>ERZ1031095.153-NODE-153-length-22327-cov-5.617906_pt1 | contig 22327 bp, 16 predicted proteins | sample MGYA00517108_ERZ1031095 | MGnify/ENA primary metagenome ERZ1031095 (study PRJEB33719, sample SAMN04261275) | wastewater metagenome | biome: rural village; feature: human; material: feces | host: Homo sapiens | place: El Salvador | collected 2013-01-07 ... | reverse complement strand
AAACCAATTGTATTAACAATCGTAAGAGCAAAGCCTGCAATGGCAAAGCCCCTGGTAGAGCGAACCGCAGTCTCCACTGCTGACACATTATCTACCTTCTCGTCCATTTCCTTGAATAAGTCCTGAATATTTCTATAACACATTACATTCTCAGAATGTACCTTTTCAGATATCTCCTGTTTCAATGTGACAAGCTCATTACTAAGCTCTGCCAGTGAATTGAGCATATGCTCATTGGCCTCTGACTGCTCCTTGGAGATTGCCCTGGTCTGCTCTAATGTGGCATCAACCTTATCTGAAATCTGATTTTTTAATTCATTAGTGCTTGTCTCCACACTCTTTACTGACTTCTCCACATCCTCTGTGTAAGTCTTAAGCTCGCTGCTCATAGATGCTTCAATTTCCTGCATCTTGCTATTGACACGCTCAATCAGCACATCTATCTGCTTCTCGACCTGAGCTGTTATTCCATCTACTTTTTCCTGACGTTCGTCAAGAATCTGCTTAAGCTCCTCCGCCTTCTCTTCACGCTCTGCCACTATGCTCTGGAGCTCATTTGCCTTTGTCTCCTTATTAGAAAGCATTTCCTGAAGCTGCTTTGCTTTCTCCCTAAATTCATCTATTTGACTTAATAAAAAATCGTCCTTATCCAATTTATCCTGCATCCTTTCGCGAGTTCTATTTACACTGACTCTGACTGACTTTCTTACCCGGTCAGCCTTCGGATTAGTACGAGCCTTTTTTCTGGTAAATAAGCTAATCATAACTAAATCTCCCTCGTTACCACTATGTACAATTCTATCATGTCATTTTCTCAATGTAAAGAACAAAAACTCATGCAAAAATGAGGCAGCCATAAAAATGACTGCCTCAATAAATACCAAAGTATGCAGGAGAAACTGCCAGTGGCAGTTTCTCTGTATATCTTACAATATTTAATTATGCCAATTATTTACCAGCATAAAGAGTTACTAACTTCTTAAGGTGCTCATAGCGATCCTTAGAATTAGCCTCTGCTGAAGCGAATAACTCAGCAGCTCTTGTAGGATTGAACTTAGCAAGTGAAGCGTAACGGTTCTCTCCCTTAAGGAATGCCTGGTAATCTCCTGTTGGCTCCTTGCTGTCTAATGAGAATGCATCTTTGCCCTCAGCAGCAAGTGTTGGGTTGTAACGGAAGTTGAACCAGTATCCAGACTCAACAGCAAGCTTCTCCTCTGTCTGAGCCTTGCTCATGCCCTTCTTAATACCATGGTTGATACATGGAGCATAAGCGATGATAAGTGATGGTCCTGGATAAGCCTCTGCCTCAGCAATAGCCTTAACACACTGATTCATGTCAGCACCCATTGAGATGTGTGCTACATAAACGTATCCATAGCTCATAGCGATTCCAGCAAGGTCTTTCTTCTTTGTCTCTTTTCCGCCTGCAGCGAACTGTGCGATAGCTCCTGTTGGTGTAGCCTTAGAAGACTGTCCACCTGTATTTGAATATACCTCTGTATCGAATACCATGATATTGATATCCTTACCAGATGCTAATACATGGTCAACTCCACCGAATCCGATATCGTAAGCCCATCCGTCACCACCGAAGATCCACTGTGACTTCTTAGCAAGGTAATCTTTCTCTTTTAATACTGCCTTAGATGCATCACATCCACAAGACTCTAATGCTGCAACTAACTTCTCAGTAGCTGGTCCGTTCTCGATACCAGAAGCGAATGTATCATTCCACTCCTTGATAGCAGCCTTAATATCCTCTTTGTCTGTGTTAGCAGCGATTCCATCTAACTCGTCTTTTAATCTGTCACGGATTGCTCTCTGAGCAAGTAACATACCATATCCGAACTCAGCAGCATCCTCGAAGAGTGAGTTAGACCATGCTGGTCCATGTCCCTGCTTATTTGTTGTATATGGTGTAGAAGGTGATGAGTTAGCCCAGATTGATGAACATCCTGTAGCATTAGCAATATACATTCTGTCACCGAATAACTGAGTGATTAACTTAGCATATGGAGTCTCTCCACATCCACCACAAGCTCCTGAGAACTCAAGTAATGGCTGACGGAACTGAGAACCCTTAACAGAGTTAATCTTGAACTTCTCGATTACGTCCTCTTTATCCTCAAGAGTTACAGCATAATCGAAGTACTTCTGCTCATCCTCGTTTGCCTCAAAGCTAGCCATGTTAATAGCCTGTACTTTGTCTGGACATACGTTTACACAAGATCCACATCCTGTACAGTCGAATGCTGAAACAACGATTGCGAACTTGTATCCAGGTACAAGGTTAAGATCCTTCATCTGCATTCCTTCTGGAGCTGCAGCTGCCTCAGCCTCTGTCATAGCTACTGGACGGATTGCTGCATGAGGACATACATATGAACACTGGTTACACTCGATACACTTTGTAGCATCCCATACAGGAACATCTGTTGCTACACCACGCTTCTCGTATGCAGCTGTACCTGATGGTGTCCAACCTGTCTGGTATTTTTCAACAACAGATACAGGAACTGTGTTACCCATCTGTCCGTTAACCTTCTGCTGGATGTTCTTAACGAAATCAACAACCTCAGGGTTATCTCCAACAACTTCCTTAGAGAAGTCATCATCTGTGCAGTTCTTCCAGCTCTCTGGAACATCAACCTTAACGTAAGCTGTAGCACCAGCATCGATAGCGTCGTGGTTCATCTTTACAACGTCATCACCCTTCTTAGCGTATGACTTTGTAGCAGCATCCTTCATTAACTTGATAACTTCTTCCTCTGGAATAAGCTTTGTTAATGAGAAGAAAGCTGACTGAAGAACAGTGTTGATACGGTTTCCAAGACCAATCTCTTTACCAATCTTAACACCATCAATGATGTAGAAGTTGATATTGTTCTCAGCGATATATCTCTTAACCTGTCCTGGTAATTTCTCATCTAACTCATCTACAGACCACTGTGTGTTGAAGAGGAATGTTCCACCTGGAACAAGATCCTGAACCATGTTGTACTTGTAGATGTAAGCTGTACAATGGCAGGCAACAAAGTTAGCCTGTGAAATTAAGTATGTTGAACGAATTGGTGTGTGTCCAAAACGCAAGTGTGAAATTGTAACACCACCAGACTTCTTAGAATCATAATCGAAGTAAGCCTGAGCATACATATCTGTATGGTCACCAATAATCTTGATAGAGTTCTTGTTAGCACCTACAGTACCATCAGCACCGAGTCCCCAGAACTTACAGTTTGTAGTTCCTTCTGGAGTTGTAACAGGGTTCTCCTTAACATCAAGTGAAAGGTTTGTAACATCATCAATAATACCAATTGTAAATCTTGGCTTATCTGTGTTGTTGTATACAGCGATAATCTGTCCAGGAGTAGTATCCTTAGATCCTAATCCGTAACGTCCGCTTGTGATTGTAACCTGATCAAACTTAGATCCCTTAAGAGCTGCAACTACATCTAAGTATAATGGCTCACCAAGAGATCCTGGCTCTTTTGTTCTGTCTAATACAGCAATTGACTTAACTGTATCTGGGATAACATCGATAAGAGCTTCCTTAACGAATGGTCTGTAAAGACGAACCTTAACAACACCAACCTTCTCTCCACGAGCCATTAAGAAATCAATTGTCTCGTCGATTGTCTCACATACAGAACCCATAGCGATGATGATCTTCTCAGCATCTGGAGCTCCGTAGTAGTTAAATAATTTATAATCAGTTCCAATCTTCTCGTTTACTTTGTTCATGTACTCTGTAACGATAGCTGGAAGCTCATCATATGCAGTATTGCATGACTCTCTTGACTGGAAGAAGAGGTCTGGGTTCTGAGCTGAACCTAACTCAACTGGGTGATTTGGATTTAATGCGTTCTTACGGAAAGCATCAATTGCGTCCATATCTACCATATCTTTGAGATCCTCGTAATCCCATGTCTCAATCTTCTGAATCTCATGTGATGTACGGAATCCATCGAAGAAGTTGATGAATGGAAGACGTCCCTTGATAGCTGCCATATGAGCAACTGGAGTAAGATCCATTACTTCCTGTACTGAAGACTCACAAAGCATTGCAACACCAGTCTGACGACAAGCATATACATCTGAATGATCTCCGAAAATATTTAATGCATGTGTAGCTACACAACGTGCAGATACATTGAACACACCTGGAAGTCTCTCACCAGCAATCTTGTAAAGGTTAGGGATCATAAGTAAAAGTCCCTGAGATGCTGTGTAAGTTGTTGTTAAAGCTCCTGCTGTCAATGAACCATGTACTGTACCCGCAGCACCAGCCTCAGACTGCATTTCAGTAACCTGAACAGTCTGTCCGAAAATGTTCTTTCTACCAGCGGTAGCCCACTCATCTGTAGCCTCTGCCATTACAGATGAAGGTGTGATAGGATAGATAGCTGCAACATCAGTGAATGCATATGAAGCATGAGCTGCTGCATGGTTTCCATCCATTGTTAACATTGAACGTTTCATGATAATTCCTCCTAATGTAATCTTTAAAAGTTCAAATAAACAGACATCAATTCGCAATGTCTCTTAATTATTACTATAGGATGTCAAATACCAAAAATCAAGTTTTTTTGTTAGTACATAATCATAAATACAGCTTTTCGAATTTTACAGTGGAGATTGGTTCGCTGCACAAGTATCCCTGACCATATTTGAAACCACAGTCTACCAGAGTCGCACACTGTTCCTCAGTCTCTATTCCCTCAAAGATAATCTCCTTCTCTGCAACAGATACTATATCTCCCATGGCTTTAAGCATAGCAACATTCTGCTGGTTGAATTCCTTGTCCAAAAAGCTCTTGTCCACCTTTACCACATCAGCAGGCAGGTCTGTCAGGACAAATAGTGACGAGTAGCCGGTTCCGAAATCATCAATTGATACCCTGAAGCCCTTGTCACGAAGCTTGGTCAGGCAGCTCAAAAGCCTTTCATGGTTTCTGGCAATAACGCCCTCTGTGATTTCGATTTCTATATATTTCGGCTCAATCAGGTACTTATTTGTAATAACCGAAATTCTGTTCAGGAAATCACTGCCGTCTCCATCAAAATGCCTGCCTGAAAAATTCACAGATATGACAATCTGTCTCTTATGCTGCTGACGCCACTTGGTCATAAGCTTTAAGACTTCTTCATATATATAGAAATCAAGCTCTGTGATATATCCTATTCTTTCAAGCACATCTATATAGCCATTTGGATAGTAAACATTGCCATCCGGCTTTCTCCATCTGGACAAAGCCTCTGCTCCGTATACCTCACGGGTGATCAGGTCAAACTTAGGCTGTAAAAAGACCTCAAAATCAGACCTGTACAAGGCCTCATAAAACTCTGCTATTACCTGCTGCTCCTCAACTCTTCTCTCCCTGAGTTTGTCGTCAAACACAGCAATTTCCACCTTCACAGACCTCTTGGATGCCTTCCATGCCAGATTGGCATTTTCTATAGCAGTCTCCACCTCTACCTTATCAGACTCTACAAAATAAATTCCTGCTGAAATCGACAGTCCACTGCTCGGATACTGGTGATTCTGCATATTGGCAAACTTCTTCTGTTGCACGATTATGCTCTTTTGAAGTTCTTCCCTGCTGTTTCCTATTGCAAGCATAAGGAAAAAATCAGAGTAAAGCCTGCTCGCCATAACATAGTAATCCTGCTCTGTAATGTCCTGTGCCAGGAATTTAAGCACCTGGTCTCCTACCTGATGTCCATAGTTTTCATTTATATATCCAAAATTGTTGATGTCAAAATAACACAATGCCTTAACCTTATCCTTTGGCAGCTCTGAAATCATGTTTGTATACATGGATTTGAAGGCTTCCAGTGTGTCAAGACCTGTGAGCTGGTCCCTGTTCTGGATTTTCTTAATCTCTGTATCACTTTCCTCAAGCCTTGACCTTAAGGTAACATAAAGTGATACGGTTCTTGACAGCTCACTTAAAATATTAAGCTCTGACTGCCGCCACTCCTTGCCATTTCCAAATCTGAAGAAAAACAACTGTCCTGCTTTGTTGGATGCAAATTCGTACTTGCATGCAGCAACTGAAGTATTGTCCGCAAGATAACGCGGAATAGAGCTGCCCTGCTTTTCAGCAGACTTTATCCAACTGTCAATAGGCGGCTTATCCAGAACCACTGCCTTGTTGTAGTCTGGTATCAGGCTTTCAACACCATTCTTTTCTATCAATATTCTGTCATAAAAGCTCACAAGCTCACTATAATAGTTCGTAAGCACAGAAAACCTCTCATTACCCGAATCCTCGCACAGAGCAATCAAATCCAGTTTGTACTCCTTTACTATCTTTTGCAGAAGCAGATTAAGAGACGCATCTATATTCCTGGCATGAGTCAGCAGATTAATAGCAGACACGATAAAGTCCCTGTCCTCATCCTTCAGATCCTCACGCTCCTCATTCTGCTTTTCTCTCTTTCTAATTGGCTCAAGGCTCTCACCCCTGGCAAGCCTGAATCCATTTTTACCAGACCTCTTGGTGCTGTACATAGCCCTGTCTGCACTGTCAAAGAGCTCCTTGTAGCTGTTTCCATCCACCCCCGACACAGAGAGTCCGATACTGGTGGTTATCTTTCGGATGACATCTCCACCGGTGTATTCCTTGGCCAGTGAGCGGCAGAGATTTTTAGCCTTAAGCTCAGCCTTTTCCACCGGCACATTTCTCATGAAAACCAGAAACTCATCGCCACCGACTCTGCCCACGATATCCTGACTTCTGAACTGCCTGCTCAAAATTGAAGCAATATCAGATATTACAGTATCCCCAAATGTATGACCAAAAGTGTCATTTATACCCTTAAAATTATCAATATCAATAAGGAAAAGCACATTAGGCCTGTCTCCCGGATATTTGAGTGCCTCTGTAACCTGCTTCTCAACTTCCATTTTATTAAGAAGCTTTGTGAGCGGATCTCTCTTTACCTTTTCTTCCAACAGGACATCCTTCTCTACATTGTAGCTTCTGCCTATAATTCTGATAATCTTGCCATCATTACCCCTGACGCTCTTATAGTGGGTTCTGTACCATATATATTTGGGTACCATATTGTCCTGGGCAACATTGTACCTCGTATCAATTGTGCCGGACATCTCCTTGCCCGCCGCAACCTTCATAGCTGTTGTGAAACGCTCCTGATCCAGAGGGTGAATCTCCTTTACCCCCTCTGCAAAAGGGTAATAGGTATCCTCAGCATCCTTAACTCCTCTTGCCTCCATAAAACGCTTTGAGCATAAAAGCTTCCACTCCGCCACGTCCAGATCAAACGGAATCTCTTCGGACACTTCCTGCATCATCCTATAGCGGTTTCTGAAAAGCTCCACCTGCTGTTCAAGCTGTTTTTCTTTTTGAACGTTATAATCAAAAATCAGAGCAATCCAGTTTTCCTCCACATTTACACTGGCACAGGTCACTCTTGCCCATATAAGCTTTTCTCCATGGCTTATTAATTTTACATTAATCTCTTTTTCTCTGGTATTATCGCCGACCGAGCATTTGTGAAAGAATTCACAAAAAGAATTTCTACAGTCCTCTTCAAACAACTCCAAAACATCCTGCTGTTTCAGCTCATCAAATGTAAAGCCTGCCACATCGCAGAATTTTGCATTTGCCTTTTCAATTATCAAAGTATTGTCTAATTTGAATACAACGATTCCATATGGAACATCAAATTTTGAAATAATATCATTCCCCATTGTTCTACCACCCTAAAAAATCTCCTAGTATTATACAATAAAACACTTGCAAATTGCAAATTATACGATAAAATATAAGACGATTGCAATTTTTGGTTATTTATTGATATAACACATAGAAAGGTAAACTTATGATCAGTGCAAATAACATCACATTACGAATCGGAAAAAAGGCTCTGTTCGAGGATGTAAACATCAAATTTACAGAGGGTAACTGTTATGGTCTTATCGGTGCAAACGGCGCTGGAAAATCTACATTTTTAAAGATTCTTTCAGGTCAGCTTGAACCAACAAATGGTGATATTGTCATAACACCAGGTCAGAGACTTTCATTTTTACAGCAGGATCACTTCAAATATGATGAGTTCACAGTCCTTGACACTGTTATTATGGGTAACAAGCGTCTCTACGACATTATGAAAGAAAAAGACGCTATCTATATGAAGGAAGACTTCACAGATGAGGATGGTATCCGTGCCAGTGAGCTTGAGGCTGAGTTCGCAGATATGGACGGCTGGAATGCAGAATCCGACGCTGCTACACTCTTAAACGGACTTGGAGTTCCAACTGAGGAGCATTACACATTGATGGCAGATCTTCCTGGTGCTGTAAAGGTCAAAGTACTTCTTGCCCAGGCACTTTTTGGAAACCCTGACATCCTGCTCCTTGATGAGCCTACAAACCACCTTGACTTAGATGCTATTTCATGGCTGGAGGAATTCCTTATAAACTTTGAGAACACTGTAATTGTTGTATCCCATGACCGTTATTTCTTAAATAAGGTATGTACAAACATTGCAGATATGGATTATGGTAAAATCCAGCTCTACGCAGGAAACTACGATTTCTGGTATGAGTCAAGCCAGCTCCTCGTCCGTCAGATGAAGGAAGCCAACAAGAAAAAAGAAGAGAAAATCAAAGAATTACAGGATTTCATCCAGAGATTCTCTGCTAACGCTTCAAAATCAAAGCAGGCTACTTCCCGTAAGCGTGCCCTTGAAAAAATCCAGCTTGATGACATCCGTCCATCAAGCCGTAAATATCCTTACATTGATTTCCGTCCAGAGCGTGAAATCGGAAACGACGTATTATTTGTAGAGGGTATCTCAAAAACAATCGATGGTGTGAAGGTGCTTGACAACATCACATTCACAGTTAACCATGACGACAAGATTGCCTTTGTAGGTGGAAATGAGCTTGCAAAAACAACTCTCTTTAAAATCCTTGCAGGAGAGATGGAGCCGGATGAGGGTTCTTACAAATGGGGAGTTACAACAAGCCAGTCGTATTTCCCTAAGGACAATACAGCAATCTTTGATACAGATGAGTTAATCGTAGACTGGCTCACACAATACTCTGAAATCAAGGATGCAACCTATGTGCGTGGTTTCCTTGGCAGAATGCTTTTCGCTGGTGAGGATGGTGTAAAGAAGATGCGTGTGCTTTCCGGAGGAGAAAAGGTGCGTGTACTGCTCTCCCGTATGATGATCATGGCAAGCAACGTGCTTATGTTTGATGAGCCTACTGACCACCTTGACATGGAATCAATCACAGCCTTAAATAACGGAATGATTAAGTTCCCAGGTGTTATACTTTTCGCCTGCCGAGACCATCAGGTTGTACAGACAACAGCTAATCGTATTATTGAGTTCCTTCCAAATGGTTCTATGATTGATAAGATTACTACTTATGATGAGTATCTGGAGAGTGATGAGATGGCCCGTAAGCGTCAGGTCTACTCTATGTCTGAAGAGGATGAGAACGACAACTAGCGTTTAGGCAGGCTGCACTTCTACCTAGCCTACGCTTCCAACTTGGAAGTAATACAGAGAACCTGCCACTGGCAGCTTCTCTTGCATACTTTGGTATACATAAAACCTGCCACCGGCAGCTTTTATTGCATACTTTGGTATGAAAAATCGGATGGTATATTTTTGTCTGAGTGACAACTATATACCATCCGATTTATTTACGTTGTGAGTTGGAAGCTGGCTTTGCAGGATACCTCCACTTACATGAAGTTCTATATGTTTTCAATTTGCCAGTCAATCGGCTCAAGCCCATTCTGTGAAAGAAATTCATTGCACTTACTAAAATGCCTGCATCCGAAAAATCCTCTGTAAGCTGACAGTGGACTTGGATGTGGTGCCTTAAGTATCAAATGCTTTGGATTGGTGAGCATTGGTATCTTAGACTGGGCAGGCTTACCCCAGAGCATATACACTACCGGCTCATCTTTTTGGTTTACCGCCTGTATTATGGCATCCGTGAAATTCTCCCAGCCTCTTCCCTGATGGGAATTTGGCTCATGGGCTCTAACTGTGAGAACTGTATTTAACATCAACACACCCTGGTCAGCCCATTTCTTAAGGTAACCATTATTCGGTATGTAACAGCCCAAATCCTCCTGCAGCTCCTTATAGATATTCTGCAAGGATGGTGGTATATCCTTCTGGTCTGGCAGAACTGAAAAGCTCAGTCCATGTGCCTGATGCTCATTGTGGTATGGATCCTGTCCCAGTATGAGTACCTTTACATCCTTAAGTGGTGTTAAGTGTAAGGCATTGAATATATCGTCCGCTGGCGGATAAACCACCTTTGTGCTGTATTCTTCTTTTACAAATCTGTATAAGTCTCTGTAGTATGGCTTGTTGAACTCATCCTTTAACGCCAGACTCCAGTCATTTGTAAGCATTGACATATTTCATGTACTTCCTGTTTCTATTTGACTTTTTAGCTTTTTATATCATTTGCTATTTTACAATTTCTTTATCTATTCTGTATAATTATCTTCTCACAGATACGCCTCTGTCTGCCAGATAATCCTTTAAATCCATTATCTCAAGCTCCTTGTAATGGAATAACGATGCAGCCAATGCCGCATCCGCATGTCCCTCAACCAGAGCATCATAGAAATGCTCCTTTGTGCCGGCTCCTCCTGACGCAATCACCGGTACTGAGACATTGTCTGCAATTAATCTGGTCAGTTGGATATCATAGCCTGCCTTGGTGCCATCACAGTCCATGCTTGTGAGGAGAATTTCTCCTGCTCCAAGCTGGTCAGCCTTTATCGCCCACTCTATAGCATCCAGACCTGTATCTATTCTGCCGCCATTCTTGTATACATTCCAGCCACTGCCATCTGCCCTTCGTCTGGCATCAATTGCTACAACCACGCACTGGCTGCCGAATTTATCCGCCGCATCACTTATAAGACGGGGTGTATTAATGGCAGATGAATTAATCGAAATCTTGTCTGCTCCCTCTCTGAGCAGGACCTTAAAATCATCTACTGTACGGATTCCTCCACCTACTGTAAACGGTATAAAGACTTTCTCTGCTACTTTGCGCACCATATCCACAACAGTGCCCCTGTTATCGCTTGACGCTGTGATATCAAGAAATACCACTTCATCCGCTCCTGCCTTGTCATAGGCGGCTGCGATTTCAACCGGATCTCCTGCATCCCTCAGATTCACAAAGTTAACACCCTTTACAACTCTTCCATTATTAACATCAAGACAGGGAATAATTCTTTTTGTAAACATTATCTCTTACCTCCCTGAATTGCTGCAAAGTTTTTAAGTATCTGAAGTCCCACTGTACTGCTCTTCTCTGGGTGGAACTGGCAGGCAAAGATGTTATCCCTTTCCACAGAAGCATGGATTGTAGTGCTGTAATCTGTGACCGCCTTTACTATACCCTCGTCCTTTGCCTTAAGATAATAGGAATGCACGAAATATACATATGGATTCTGTGACATCCCCTTGAAAAGCCTGCCGTCATTAATAAGTTCCAGTGAGTTCCAGCCGATATGAGGTATCTTGAGTCCTTTCTTGTCAGGAATTCTAAGTATATCCCCCTCCAGAATATGAAGCCCCTCCACGCCTGAGCTTTCATCACTTCCATCAAATAATAGCTGTAATCCAAGGCATATGCCAAGAAACGGAATACCTGCATGACAGACCTCATGGATTACCTTGTCAAGCTCATACTTTTTGAGCTGTCCCATGGCATCTCCAAAGGCTCCCACTCCTGGTAAAATTACTCTGTCTGCGCTAAGTATCTCCTGCCTGTCCCGTGTAATCATGCACTGCTCTCCCAGTGAAATCAGTGCCTTCTCAACACTCTTTAAATTTCCTGCATTGTAATCGATTATTGCTATCATAACATCCTACTCCAAGCCAAGTTCATGTAATTTCTGGTATAACGCTGTTGTATACTTTGTCCTGTTTCCGGAATTGTATATCTCTAAAGCTTCATCAAATGACATATTGTATTCACTGGATAAAGCCTGCTCTATGCAATCACGGAGTGCATCCAGCTCCTTAACACAGTCATACTCCTCTGCCGCCTCTGCATTGAGCTCATATCTGCCAGCCGCACAGACAATGGCATCAAGTGCCATCTTCTCTGAGCCATACTCATGGAATACCCCATATGAATCATACTTTGACGACACTGATGAAAGCACCTTAAGCTTGTTGTAGAGGGCTGTGTCCTCTTCATTAAGCTTTAAGCCATCCAGATAGTTATATGCCTCTGCATACTTGTGTATATCATCCGAATCCGGTGTGCCCGATGCTGCAGCAGCCATGGCTATATTATAGTATCTGTCAGCTGTGGATATGCTGTTGCCCTTTGCAAGGAGATTTGTGCCCAGCAGTACAAGCACTGTCATGCTGATAACCAGCACAAAAATCATGATAACCGGTGCCTTTGGCAATGGAGGAGTATTATCCACCTCTTTTGGCGGCTTCTCCTTCTTAGGCTTTGGCTCCTTTACCTTCTTAGGCTTCTTTTCCTTCTTAGGCTTTTCCTTTTTCTCTTTCTTCTTTTTCTTCTTACCCTTTTCCTCTTTCTCGTCTGCCTCAAGTTCAGCTAAAATCTGGGCATTCTCACTGGACAGGGTTCCTGCGGAATTGTCATCCGGGATAATCAAGTCCACTGCTTCCTCTTCCTCGTCATCACCAAAGAGTATACGTCTGAGCTTTTCAATGAAGCTCTCCTTATTTCCGTCTGCTTTCTTTCCCTTTTTGGATTTCTTTCCCTTTTTACCTTTGGCATCCTCGGAACCATCATCCATTCCTAAGGCTTCATTTACAGTGTCCTCTACGGACTTTTCCTGATTTCCCATTTCCTTTTCTGCGAACTCATCAAAGACATTGTTTTCATCCTCTCCCAGTGCCTTTTCATCGCTTGACAGCATATCTCCAATATCAGAAAGCTCAGAGTCTCCACCCAGGATATCCAGCAGGTCCTCATCCATTGAACCTGACAAATCCGGTTCCCCGCCATCCTCTGGAATAGTCGAATCAAACTCTGACACTGCACTGGACAGCTCATCAAAGTCCTTCTCCTCCTCTGACTTCTCATGCTGTGGTTTTTCCTTTGCTTCTGCTTTGCCCTTTGCTTCTGCTTTGCCCTTTGCTTCCGCCTCGTCATGCTTATCCAGTATATCATCCAATGGCACCACATCCTCCATATCATCTGGCAGATGCATGATTGGCTCCTTGACAGATTTAGACGCTGGCTTATCATCATCAAAATCCAACTCATTGATGAATTCAGAGTATTTTTCCGACTCAAGCTCACTCTCGAACTGGCGCAGGAAATCATTTGATGCGTCATTATCTGTGTCGTCTAATATCGTATCAAGCTCTGATTTTGTCTCTATATTTTTTAATAAATTATCAAGATAATCTTCTGAAATCTTATTATCTCCCATTGTATCTCTCCATAACCATACAGAAAAGCAGCCATCGGCAGCTTTTCCAGCATACTAAAGCACATTAAGGGATGCAGCATTTTGCCACATCCCTTAGACTTTTACTTACTATCTGGTAACAAGTTTATCAATTGCTTCAACGAGCTGTCCAATTTCTGGTTTTGTGAGCTGTGCATCCGCTCCTAACTGCTCGCCCTTTTTGCGCATTTCCTCATTTACGAGTGATGAAAAAATAACAAGAGGTATGTGTTTAATTACGTCGTCGCTCTTTGCAAGTTTTGTAAGTCTGTGTCCATCCATCTGCGGCATCTCAATATCAGTAATGATACACTGAACATTTTCCTCCACTGTACCAGCCTTTTTGAACTCACACAGCTTGTCCCATGCTTCCTGCCCATTTGTTGTAAGAATAGTCCTGGTATATCCTGACTTATGTAAGCAGTCTGTAATAAGCTTGCTAAGAAGTGGTGAATCCTCAGCGATAAGAATATTGTAGGCGCCTCTGTCCACGTTCTCCTCCATGTTATCAACGTCTGAAACCTTAAGACCTGTCTCAGGACTGATTCCAGCTACGATTGACTCGAAATCAAGGATTACAACCAGCTTGTCGTCCATCTTGATAACGCCTGTTGCTGTTGCTCCATCCTTGCCGTTTAAGGTTGAATCCGGCTTAATAATAGCATCCCAGGAAACTCTATGTATACCAATTACTTCATCAACGTGGAACGCTACATCCAGCTTGTTAAAGTTAGTAATAATAAACAGTCCCTTTTCGCCTGTGTCTGGCAGTCCAAGACATTTTTTTAAGTTTACCACTGTAATCATTGTATCACGCGGCATGAAAATTCCCTCTACACTAGGGTGTGTGTGCGGAACAGGCGTAACCGGCATGTACTGTAATATCTCACGAATTTTCGCTACATTGATTCCGTAGTGATTATCACCTAAGGTGAACTCCAGCACCTCCAGCTCATTTGTTCCTGACTCTAAAAGAATATTGGTATCCATATAATTCCTCCCCGAACTATAATTATTAATTAAATTATATCATAATGTATATATTTTTGTTTATTTTTTTGCTAATTCTGTAAGTTTACAGAATATACGCCATCCTGCCTGTCAATATACAATTGAGGATTTACCGAACTCTCATCCGTAGTATCCTTTACAGAAAACAGAAGCACTACATCTACGCTGTCTCCCGGTTCGATTGTGCCCTCGTAGGTTGCCAGGCTGTAGGTTAAAAAATTATCCTCAGCAGCTATCTTGTCCCCGTCTTCAACCTGAACCGAAAACTCAGGAGCTTCTGAAAATAAATCCAAATTACTGGCTCCTTCACCGCTGTTGGTAATAGCAAAATTCATAATCAGATATGTATATCCACTCTTTGCTTCCAACGCATAGTAGTCTCCCTCCTTGTACGAAGGTGATATTGAAAATCCATTATATGTGACATCTACACCCTCTGGAAGGTCTAACGCCTGCGCAAGCGACATCGCCTGTACGCTCTGCCCAGAACTGTTATCAGCCTCTGTATCCGAAACCTCCTCCGCATCTGCGGTCTCAGTATCCTCTTCCTGAATTTCTGGCACAACTGCATTCATGCCATCCTTCTGAAAGGTATTGTATTTAGATATCACATAGGCAGAATAGTTTGCAATTATTGCTTCCTCCCCCTCTGTCAGCTCATACAGCTGGGTTCCACAGCCTGTAAAAGACATGGCAGCTGCAAGCAAGGCAGCAAATGTCAAAAAACGTTTCTTCTTCATTTCTTTCCCCTATGACTTTTATCCTATTTAATTCATGGTAGCACATTTGAAATATCTTTACAATAACAAATTCATGTGTTTTAGCTATTAGTTTCCAGTTCCATCCAGAATTCCACACCATTATCATGGTTAACCACGCCGCATTGCTGGTGGAAAGAATCCATAATTGCCTTGACAATAGACAAGCCTATTCCGCTGCCGCCATACTCTCTGGTTCTGGCTTTGTCAACCTTGTAGAACTTAATCCATACCTTATCCAGCTCATCCTCCGGAATCTGGTCTCCTGTATTAAAAACCTTGGTCCTGAGCACCGCATCTCTCTGTTCAAAAGAGATTTCTATTAATTTTTCGTTTTTAGCATAATGAATCGCATTGCTAAGATAGTTAGTGATAACCTCTTCGACCTCAAATTCGTCTCCCCATACATATATCGGCTCTTTCTGCTCAAACTTTATGCTTATGCCGTTTTGTTCCATAAGTAATGAGGATGATGCAATCACGCCTCTCACCAGCTCTGTCATGTCGAATCTGCTGATTTCCACCACATCATTGCCAAACTCAAGCTGATTTAAGGTCAAAAGCTTTTTAACCATGGTGTTCATCTTGTCGGACTCATCCATAATTACCTCGCAATAATAATTACGGCTTTCTTCATCCTCCATGACACCTTCCTTTAAGCCCTCGGCATATCCTGATATAAGGGCAAGAGGGGTTTTTAATTCATGAGACACATTTGAGAGAAATTCCTTTCTCATCTCGTCGATTTCTTCTTTTTTCCTGATGTCCTGCTCAAGCTCTATATTGGCAGACTTAAGCTCAGAAATAGTCTCCTCCAGAGTCTCTGACAGAGCATTCATGTGCTGTCCCAGCTCTGCAATTTCCATGCTGTCATTGCTGTGCGGTGTATACTTTGCTTCAAAATCAAGTTCTGACATCTTCTTTGATATCTCTGTTATCTCACGTATAGGTCTTGATATGGTCCTTGACACAAAGACTATTATTACAAAGCATACAAGGGCTGCGAAAATTCCCACCAGTTCCATGAATTTGTTGGTTATGTCAGCACTCTCCCTGATACTCTCTAAGGCTGAACGCATATAGATTGTACTGCCATCAGACAGTACTCCCCAGAGTATCAGATATTCCTCTCCAAGCCTTGAGTCTGCCTTCCTGGCAAGCGCATAATCGTCTGTAACCTTTATCTCCTCATAGTTGACACCATTATCACCGCCGATTAACTCCGATAACTGCATCTGCAAAAGCTGGATGTCGTTTACAGACGACCTGATAATCTCATGGTTTTTCCCGATAACAATGGTACTGATATTGCCATTTGAGCAGATTTTCTCAAAGGTAATATCAAAATCCTCATCCCTGAGATTGCCGCTTTCCGCTGCTTTATCTATGGTGTCAAAACCAGCCAGTATCTGATTCTGCTTATTGAATATGTAATATTTTTCCAGAAATGTATTGTTTATCAGCCAGCACAGTCCGATTGTTCCAACAACAACCAAAATCATGGTTATAAGAAGCTTCACTGATATGGAGAGCTTATTCTGTCTGACCTGCTTAGGCTTCCTAGCTGCATTCGAATTTGTAGCCCATGCCCCATATTGTTTTGATGTAGTCACCTTTTTCTCCCATCTTACTTCTTAATTTTTTAACATGAGTATCAATCGTTCTGGCATCACCGAAATAATCGTAATCCCAGACACTGTCAAGTATTTTTTCTCTGGACAATGCAATTCCCGCATTTTCCATAAAGTAATCCAGAAGTTCAAATTCCTTGTAGCTTAGCTCAATCTGTTTTCCATCAATCGCTACTGTATGGGCATTCTTGTCCATGGTGATTCCACCCTTCTGAATTATCTGGGCTCCATCACCGATTTTGTTGGTTCTCCTGAGCAGTGCTCCGACCCTTGCCACCAGAATCTTAGGGGAAAAAGGCTTTGATATGTATTCATCTGCTCCGATTTCAAAGCCCCCAAGCTCATCACTTTCTGAGCTCTTGGCTGTAAGCATTATAATAGGTACCCTTGAAGTCTCCCTGATTTCCTTACAGACATCCCAGCCATTTATCTTTGGCATCATAACATCGAGAATCAGGAGGGCTATGTCCTTTTCCTTATAAAAAATGTCAAGTGCTTCCTCACCATCACCGGCTTCCAGTACCTCATAATTTTCCCTTATAAGAAAGTCTTTTACAAGTTTTCTCATTCTGCTCTCGTCATCGACTACAAGTATTTTAATCTTCTCCATCTGATTCTTCCGCTCCTTCGTCAATTCCAAGCTCAGCTTCCTTCTGCTGTATAGCTGCTTCCCTGTCGTTTAACTGTGATTCCCATGACTCATACTTGTCAACCAGGGCATTCTCATAGTTTATAATATTCACATTATTGTCCGACATATAGTTAATCAGAAACATACCTGCTATTATCACACAAAGAACGGCATTAATCCATAAAGAGACAGTATACTTTTTGTTCCTGACCGGCTTCTTAGGAGTATCGTTTTTGTACCAGGCCGCACACAGATTTCCCGGAATAGGTCTTATAAACTCTCCATCTATATCTGTTGACATGATCAGGAACTCCTGCAGTTCCACCAGAAATGCCATACCCACAGGGGTTGAAAGCATCTCGTCCTGAATAAGCTTATTGTACAGCTTCAGTACAACCTCCGGGTCATCCATTTTCGTATTCTCTTTAATATACTTTATTCCATCCGCTTCTTTTTGCGCTCTCGCTGCTTGCTTCTCTGATTCAAAATAAAATCCTTCAACAGTTTCCATGTCTACCTCGAAGTTCTCTGATTAATCATGCTTGCCAAATATCCTGCACCAAATCCGTTATCTATATTGACCACAGATACTCCACTTGCGCAGGAATTGAGCATCGAAAGCAGTGCTGCCAGTCCTCCGAATGCTGCGCCATATCCTACACTTGTCGGAACTGCTATAACCGGGCAATCCACTATGCCTCCGATAACCGAAGCAAGTGCGCCTTCCATGCCGGCTATGGCAATCACAACATTTGCATCTATAAGATACTGCGAATTTGCGAACAATCTGTGAACACCAGACACTCCCACATCATAAAGTCTGAAAACCCTGTTGCCTAAGACCTCTGCCGTGATTGCAGCCTCCTCTGCCACCCTGTAATCGCTGGTTCCACCAGTTGCAATTACTATTGTTCCCTGATTTTCAGGCTCCGGAATCTGTCCTACTATGCCTATTTCAGCAGTCTCTCTGTAGTCTAAATCCACCGATTTGCCAACGTAATCGGCTTTTTCTCTGGACAGCCTGGTAATAAGAATCGCCTTCTGTCCATTTTTCTGCATTTCTTTAACTATTTTCTCTATCTGTCCGGCAGTCTTGCCTGCGCCATATATCACCTCGGCAATGCCCTGACGAAGTTCTCTCTGTGTGTCGATCTTTGCAAAACCCAAATCGCTAAAGGGCTCAAGTTTTATTTCTGCCACAGCCTCATCTATGTCAAGCTCACCATCTTTTACCTTTTTAAGAATACTTTCCAATTCTTCTTTTTTCATTTACTTGTCCTTCTCAATTATTTCTCCAGACCTGTATGCACTTATCAGCAGCTTGAGATCATCTATTTTGAGACGTATCTTTTCTCCCACATCAGTATCGCCTACCAGAATACGCTTGTCCATGTACTCTACAGCCTCCCGTTTTGACACGATATCACGTTCTTCCCTGACTGCAGTCTCCGGCGATTCAAAGGGTTCGTGGGCTGTGAGTGTAAGCCCATAGGAGTTAAAAATCAGTGTATAGCCTGCTATACCTGTACGGCTCCTGTATGCCTTTGAAAAACCTCCGTCTATAACAATCACCTTGCCATTACACTTGACAGGGCTCTCCCCTTTCATCCTGTGCACAGGCACATGACCATTTATGATATGACAATTTGAACCGGCAAGTCCAAACTCAGCCAGAATCTTGTCCGCTATCTCCGGCTTGTTGATAAGCTCGTAATAGCAGTTCTTTGTCTCAACATGTAAGTCCTCTTCCTCTAGAAAATACCGTTCAAAGGTTGCCATCTTTCTGCGTCCATACAGGGGCGAATAAGGTGCTGTCCAGATATACCACATGATGTCTGCACCCTTCTCCCTTTCTTCCTTGTCTGTGGAGAAAAACGCCTTTCTGACATAGGATTCCAGCACATCAAAAAGTGCCTTGCCACTGTACTCCTTACCATATACATTTACCTTTGCGAAGCTTCCATCCTCCATCATAGGTATGCAGCCATGGAAAAGCAGATTGCCATTGTATACCTTATGCATGCCGCCCTTCTTGAGCAGAAGCTGGATATGGGTCTGCAGCTTCTCACAGTGCAAAAATGAGGATCTGAGCCTGATCATAACCTCGTACTCTTCATCTGTGAGCTTATACGGGTCTTCCGAGTCAATTGTTGGGAAATGCATATCAAGCATACGATAATTTTTCCCCTCAATCTCAACTGTACCATTCTCATAGTCAATATGCTCCAGCAGCAGCCTGTCCCTCATGCCGTACTCAGGATATTTCTTGATAAGCTGTCCTTCCAGCTTAAACCTGATTATGGCAATCGCCTTGTGCATCCTTCTGGTCATTTCGTTTTCTTCAAAATTCTTGCCTGTCGGTGTGGTCTTAAAGACAAATCTCTCACAAGGGTCATCTGCATACACCCTCATGGCAAAGGTTGCAAGAGGAAGCATATTTATGCCGTAGCCCTCCTCCAGAAGGTCAATATTGCCGTATCTGATGCTATTTCTAATCACTGTAGCCACACAAGCCAGATTTCCGGCTGCCGCCCCCATCCAAATAATATCATGGTTTCCCCATTGGATATCCAGGGAATGATACTTGCAGAGCTTATCCATAATCAGGTGCGAGCCTGCGCCTCTGTCAAATATATCCCCCAGCACATGCAGATGATCCACTGCAAGCTGCTGAATAAGCTCGCACAGCACAACAATAAACTGTTCTGCCTGTCCGAGCTCTACAACGGTATTTACAATGGCTTCGTAGTAAGCCTCCTTGTTTAACACCTCTGGTTTTTCTGTTATCAGTTCCTCGATTACATATGCATAATCTTCCGGCAGAGCTTTCCTGACCTTTGATCTGGTATATTTCGAAGAAACTGTCTTGCAGACCTCAATAAGGCGGTAGAGTGTCACCTTGTACCACAAGTCCATGTCCCTCTCTGTCTGCTTGATTAATTCCATCTTTTTCTTAGGATAATAAATCAATGTGGCAAGTCCAGCCTTATCTCTGTCACTTAAAGCCCGCCCGAATACATCCTCTATTTTCTTACGCACCGCACCTGAGCCATTTTTCAAAACATGGGAGAATGCATCATATTCTCCATGAATATCTGACAAAAAATGTTCTGTGCCCTTTGGCAGATTCACAATAGCCTGCAGGTTTATAATCTCTGCCGCAGCTTTGTTGATTGTCGGATACATCTCTGACAACTGCTCCATGTAATGTAAATGTTCTCTATCCAAAATACTATCCCCCTGTAATTTCAGCCCTGAAAATACTCGTCCATCACTTTGCGTATTTCATTGTCAAGCTTGGCGTCTGTATAAACGCATTTCATGATAGCCCTCTTAATAGGTTCTTCAAAATTAGTGCCGGCACACTTGTTCATCACATCTCTCAATGTGAGCTGTACCAGCTCACCATTTCCTGAAGACTTATTATATACAACTGCTTCATATACCTTTTTGTTGTAATTTCTGCTGACAATGTCATACTCAACTATGGCATAATCCTTCCATTCAGAATATGTCATTCTATCACCTCCAGTATACACCATTATGCTTAACGAAGGAAGCCATTTACTATCTGTTCTTCTGCTTCCTGCTCTGTAAGGCCAAGTGACATAAGCTTGATAAGCTGTTCTCCGGCTATTTTACCGATTGCTGCCTCATGTATAAGGGCAGCGTCCACATCATTTGCATCAAGCTTTGGAACAGCCACAACATGAGCCTTGTCCATGATAATTGCATCACACTCCGCATGTCCATGACACTCTGTATTTCCAATAATGCTGGCCTCAAATATCTGCTCAGAGGTATCCTTTGCCACAGAACGGGAAATAACGTCTGTGCTTGACTTTCTGCCATTCAGGTAGACATCATAAGTGCTCACAGCCTTCTGGTTTCCGTGGGTCATAAGACGCTCTCTCACTATAAGGGCAGCACCCTCCTTGAGTTCTGCAACTGTCTTTCTGTAGGTTGAGTCTACACCCTTTATCTGTACCATTTCCATTTCGACATGGCTGCCTGCTTCCTGATAGACCTCTGTCACAGGATTTAGGATTCTTCTGCCTTTGCCGTCACCCTCGCCGTAATGCTTCTCCACATATACCACACGGGAATTTTTCCCTACGAAAAATCTGTGTACTCCGTCATGCTGTGAGTCCTGATCACCACAGTTGTGAATACCACAGCCAGCCACGATTACCACATCACAGTCCTCGCCTATATAAAAGTCATTGTATACAACTTCCTTAAGTCCTGACTCGCTTATTACAACAGGGATGTGCACGCTCTCGTTTTTAGTGCCATCCTTTATCCTTATATCAATACCGCTCTTGTCCTCTTTTGAGGTGATATCAATATTTGCTGTTGTGTTTCTGCCAGCCATCTGGCTGTTGGCACGGATATTATATGCGCCCTCCGGCACCTTATGGAGGTCAGCAACCTCCTCTAAAATTTTCTTCTGAATATTGTCTAACATCTGTATTCCTCCTAAGAAAGTTTGTTACATGCCACTGGTACTGCTGATGACGTACCCAGTAAAGCAGGAAGGATTTCATCCTTCGGTCCCTTTTTCTTTACCTTGCCGTCCTGAATAACTACGATTTCATCAGCTATATTAAGAATTCTTTCCTGGTGTGAAATAATCAGCACTGTACCATTAATATTCTCTCTTATATTTTCAAATACCTTGATGAGGTTCTGGAAGCTCCATAAGTCAATTCCAGCCTCCGGTTCGTCAAAAATAGACAGCTTGGTGCCTCTGGCAAGAACTGTAGCAATCTCAATTCGCTTAAGCTCGCCTCCTGACAGGCTGGCATTTACCTCTCTCTCAATATATTCTCT
>ERZ1031095.146-NODE-146-length-22878-cov-4.948210_pt1 | contig 22878 bp, 22 predicted proteins | sample MGYA00517108_ERZ1031095 | MGnify/ENA primary metagenome ERZ1031095 (study PRJEB33719, sample SAMN04261275) | wastewater metagenome | biome: rural village; feature: human; material: feces | host: Homo sapiens | place: El Salvador | collected 2013-01-07 ... | reverse complement strand
GATATATCCTCAAACACCTCAAGGGTTATTATAAGTTCCCTGCCCTTTAAGGAAGTCTTTACATTTTTAAACTTCTGCATATGGCTCTGGTCAAGGGCGTTTGCAACCCGGAGTATGGCAGACAGCTTGGCAACCTTTATGTAGCTGCCATAGTCTATTCTGTCTGACAGGTCCTCATACATATCAAGCTGTATGGAATTGTACAGGACTGTAAGTGCAACAATTTCTCTCTCCGCATGGGTCAGTCCTATGATTTCTGATGCCATGATTATCTCATAGGCACACTGGGCACTGTTTACCATGCTTATATATTTACCGCAGTCGTGAAGAATGACTGCAACCTCAAGCAGGAGCTTGTCTCTGTCTGTCAGGCCGTTGTTTTTCTTTAAGGCATCAAATATCTTCATTGAGAGCACATCCAGGGCCTCAATATGAGGTGAATGACTATTATAATGAGCCGACATATATTTAGCTGCAGATATAATATCAGCCTTAAAATCATGGCTTGCCTTTATAAAATGATTTTTTTCAGCATAGTCATATGCAATTCCATCATTGATATCCACACCTGGAATCCATATTTTTGATGCCTTAAAATTTGAGACAAGTGTCTTAAAAAGCATAAGTGATGGCACCAGCAGGCTGTCCCTTTCATCTGGCACATCCAGCTCTCTTATCATGTCTGACACGGATTTTTTCTGAAGCTTTTCCAGATACTTTTCAAACTTCTCGCCCTTTATGATATTGTCTATTTTATTATCCTTTTCGATTTTATTGACCAGCTCAAGTCCGTAATCATTCATAAATATTATGCAGTCAACTCCATCCTTAAAGTAAAGGGACTTTAATACCTCAAACTTCTTGTTTAGGTACTCTTCTAACTGCTTCTTGTAGGATTTCTCCGGCACCCCCGGCTTGTAAAGTATGCTCCTGAGCCTTGCTGTTCCCACCTCCATGTGCTGTGTGGTGATAAGCTGTCCATTTTGGAAAAGTGTTATCTGTATGCTGGCTCCACCAATATCAATAACTGCAGCAGATGTCTGAATCATGTCGGCAAATTTGTCTCTGGCAGCCACAGACTTATAACTGATAAAACGATGCTCAGAGTTGCTGATTACCTTTATATCCAGCCCTGTCCTGAGCTTTATCTGGTCAAGTACAAAGGCTTCATTAGATACATCACGCACAACCGCAGATACATATGCCTCATAATAGTCCACCTTATAACCATTCATTATGTTTTTGAATTCGCATAGAATCTCACACAAATCATCAACCAGCTCATAGCCAATGCGGTCATTCTGGTAGGATTCCTTGCCCAAATCCAGATGTGCCCTGACATGGTCAATCTCTTTCATCTTATTTTTCTGTGAAAACTCAAATATCTTAAGTGATATTTCAAAGCTTCCTATGTATACAGATGCAAATACAGTAACTGACATTTAAATTCCCCCAGTCTCTATTTCTACTTGTATGTTCCTAAAACTTTAAGAAAATTAGTTTCTTCCTCAAGTCCTCTTAAGGCATTGATAACTGCTGTGTCCTTGAGATTTCCATCAAAATCTACAAAAAAGCGGTATTCCCAGTTTCTGTCCCTGATAGGTCTTGACTGAATATTAAACATGTTTATTCCATTGTATATAAAATGTGAAAGCATATGATAAAGCGAACCGCTCTCATGTGGTATCTCAAAACAGATACTCACCTTGTTGGCACTGCTTTCATATTCCTTTTTGCCAGACACAATAATAAAGCGTGTGGTATTATCCTTATTATCCTGAATTGCCCTGTCTAAAATAGACAGGCCATAGATGTCTGCTGTGATTTCACTGGCTATGGCAGCATGTCTGATGTCACCATCGTCCTTAATTTTTTTGGCTGCAAGAGCTGTATTTTTCAGGCTGATTTTCTCACAGTTTCTGTGGTCATCCAGATAGTCGCTGCACTGCATAAGTGCCTGGGGATGAGAATATACAGTAGTCAGATTTTTAATATCTGCTCCCGGCAGTCCCAGAAGACAATGGTTTATCTTTATCTTCTGCTCGCCAACAATATAGTTTTCATACTCAACCAGCAAATCATAATTTTCAGATACAATGCCAGCTGAAGAATTCTCAATTGGCAGAACCGCATAATCAGCGTCACCATTTTTGATTGCCTCCATGGCATCCTTCCAGGTCTCCACATTATAGCTGTCACAGTCCTTGCCAAAATACTCTCTCATAGCCTGCTCACTGTAGGCTCCTTCCACCCCCTGAAAAACAATCCTTGCCTTTGAATAATCAAAAGCCTGAACCTCTTTCAGATAAGTGTCTGCCTTTATGCCATGCTCTGTGAGAAGCTGGTACTGCTTTTTTCTGCTCATAGCCATTATCTGCTCAAAGAGTTCTCTTATGCCGTTTTTGGTAAATTCAGAAGATGCCTGTTTAGACAGGGTCTCAAGCTTCTGAATTTCTCTTTCCTTATCAAACACCTTTTTGCCTGTGCTTATTTTATATTCTGCTACCCCGGCTGAAATCACCATGCGCTTCTCATAGAGTTCTACAATCTGCTTGTCTATCTGGTCAATTTCCTCCCTTAATGTAATTAAATCTTTCATAATATATTATGTACCCTTCCATATATGCTTAAAAAAATAATAATTCAATAGCATATTAAACACAAGTAAATATTGAAAGAAATCAAGGTAAATTATATAATTTTATTAGGGAGGGATTTGTATGAAAAAGTCAATTAAAATAATATTAGCAGTTTTTGTAGTACTTGCTGTAGTTATTTCCATAGCAGGCACAAAATATCTTAACCGAACCCAGTACAATGACAGCTATGTAAACGGAAACACCACTGGCAATCTGTATAATGATGGATTATTCTGCGAAAGCAATGGCACTGTTTTCTTTGCCAATCCGGACGATAATAACTATCTGTATTCCATGGATTTGTCAGGCGGCAATTTAAAAAAGCTCAGTGAAGACGTTGCTGTCTACATAAATGCAGATGACCATTATGTATACTATGTGCGCAACAATGGTGAATCAACCAGACATACGGACAAGCACTCGTATTTTTCCTTTAACAATAACAGTCTCTGTAGGATAAACAGGGATGGCGGCAAGGTGAAAATACTGGACGATGCTCCTTGTATCTACGCTTCCCTCATAGGCAACAAAATCTATTATCTGCACTATGATGAAAATGTGGGCACAATACTATATTCAGTTGGTATCGATGGTAAGGATTGCAAAGAGATAAAGAAAAATTATGCTTACACCTGTAACAGCCTTGGTCAGTATTTTTATTACAACAACCCTGACAATGGCTCATTGATGCGTTTCGACACCGCATCCGACAATGTGGCAACAATCCTTGAATGCCACTGCTATAAGCCAACTGTAATAGACAACAGTCATGCATACTTTGTAGATGTAGACAACGGCAACGCATTAGTTCATACTAATCTGGATAATGTAAACCTGACCACACTGACTACTGATTCCATAGAATTATACAATGTCTATGGCAATAGCATCTACTATCAGAGAACCGGTGATTCACCAGCCTTATGCCTGATAAAAAGCGACGGCTCAGGAGCTAAAGTCCTTGCCACCGGTGAGTATACTGCAATTAATGCAACCTCGTATTATATTTACTTTAAGGATTACTATACAGGAACAGTCTACTGCACACCTACAAATAATCCAGGGCAGATAAATGAATTCCACCCTGGAAAAGCTGAGTAATGTTATGCTCCAAAATCAAATAATGACAGCTGATTAGATTCAGGTATGTCACCAAACAATCCAAGATCTCCCATCAAATCGATGACGGTCTTGGATGTTTTTGTTCTATCCCTGAAATCATCCTTGGACAGGAATGCTCCATCCTTGGCAGCCTCTGCTATATTTACTGCGGCATTATCACCAAGTCCATCAATACTGTTTAAGGATGGCATCAGCTTGCCATGCACAATCTGGAAACGGTTTGGATGGGCTGTGTATATGTCTAGCTTCTCAAACTCAAAGCCTCTTGCATACATCTCCTGAACTATACGCATATCCTTAAAGGTATCCTGTTCCTTCTTGGAAAGAGTATCCTTGCGCTTCTTATAATCTGCCATATAGGCTTCCAGTCTCTCCTTGCCCTGACACATAAGCTCATAGGAAAAACCAGTGGCTCTGATAGAAAAATATGCTGCATAATATGCCAATGGATAAAATACCTTACAGTATGCGATGCGCCATGCCATCATAACATAGGCAGCAGCATGTGCCTTAGGGAACATGTACTTAATCTTCTCACAGGACCAGATGTACCAGTCCGGCACTCCATGAGCCAGCATATCCTCCTTCCACTCAGGCCAGTCCTTGCACTTGCCCTTTGCCACCATTCCCTTTCGAACATTCTCCATAATCTTGAAGGCTCTCTCTGACTCAAGCCCCATTGAAATGAGGTAGGTCATGATATCATCTCGTGTACAGATACAGGTTGAAATAGTCGCTGTTCCTTCTTCAATCAGGGTCTGGGCATTTCCCAGCCATACATCAGTACCATGTGACAGTCCGGCGATTCGAATCAAATCAGAAAATTCCTTTGGCTGGGTGTCAATTAACATGCCCATGGCAAAGTCTGTACCAAATTCCGGAATACCCAGTGCGCCAAGAGGCGTGCCATCTATGTCCTCCGGCTCTATGCCAAGGGCAGATGTATTCTGGAACAGGGACATGACAGCCTTGTCATCAAGCGGTATCTGTGTAGGATCCATACCTGTCAGATCCTGTAACATACGAATCATGGTAGGATCATCATGTCCGAGAATATCAAGCTTTAAGAGGTTATGGTCAATAGAATGATAATCAAAGTGTGTTGTGGTGATATCAACAGTCATATCGTTTGCCGGATGCTGGACAGGGGTAAAGGTATTAATTTCCTCCCCCATAGGCAGAACGACAATTCCTCCCGGATGCTGTCCTGTAGTTCTTCTTACACCTACACAGCCCTCTACGATTCTGTCAATCTCACAATTTCTCTTTCTGACACCACGCTCTTCATAATAGTTTTTGATATATCCAAATGCTGTCTTGTCAGCCAGCGTACCTATTGTACCAGCCTTAAAGGTCTGTCCTTCACCAAAGATAACCTCTGTGTATTTGTGAGCCTTACTCTGATATTCACCTGAGAAGTTAAGGTCGATATCAGGCTCCTTGTTTCCCTTAAAGCCAAGGAAAGTCTCAAATGGTATGTCAAATCCCTCTTTAGTGAGAGGTTTACCGCATTTAGGACATATCTTATCCGGCATATCACAACCGCCTCGTCCTGAGTAGGCAAGCACCTCCTCCGAATCAAACTCACTGTATTTACAGTATTTACAGAGGTAATGTGCCCTGAGCGGATTAACCTCAGTAACACCAGACATGGTAGCGACAAAGGAGCTTCCTACGGAGCCTCGTGATCCTACCAGATAGCCGTCCTCATTTGACTTCCACACCAGCTTCTGGGCGATAATGTACATAACGGCATATCCGTTTGAAATAATTGAATTAAGCTCTCTGTCCAGTCTCTCCTTCACAATGGCCGGCAGCTCTTCGCCATACATCCTGTGTGCTTTGGTATAGCAGATGTCTCTCAGCATATCATCTGAATTTAAAATGACAGGAGGACACTTATCTGGTCTTACCGGTGAGATTCTCTCACACATGTCTGCAATTTTGTTGGTATTTGTCACCACGACCTCTTCTGCCTTGGCACTTCCCAGATATTCAAATTCCTTAAGCATCTCCTCTGTTGTCCTAAGATAGAGAGGTGCCTGCTCATCCGCATCCTTAAAGCCCTTGCCAGCCATTATTATACGTCTGTAGATTTCATCCTCCGGATCTAAAAAATGCACATCACAGGTGGCAACAACAGGTTTGTTAAATTCTTCACCAAGTTTTACAATTCGCTTGTTGATTGCAATCAAATCGTCATTATCCGCAATAGGTGAATCCTCATCACGAACCATGAAGGCATTATTGCCCAGCGGCTGTATCTCCAAATAATCATAGAAGTTTACAAGCTTTGTAATCTCCTCCTGTGGACGTCCGTTAAGTATGGCTCTGTAGAGCTCGCCTGCCTCACAGGCTGAACCAATCAGAAGCCCGTCCCTGTACTTGATAAACTCTGACTTAGGAATCCTTGGACGCCTGTTGTAGTACTTGATATGGGCAAGGGATGTAAGCCTGTAGAGGTTTGTCCTTCCCTGGTCACAGGCAGCCAGAATTATAGCATGATAGGTAGGCATCTTCATGATATTGTTCACAGAGGATTTTGCCATATTGTTTACTGCATCAAGGGTCTCAACACCTCTGTCGTGAAGCATCTGTATGAATTTTATAAATATCTCCGCTGTGCATGCTGCATCATCCACAGCCCTGTGGTGGTGGTCCAGAGATATATTGAGTGCCTTTGCCACAGTATCAAGCTTAAATCTGTTAAGCTGTGGCAGCAGGACTCTGGCAAGTGCCACTGTATCTATTATAGTCGGCGTACACTCCATGCCCTGCAGCTCGCAGTTCTTTTTGATAAAGCTCATATCAAAGTCTGCATTGTGGGCAACCATGGTACAGCCCTGACAAAACTCCATAAACTCCGGCAGTATGTCCTCGATTACCGGGGCATCTATTACCATGTCATCGCGGATTGAGGTAAGCTGCTCAATTCTGAATGGTATAGGCACCTGTGGATTGACAAAGGTAGAAAACCTGTCCACAATCTTTCCATCTGTAACCTTTACCGCACCAATCTCAATAATCTTGTTTACATCCGGGCTGAAGCCTGTCGTCTCCAGGTCAAATACTACATAGTTATCATCTATCGACTGGTTATGACTGTTTTCTACTATATCCTTGGTATCGTCTACCAGATATGCCTCCACACCATAGATGACCTTGAACTTATCATCTACTGTATGGTTGGCATCCGGAAAGGCCTGCACATCACCATGGTCTGTGATGGCTATAGCCTTGTGTCCCCATTTCATGGCACGCTTTATGATGTCCTTGACATCAGAGACACCATCCATATCACTCATCTTGGTATGGCAGTGAAGCTCCACACGCTTGTCCGCGCTGTTGTCCATCCTGATTGTGGTAAAGTCTGATGTCTTCTTTATTCCCACAATAGAACCGATTGTTAAATCACTGTCAAACTTATCAATTGTGGCAACACCCTTTACCTTAAGGAACTTGCCCGGACTTATATCCTTCTCAAGCTCCGGCACATCCTCGTTACGGGTAAAGACCTTTAGGACAATGGTATCGGTAAAATCTGTAAGTGAAAATATCATAATGGTCTTCTCATTTCTGATTTCTCTCTTGTCTACATTTAAGACCTTACCTCTGATGCAGACTTCTCCTATTGGTCCGTCAATTCTCTCTATATCAATCGGCTCATCATCAAAGCCCCTGCCATAGATTACGTCAGGATCATTGTCATATTTACGGCGAAATTCGCCCTTCTTTTCGAACTTACGCTCAAATTTCTTTTCTTCATTTTTGCCTGCTGAAGCTGATTTTTTATCGACAGATTTTGCAGGATTTCCTGCAGGCTTGGTATTATTTGACATACCAGCCTTCGAATCCGTTGTATTATCAACAAACATTCCCTGATCCGTTTTCTCCTCAGAAGGCTTTTCTTCCGTCTCATCATAGCCATCCTTGATGGCATATTTCGTCCTTGAAATAATATTTTCAACTTCCTGCTGTATCTGCTTTTCTGAATTTTTACGATACCTGCTCTCCACATTTATGTGAAAGTCAAAGCCACATCTCTCACATACCACCTTTTCCAGAAACTCCATGATTTCATTGGTTCTGGTCTTTGCGATAATCGTCTCATCAAGAGTCATGACCATATGGTAATCATCAGTGAACTTCATATCCGCGGTTCTTAAGAGGTTGTACTCCAAGACGCTGTGCCGGTTTATCTCATCAAGTATACTGTCCTTGTATACATCCATAAGACTCCTGGGCGTATACTGCTCAGAAAGCTGATAGGACTCAATTATTGTCACTTCAAGATTCTTACCCTTAAATATCTGATTCTCAATTGCATTTTCCAGCTTCCAGATATTTTTCTTAAAGATAAGCCTTTTTGCACACAAATAAATGCGAATATGATCATGCTCATGATTCGCACTTATTTTTGTAACCTCAGCGTCATTTAAAAGCTCAGATATATCACTGTCAAGTTTTAGGGTAGGAAAAACTTCTTTAAAAGATTTTGCCAAAATTATTCACTCCAATTATCCAACTCGTATTTAAGGGCATCAAGCAGTTCGTTCTCAGGCACTTTCTTATAGACCTTCCCATGCTTGATGATGAGTCCTTCGCCTATTCCCCCTGCGATGCCTATATCAGCTTCCTTAGCTTCTCCTGGTCCATTTACCACGCAGCCCATTACCGCGACCTTGATATCAAGGGGATATCCAGCAACCATGGTCTCTACCTTGTTTGCAAGACCGATTAAGTCAATCTTTGTCCTTCCACAGGTTGGACATGAAACAACCTCTATTCCGCCCTTTCTCAGTCCAAGCGTTCTTAGAATAAGCTTTGCAGATTTAATCTCCTCAAGTGGGTCTCCTGTAAGAGATACCCTGATGGTATCTCCAATTCCCTGACTTAGGATAAGTCCAAGGCCTATTGAGGATTTGATGTTACCGCTGATGAGAGTTCCGGCTTCTGTAATCCCCACATGGAGTGGATGGTCTGTCTGGGTCGAAATAAGTTCATGAGCCTTGACGCACATAAGTACATCAGAGGACTTGATACTTATTACCAGATTATCGCAGCCCATGTCCTCTATCATATGTACCTTGTCCAAAGCACTCTCAACTATTCCTTCGGCAGTTACACCGCCGTATTTTTCTACGAGGCTTTTTTCAAGGGAGCCGCTGTTAACACCTACACGGATTGGAATATTTCTCTCCTTTGCCACATCAACTACGGCCCGCACCCTCTCTGCTGAACCGATATTTCCTGGGTTTATTCTGATTTTGTCTGCCCCGTTTTCCATGGCTGCTATGGCAAGCTTGTAATCAAAATGGATATCTGCCACAAGCGGAATAGATATATATGGCTTAATCTCCCTGATTGCCAGAGCTGCCTCCATGGTAGGCACAGCGCAGCGGATAATATCGCAGCCTGCCTCTGTTAAGGCATTAATCTGTGCCACTGTTGCAGCCACATCCTCTGTCCTTGTATTTGTCATAGACTGTATAAGTATCGGATTGCCCCCACCTATGACTTTATTTCCAATGTGTACTTCGCGTGTTTTCATATGTTATAGCTCCTAAATAAAAATCTTCTTTATATCATTAAACATAACAATAAACATCAACAGGAATAAAAGAATAATGCCCACCAGATGTACATAACCTTCTTTTTCCGGATCAATCTTCTTTCGCCTGATTACCTCAACTATGAGAAATACCAGCCTTCCTCCGTCAAGGGCAGGCAGCGGCAGCAGGTTCATGACACCTAAGTTTGCCGACAAGAGTATTCCCCAGTTTAACATATTAAGGAAGGCATAGTAATAACCTGAATTTGATACGCTCTCATCATAGGTCTGACCAATATTCTGGACTATGCCCACCGGACCACTCAAATCATTTACACCAAACCTGCCTGTAAAGAGGAGCTTCAGGCTCTCAACTGTGCTGTATATCCAGTACTTGACCTCATAGGCACTGTAAAGCAGGGCTGTACCCACATCAGCCTTGGTATACTGTCCTGTTCCAATAAAGCCATAGAGGTATCTCTGGCTGTCCTCGTCATATACAGGAACCAGAGTTGTAGTATTCTTCTCTCCGTCACGGAGATATGTGACCTCAACCGGCTCGCCATAATGAATTGTGGAATACAGACCGATTTCCTTATAAAAATGGACATTGTAGCCATCCATCTTTAAAATTACATCACCAGCCTGCATGCCAGCCTGTTCTGCGGCGTAACCCTCCATCACATCACTGAGCTTCGCCTCATCATAGCCTAAAGACATAATGATAATAAAGGAAAAAATAAATGCCATTATAAAATTAAAAAATGGTCCTGCAAAGACAACACTTATCCTTGCCCACACTGACTTATTGTTAAAGGCTCTGTCATCAGAGGAATCTCCATCCTCTCCTTCCATCACACAGGCACCTCCAAAAGGCAGAAGCTTAATGGAATACTTTGTCTCGCCCTTTCCAAACCCTATAATGGTAGGTCCAAGTCCAAGACAAAATTCATTTACCCTTATGCCATTTGCCTTTGCCAGAAGAAAATGTCCCAGCTCATGAAATATAACGATAACACTAAATAAAATAATCGCAATAATAATACTAACCAGACTCAATTTACCACCTACTATTTATAAAATCATACACATCCTGCTCGGTTGCAAGTATCTGCTCAACATCAGGGTTCTCAATAAATGAGCAATTATTCATTGCTGCTTCAATTATCTCCGTGATCTGCAGATATGATATTTTCCTGTCAAGAAACATTGCTACTGCCTTCTCATTGGCTGCGTTAAAGGCTGTGGTCATATTACCGCCCTTAATTCCAGCCTCCATGGCAAGCTTAAGTCCCACAAAGGTATCCGTATCAGGCTTTTCAAATGTCATGCTGCCAAGCTCAAATAAGTCCAGCCTTTTGCCAGACAGGGCATGCCGGTATGGATAATAGAGGGCATACTGGATTGGCAGTCTCATGTCGGCAGTTCCAAGCTGGGCTATCACTGCCCCATCCTCGTACTCTACAGCAGAGTGTATTACACTCTGAGGGTGAACCACAACACATATCTGGTCTAAGTCAACTCCAAAGAGCCACTTAGCCTCTATCACTTCTAATCCCTTATTTACCAGTGTAGACGAATCTATGGTAATCTTCCTGCCCATAGACCAGTTAGGATGCTTTAAGGCATCCTCAACCTTAATATTTTTTAATTCATCAAGCTTTCTGCCTCTGAAGGGACCTCCAGATGCAGTCAGAAGGATTCTGTTTATCTTGTTATTTTCATTGCCCTGCAGTGACTGAAAAATAGCACTGTGCTCACTGTCCACAGGCAGAATCTTAACGCCATGTTTCTTTGCCAGAGGCATAATTATGTGACCAGCAGTAACCAGTGTCTCCTTATTTGCCAGAGCTATATCCTTATGAGCCTTTATAGCCTCAATGGTTGGTCTGATACCAAGCATGCCTACAATGGCAGTTACAAGAATTTCTGACTCATCTATAGTTGCGGTCTCAATCAGTCCTTCCATTCCATAGGACACCTTAACATCCATATCCGAAAGAGATGTCTTTAAAGCCTTTGCATCAGCTTCATTCCACACACTGACTAACTTAGGTTTAAACTCTCTAACCTGTTTCTCTATAAGGTCAATATTTCTTCCGCAGGATAATGCAACAACTTCTATATCTCCATGCTCTCGGACCACATCAAGAGTCTGGGTTCCGATTGAACCTGTTGAGCCGAGAATTGCAATTTTTCTCATGTTCTGCCTCCGTTTTGCACAAAATTTCTTATTTAATCGACGTGCCCAGCCCAAGAAACATTCTGTTTATTGGCTGTACGAGAATTCGCCCTATATATAAAACCTGCCACTGGCAGCTTTTATTGCACGTCTCATTGCTTACGCTCACATCAAATAAAATGCAAGATAGAATATAATAGGTGCTGTAATAATCATGCTGTCAAATCTGTCAAGGATTCCGCCATGTCCAGGAATGAGTCTTCCATAATCCTTGATATCATAATTACGTTTGATTGCTGACGCTGTCAAATCACCTATCATGGATATAAGCCCACCTACAGCTGATATTACAGCTAAAATAAGTATTTCCTGTGAAGAAATTCCCATCTGGGCTTTGAAAATAGCTGCATAGAGTGCTGTGAGCAGGAAGGCTCCTGCAACTCCGCCTACAGCTCCCTCTATAGACTTATTAGGCGATAGCTTTGGAGACATCTTGTGATTTCCAAATGCCTTGCCCCAGAGCTTGCCTACGCAGTATGCACATGTATCGCAGCCCCAAGAGCACAGGAATATCAGCCATACCAGATATTCTCCTCTGTCTAACATTCTAATCTGATAAATATATGAGAGCATCACACCCACATAAAACAGTCCAAAAAATGTACCGAACAGCTGGTAAGCTTCAAATTTTGGATAGTTTAACACATATACAAACATCAAGACTATCACATACAGCATAACCCAAATCATGATGTCTGGTATAAAGTGCCACTCTAAATTACAATAATATATAATTGCAGCCAGATATGACACCACTGCCATAAGTGATTTTTCAATCTTAAGTACCCTGTATAATTCAAACATTCCAATAAGGGAGATTGCAAGCATAGCTGTAAGCAATACCTCATTTCCTAAAACCATAAGTACAATTGCCACAGCAACCAGTACTATTCCGCTTATTAATCTAGTCTTGAACATCTTTTTCCTCCACTATTCCTCGTCATTTAATGCTCCAAAACGACGTTCTCTATTATTATATGCTCTGACAGCTTCCTCTAATTCTTTCTTGTGAAAATCAGGCCATGGAACATCAGTAAAATAGAACTCTGTGTAAGCAAGCTGCCACAGTAAATAATTTGACAGACGCTGTTCTCCGCTTGTTCTAATCAGCAAATCAGGATCCGGCAAATCCCTCGTATCAAGATAGGAAGAAAACTTATCGGCATCTAAATCATCAATTTCCAGCAGTCCCTTATCATGGTCAGAAATCATCTTTTTCATGGCTCTAAGCATCTCATCCCTACTGCCATAGTTAATAGCTATGGTAAGATTTAGGCCTGTGTTAGTGCTTGACAGTTCCTCCAATTCCTTTATTCTGTTCTGAAATTTCTCTGATAAACGTGAGATTTCACCTATTACTCTCACCCTCATGTTATTTTTATCAGCAGTCTTGATACAATTTTTGAGATAGCTCTCCAAAAGCTTCATAAGTGCTTCCACTTCGCTGTCCGGTCTGTTCCAGTTCTCTGTGGAGAAAGCATACAGAGTCAGATATTTTATTCCCAGGTCATTTGCAGCCTTGCAGACAGTCTCTACGTTTTTGGCACCTACTGTATGACCATAGTTCCTAGGCATACCCTTACTTTTAGCCCATCTTCCATTTCCATCAAGGATTATTGCAACATGATTTGGAATCTTCATACTCATACCTCTCTTCAAAAGTTGTGCTATAGGAAAAATGGGAAACGACCAAAGCCATGTCCCTGAAAATTATACTGTAAGTATTTCTTTTGATTTAGCCTCAATCGCTTTATCAATCTTTGCGACATAAGAATCTGTGAGCTTCTGAATATCATCTTCAATGTTTTTGATTTCATCCTCTGAGATATCCTCTGCCTTACCAGTCTTCTTAATATAATCAATCGCATCACGTCTGATGTTACGAATTGCGACTTTTGTGTCCTCGCCCTTTTTCTTAATATCCTTAGCAAGCTCTTTACGTCTCTCCTCTGTCAAATCTGGAAATACCAGGCGGATAACCTTTCCATCATTTGTTGGTGTAATACCAAGGTCAGACATCATGATTGCCTTCTCGATTTCCTTTACCAAAGAACCTTCCCATGGCTGAATCTGAATCATGCGGGCCTCAGGAACGCTGACATTCGCAACGTTCTGAATCGGAGTCGGAGTTCCATAATAATCTACACGGAGCTTATCTAAAACATGAGGATTAGCACGTCCTGCACGAATACCAGCATACTCTTCCTCAAGATTGTTTAAGGATTTCTCCATTTTTTCTTCGTATACATTTAATCTACTGTCCATCTTTACCTCCAAATTATACAGTCACCTTTGTGCCACTGAAGTCACCAGATAATGCTTTGACAATACTGTTTTCTTCATTAAGTCCAAACACATACATAGGCATTTTATTTTCCATACACATGATAGATGCCGTCAAATCAACCACTGCCAGCTTCTTATCAATTACTTCTTCAATAGACACTTCATCATATTTCTCAGCATTCGGATTTGTCTTTGGATCACTGTCATATACACCATCAATTGCCTTGGCAAGATATATTCCATCAGCCTCAATTTCTATCGCTCTCAATACAGTAGCTGTATCTGTAGAAAAATAAGGATGTCCTGTACCACCGGCAAAAAATACAACCATATTCTTTGAGAAATACTTGTTTGCCCTGTCCTTTGAATATAATTTGGTCATTGAACCACACTCAAATGGAGTAAGTACTGCTGTCATCATCCCAACAGACCTGAATATTTCTGAAACATATATACAGTTCATAACTGTAGCAAGCATACCAATCTGGTCAGCCTTTGTCCTGTCAATAGTCTCACTGGTTCTTCCTCTCCAGAAATTACCACCGCCTATAACAATACCAACCTCTGTGCCCTTGTCCACAAGCTGCTTAACCTGCTTTGCAACTTCGGTTACAGTTGGCTCGTCAAAACCATGATGCTTGTCTCCTGCCAACGCTTCTCCACTGAGCTTTAATAAAATACGTCCCATAAAATGGCTCCTTTACTACTTGCCTTCGAATAATCCCTGAACATCAATATCAGCATAACACTGTGAGCAGAATCCTTCGATAACAGCACCATTGTTAATCTGTACTGAACGAGACTTGATATTTCCCATGATAACTGCTGATGTATCAACTACAACAGGTCCCTGAACATCAATATCACCCTTTACAGCACCAGCGATAACTGCTGAAGCAGCTGAGATATTTCCGATGATAACCGAACCAGCACCAATCTTAACTGTTCCTGTGCTGACAACCTCACCCTCAATCTTTGCAACATCTGCGAAGAACTCAGATGAGCTTGTATTTCCATTGATTGTACCTGTAACAACAATCTTGCCATTACATGAAACATTTCCGTTGATTGTTCCCTGGATATCGAAAGATCCTGCTGACATAAGATCTCCCTTTAATGTTGTGCTTGCAGTAATTAATGATGTCTCATCCTCGATTTCTGCTGGATTAACCATATTGTTCATTGTTGTTGTATCACTCATTGCTTTTGTATTCTCCTCTTTTGTTATTGACTTTGTCTCTGTTCTCTGTGCATCACTTTCTCTCATAACAGGCGCACCTGCCTTTGGCTCCTCAACCTTCTCAAGCAGTCCGTCAAGCTTAGAAAGTTCAGATTCCACATCAACATCTTCACCCAATGTATCTACCACAAGGTTATCTACATTTTCTGCTGTATTTGCCTCTTCTCCACCTGGAACAAGTTCATTAACAGCCGAAGATAAATCGTCTTTAAATTCCTTAAATAATCCCATACTGTTTCCTCCATTTACTCTCATTCAACACTGTACGCTTTAATATATTGAACGACATATGTATTCTCATCAATCGGCAAAATCTCAGCCTGCATAGCCTGCAGCGCATCAACCAGAGGTCCTATAGCCTCAGCCGTTGTTGACTTGTTTGAATTGTCATGCAAAAGCACAACTGACGTCTTGTATTTTGCAACGCCCTCTGTCACATTACTCACAATATCTTCTACTGTGTAATCACTGGAAGCATCCCCAGCAGAAACATTCCAGTCAAAATATGACACATCCTTCTGATTTAATATACTGACAAACTCAGCCATATTTACATTGCTGATTTCATTACTGCTTCCTCCCGGAAAACGATAAAATTTTGAATCAACACCGGTTACATTGTAAATATAATCATGAATCTGCAGATAATCTGCACTAAAGGCATCGGTAGAAGAATATATCGTGCTGTACTGGTTGCAGTATGAATGCATGCCTATGGTATGCCCTTCATCCACAATTCTCTTATATACAGCCTCATTTTCTCCCGAAGCATCGCCATCCACAAAGAAGGTCGCCTTTATGCCTTTTTCCGCAAGCGCATCCAGAATCAAATCTGTATTCTCTCCTGGTTCAGAATCAAAGGTTAGATAGACATAATGTGTATCTCCCTCCTGTGCGATATTATCATCAGTATCTATCCCGGTAATAACGTTTGCATATGCATTTTCAGGCTCTGCATCGTTTTCTTTCTCTGTCGGCAAGGCTGTGACTTCCGTAGAAGTCTGCTTTTCAAATCCTGCATCAAGAAATTTGTTCAATTTAATATTTGTTTTCACCAAACAAATTGTCAGAGCAACAATGGCAACAAAAGATACAATCATCCAGACAAAGATTATCATTATCATGCCACTCTTCATCCGGTTTATTCTTTTTCTCCTGTCCCTCTGCTGTTGCAATTTATCCTGCTCTTCTGTACTCATTCAGACCTCCAGAGAGTAATTTCCTTTATTATTTTATCATATTTTACTATGTTGTAAAGAACAAAAACACAAAAGACCGCAAGGAAAATTCCTTACGGTCTAAAATGCTCTTTGAAGAATTAACCATTAATCTGCGCAGCAACCTCTGCAGCAAAATCTTCCTGCTTCTTCTCCATTCCCTCACCAACTTCAAAACGAACCATCTTTGTGATAGTAAGATCTTTTGAAACTGACTCAAGATATTTAGCTACTGACTGCTTTCCATCTTCAGCCTTAACATAAGTTTGGTCAAGAAGGCAGATTTCCTTTAACTGTTTAGATACACGTCCCTCTACAAGACCACCGAACATCTTCTCAGCAACGATGTCAGCCTTGTCAGCCATTGCAAGCTCAGCAAGTGAAGCCTTAGCAGCATCTGAAAGGAAATTCCATACATAGTTCATGTTGCTCTTGTGTTCTTCGAAGTTATTGATGTCCTCATCACTCCATACCTTCTCGTTGATAGCCTTGTCAAGTAATTTGTTAAGGATAGGCTTTGGAAGAGTTGTAGCATCGTTTAATGCGCTGTCAACAGTAATCTCTCTAATCTTTGCAAGTTCCTCATCAGAGATATCGTTTCTGCTGATATACTGTGGATTCATAGCTGCAACCTGCATAGCAATATTTGTAAGAGCTTCTTTTGCTGCATCATCTGCTGTACCATTTGCAGCGATAACAACACCGATTCTTCCGCCTCCATGGATATATGAAGTAACAACATCTCCTGTTACCTTTGCGAATCTACGAACAGATAATTTCTCTCCGATAGTAGCTGTCTTCTCAACAAGTAAATCGTTAAGTCCGTTTGTAGCAAGAAGAGCCTCTATGTCCTCTCCATTTGCTCCACCATTTAATCCTGAAGCAAGTGCTGTATTAGCAACAGTCTGTACAAATTCCTGGAATGTATCGTTCTTTGCAACAAAGTCTGTCTCAGAGTTAACCTCTGCTACAACTGCAACATTTCCATCTACTGCTACACGGGCAATACCTTCAGCAGCGATTCTGCTCTGCTTCTTCTCCATCTTAGCTGCACCACTTTTTCTTAAAACCTCAACAGCGGCATCCATATCTCCATTTGTCTCTGTTAAAGCCTTCTTGCAGTCCATCATTCCTGCACCTGTCATCTCACGCAGCTCTTTTACCATTCCTGCTGTAATAGCCATTTCATTTTCCTCCAAATTCACTTTGAGGTGGCCACTTGGGTCACCTCATATGTTTTCATGCCTTAGTATTCAGAAAAGTTGCCGGCGGCAAGTTTTCTGTATTGATAATTACTCTTCTACTGGAGCTTCCTCAGCTGTCTCTTCTGCAACAACTTCCTCTGCGCCCTGCTTAGCCTCGATAACAGCATCAGCCATCTTAGATACGATAAGCTTAACTGCTCTGATAGCATCATCATTACCAGGAATTACATAATCAAGCTCGTCTGGGTCACAGTTTGTATCAGCAATACCGATAAGTGTGATTCCAAGTGCCTGAGCTTCCTGAATACAGATATGCTCTTTCTTTGGATCTACAACGAAAATAGCGTCTGGAATTCTCTTCATATCCTTGATTCCACCGATATTCTTCTCAAGCTTATCCCACTCTTTCTTAAGTGCGATAACTTCTTTCTTAGGAAGTACATCAAATGTTCCATCCTCAGCCATTGTCTCAATAGCTTTAAGTCTTGCAATACGGCTCTGGATTGTGCGGAAGTTTGTAAGCATTCCACCTAACCATCTCTCATTTACATAGTACATACCGCAACGCTCAGCCTCGCTCTTGATAGCATCCTGTGCCTGCTTCTTTGTACCAACGAAAAGGATTGTACCACCCTGTGCAGCGATATCAGAGATTGCATCATAAGCCTCATCAACCTTTCCTACAGACTTCTGTAAGTCGATGATGTAGATACCATTACGCTCTGTGTAGATGTATGGTGCCATTTTAGGGTTCCATCTTCTTGTCTGATGTCCGAAATGAACACCTGCTTCGAGTAACTGTTTCATTGAAATAACGCTCATTTTAATTTCCTCCATTTGGTTGTTTTCTTCCGTGTGTTTCCCTTTTAAATGCCATCGGGCAAGCGTTTCCCGACACCGGCATCTATCCGCACACGTGTTTTATAGTTTTAAAGCCTTTGGCATTATAACATGTCAAAGGCTTGAGTGCAAGACTTATTTAAGAAGTTCTACAATTTCTTCGTATGTAGAGCCTACTTTGATATTATATTCTCCCGCGTGGAGAGTTCTGGAAACCCCTGTCTCTCCCAGATATTTTCTAAATGACTCCGCATCATCTATTATTCCATCCTCATACAGGCTCTCTGCCACATCTCTTGCTATGTCTCCTTTTTCTATCACAAGGGTGACATATTCATCCTGCACATCATCTGTGCTGGTCTCACCTGTAATATTAGAATCGTCTGCCTGATTTGATGCATCTGTAGTATCAGACGCACCTGTCTGATTATCAGCAGTATTTTGCGCATCTGCATTATTCTGTGCGTTCACATCATCTTCTGCATCTGTATTATTCTGCACATCTGCACTGCCCGACACAGCCTCATCATTTGCAGTATCATTTTTATCGTCACCGCTGGTCTGGTTACTTAAAGTCTCAGTTGTGGTCTCCAGCTGTTGATTTATATCCATCCGGTCTGTATTATCTGCTTTCTTATTAGAAAAAAGCATAAACATCAAACAAGTAAAGATAATTCCCAGACCAAGCCCTCTTAAATAGTATTTAAGTCTCACCTGTCTTCTCCTCTATGCAGCCCAATTACAAGCCTTACCTCTCCCAGACCTCTATCCAGAAGCTTGGCAATCTCAACATCCGATTTACCCTCTGCATGTAATCTCAAAATTGCATCATTATCGTTCTTCTCATTAATCTCAGTGTCAGTCTCTGGTTTTTTCTTGACTTCAACCGCCTTTTTTATGCTTTCAGACTTTACTTTCTTTTCAACAGGGATTTCCTTCTTTTGAACTTTAGCAGGCTTTTCAATTACAGGTTCAGGCTGCTGTAATCTCGCCTGTGCCCTCAGAGTTTTTTCTGTCATCTGCTGTTCAACATCATGCAGATTGGCCGTAAGCTTCTGCAAATTAGCCGCCAAATCTGTCAAATCCTTGTGCTTATCATTTAACATGCTGTACAGGAACATAATCTCATTATGAGACTTGTTTATGGATTCCAATACAGTGTCGCTATACTCGCTTATTCCGTTTATCTTGTCATTGGTTTCTTTCTCAAGTGCCCTCTTGGTTTCCTCTGTAGTCTCGTCTATTCCAGTCTCAATCGCATTTTGGATTTCTGCCTTTGCTTTTTCAAGCTGCCTGTCCAGAATAACCCTGAGTTCTTCCTCACTCATCTTGGCAATCTGATCAACATCCTTTTTGGACAATTTATCAGAGACAAAAAAACTGCCAACCAAAAATACTACGCCTATAACAATTAATGTAATCTCTAATGCAGTCATTTTCTTCCCTCTATATCTTAATATCAAAAGAACTTGCTGTATTCTTCTGAATTACCTTTCCATTTTCCTTTACTTTGCTTTTCTTCTTTCTGAATCTACCACCATCACCAGAATACTGACCGCCACCATTTTCAGTATCAGTTTCACTCTTTGTCTTATCAGTCTCATTGGTATCTGAAACCTGATGTGCCAGTGTGTCCTCTCTCTGGTCAACCTGAACCTGAATATTCTGCTGGCTCTGCATAGGCTTTGCATCCTCCTGATGCTTTAAATATGCCACATCATCTGTTCTTTGAATCATGCCATTAAAATCTACCGGTCTAATCGTCATAACAAGCTCCCTGTCAGTCAACCAAAATATCAATATATGGTCCCATAATTTTCTTCATCTTAGTAAGTGATTTGGTGTGTAACTGGGACACTCTCGACTCAGACACTTCCAGGATCTTACTGATTTCCTTCAAAGTCATTTCTTCATAATAATATAACTCTATAACCCTGCGCTCCTTTTCAGTCAGCGCATCTAAAGCTTCCACCAGAGTTTTCTTAAGTTCTTCTTTCTCCACAACCTCTTCAGGCTGGGTGAAATGGGAATTATAAGTTGTATCCATAGCCGGCTCTGTGCCGTTCTCCTCAAATTCTGTCATTGATACGAGATTTGAGACCTTAAGCTGTGACTGCCAGTTTAACAGTTCATCCGGCGAAATGCCCAGCACCTGTGCAATCTCATCATCTGACGCATTCCTTCCAGTCTGTGCCTCTATCTGTTTTACCGCTTCGTCAAGCTTTCGCTGACGCTGTCTGACTGTTCTCGGTATCCAATCCATTTTTCTGATTTGATCCAGTATTGAGCCTCTGATTCTAAGGCTTGCATATGTCTCAAACTTAACGTTTTTATCTGCATCGAATTTGTCTATCGCATCAATCAGTCCAAATATTCCATAACTGACCAAATCATCATATTCTACATTATGCCCCAGATACATACTAAGCCTTCCAGCAACAAGCTTAACAAGCTGTGAATACTCAATTATCAACTGTTCTCGTAATTCACGCGTAGGCTTTTTCTGATAATCTTTCCAAAGCTTATCCTTATCTACTGTTTTCATCTAACCACCCACAATTAATCATCCGATGCTTCTGTTTCTTCATCAGTATTAATATTTTCTACATTATCTGGCTGCTCATCCACTGTTGTCTCTTCAGGTTCGGTATTTTTATCAGTATCATCCATATTTTTAAAATTCATATCAATGATAATTTTAATTACCACACCTATAATATAAAATACAATCAGGACAATTAAAAGTCTTTTTGTAAAATCTAATAAACCAAGTCCTGAGAACATTGTATACAGGCAGTCAATAAGTCCTGCCGTAAGCATAACAAGAGCTGGTATATACTTTGTTTTCATCTAAATCACCTTTTGTGGTTTTCCAACTGACTTAATTAAATATTCCCCATTTTCACAATTAAGCACAACTGTACGTCCATAGTTCAAACCTGTATCTTCTGCAACAAGTCTTACCTTCAGTTCTTTGAGGATAATCTTTGCTTCCTCTGCATTTCGTTCTCCAACGTTTCCAACAGATGAAAGTCCGCTAACCTCGAACATCTTTGCTCCGCCTGCAATCTTTGCAACCATTCGTGTCGGACTTGCCCCTTTTTCAATCATTTTCTTATATAATTCTCTGATTCCAGTATCACCAAACTTTGCGATATTGGAATTATTTTTAAGTTTAGTGCTGTCCGGCAGCATATAATGCACTAGTCCACCTATCTTAGCCACTGGATCATACAGCGTAAGTCCAATGCACGACCCTAACCCCAGCGTCGTCAAAGAATCAGGGGATTTAGCGATGTTAAGATCTGCCATTCCAACCTTAATCACATTTCCCATTCAATCTACCCCTATAGCTGTATTCCTAATGCACTTAATATCTTCTCATATGAATCCGGATCCGGCATCAAAATATAATAACCATTCATGATTACATCATCTCCGAACTCTGTTTCAATAAAAAGCGCGTTATCCCCATACTGTCCGAACTGAATTGCAGGTACACTTAATATAGCTGCCGCCATATCTACAGCAATAAAAGGTACAGATGGCTGTATTCTTAAGTTTGTCATGCTTGATAAAGCTGACAAATACGAAGCTGCAATTATATTGCCTATCTCCTTCATGGCTGAAAGATCCATCTCATCAAATGGTTCATTGTAAGAAGGATCCCTCATCATAAGTTTATTTACAAGGAAATGCGCTGATGGAAGTTCCATCAGAAACATCATGCTTCCTGTAATGTCCTCACACACCTCCAAAAAGATTCCGACAACTGTCTCCTCTTCCGGACAGATTGCTTCTCCAAGCTTTGTTGCATCTATAAGCTGTACCTTTGGAACATTCATTTCCATTCTGGTTCCAAGCATGCTTGCAATAGATGTAGTAGCATTTCCAGCTCCAATGTTTCCGATTTCTTTCAGAACATCCATATACATTTCATTTATATTTCTAACGAAAACGAACTCATAAATTCCTCCAAATTTTATATAGTGAGGCTCATAGAACCTCACTATAATAAACTAATTATTATCTTTTTCGTCAATGATTGCACCCAGTTCGAAAAGAGAGATAAGCTCGTCACCACTCTTACCGATACCATTTATAAACAGGTCTTTTCCTGCATCTACATTCGGAGTCTCAATCTCATCAACTACCAATGTAACAACCTCGCACACTTCATCAACAATCATTCCAAGCTCGCCTTTTTCCTCAAGCTTAAGGATAATTATTCTTGATGCATTTGTGAATACATCATCCTCTAATCCCATCTTGATTCGCGCGCTCATAACTGGAACAATCTCACCACGGAGATTTATTATTCCCTTAAACCATACCTGAGCCTTTGGAACTCTTGTGATTTTCTGCAAGCGAATAATATTGTCCACGTATCCGATATCAATACCAAACTTCTCGCCGCCGATTCTGACAACGATAAACTGTTTGGTTTCCTTCTCAGTTGTATCTACTATATCTGCCATATTTCTCCGCCTCCCATTACATCAGTGTATTAACGTCAAGAATCAATGCAACTTCACC
>ERZ1031095.143-NODE-143-length-23258-cov-11.011205_pt1 | contig 23258 bp, 14 predicted proteins | sample MGYA00517108_ERZ1031095 | MGnify/ENA primary metagenome ERZ1031095 (study PRJEB33719, sample SAMN04261275) | wastewater metagenome | biome: rural village; feature: human; material: feces | host: Homo sapiens | place: El Salvador | collected 2013-01-07 ... | reverse complement strand
TTTCACGAAGTTCGTTAAGTCCTGTCCCGCTACTATATAGCTACAAATTCCTTAAATATCAATGCGCCTCAAGCCAGTTCTCGCCCCAGCCCGAATCGGCTACGAGCGGCACCTGCAGCGGGTAGGCGTTCTGCATTTCTTCTATTACGATCTTCTCTACAAGCTCTTTCTCCTCTGGCAGAACGGAGAAGTTGAGTTCGTCGTGAACCTGCAGAATCATCTTAGAACGGATACCCTCGCGGCGGAAGCGCTCGTAGATGCGCACCATCGCTATCTTTATGATGTCGGCGGCAGAGCCTTGTATCGGTGCGTTGATGGCGTTGCGCTCGGCGAAGTTGCGCACGGTGGCGTTGTGCGAAGTGATGTCGGGCAGGTAGCGGCGGCGGTGGAAGAACGTCTCGGCGTAGCCATGGTCGCGCGCCAACTGTTTCGCCTTCTCCATGTACTCGTGTACGCCGGGGAAGGTGCTGAAGTAGCCGTCGATGAGTTGCTTCGCCTCGTCGCGCGAGATGTCGAGACGCTCGGCAAGTCCGAAGACGGTGATGCCGTAGATGATGCCGAAGTTGGCGCGCTTAGCCTTGGTGCGCTGGTCGCGCGACACAGCTTCTATATCCTCTTTATATATGCGCGCTGCGGTGGCGGCGTGTATGTCGTATCCCTCGCGGAACGCCTCAATCATGTTCTTGTCGCCGGAGAGGTGAGCCATGACGCGAAGCTCAATCTGCGAGTAGTCGGCAGAGAAGAAGAGCTGGCCCGGTTCGGGGATGAAGCACTTGCGAATCTCCTTGCCGTCCTCGCCGCGCACGGGGATGTTCTGCAGGTTGGGGTCGGAAGAGGAGAGGCGGCCCGTTGCCGTGACAGCCTGATTGAACGAGGTGTGGATATGTCCGGTGCGTGGGTTGATGAGCTTGGGCAGCGCGTCGACATAAGTGCCGAGCAGCTTCTTCAGTCCGCGATGCTCAAGGATATGGTCGACGATAGGCGCCTTGGAGCGTAACTGCTGCAGCACCTCCTCGGATGTTACGTACTGACCGGTCTTGGTCTTCTTCGGCTTCTCCACTATCTTCATCTCGCCGAACAGCACTTCGCCCACCTGCTTCGGCGAGGCGATGTTGAACTCGTGACCGGCGAGCTCGTAGATGCTCTGCTCAATCTGCTGCATGCGCTCGGTGAGCACCTTCGATGTCTCGGCGAGTGCGTCGGTGTCGAGACGCACGCCGTTCATCTCCATTTCGGCGAGAACCGACACAAGCGGCATCTCGATGTTGTAGAACAACTCCTCGACGTCGGCTTCCTTGAGTCGCGGCTTCAGCACGTTGTACAGACGCAGCGTCACGTCGGCATCCTCAGCAGCATAGTCGCAGACAGCGCTCGGCGGAAGGTCGCGCATGTTGCGCTGCGACTTTCCCTTCGGGCCAATCAGTTCGTCGATATGAATCGTCTGATAGTGGAGTAGGGTCTCGGCGAGCGTGTCCATGTTGTGCTTCTGCTCGGGCTGCAGCACATAGTGAGCAATCATCGTGTCGAACAGCGGAGCGGCAAGACGCACGCCGTAGTTCATCAGTACTTCCATGTCGTACTTGATGTTCTGACCTATCTTCAGAATTTCTGTGCTTTCATACAGCGGTTTGAAGATATTTACAATTCTTTCCGCTTTTTCACGTTCGTTAGGAATTGCGACATAAAACGCCTTTCCTTCTTCTATTGAGAAGCTCAAACCCACCAATTCTGCGTCAATTGCATTGGTTGAAGTGGTCTCCGTGTCTAGAACGAGAATTTTCGATGAAGTAAATTTTTCGCAAATTCTGCGCGCATCTTCCTCAGTTTCAATCAGTTGATAGTCGTGAGGTGTCGTTTTTAAGCTCTCATAGCTCGAAAATTCTGAGCCAACTGCATCCTCGGTCGGATTTTCGGCAAATAAATCGAGTTGTAAATTAACAGATTTTTGAGGTTGTTGAGGCTTCTTTACAAACTTGTCCAAAAGACTCTTGAACTCGAGTTCGGTGAAGATTTCGGCGAGTCGCGCCGTGTCGGGCTCCTGAAGCTTCAAAGCGTCGAGGTTGAGGTCGACGGGAACATCGGTGCGGATGGTGGCGAGAAACTTCGACATGCGTATATCGTCGACAGCGCCCTCAACCTTCTCGCGCAACTTGCCTTTTATCTTTGCGGAGTTTTCGAGGATGGAGTCGATGCTGCCGAACTCGGCGATGAGCTTGGTGGCTGTCTTCGGACCTACGCCAGGACAACCCGGGAAATTGTCGGCTGAGTCGCCCATCAGCGCCAGCAGGTCGATGACCTGTGTAGGGGAGTGGAGCTCGTACTTCTCGCAGACTTCCTTCGGACCCATCGTCTCGTAGCCTCCGCCGTGGCGCGGTCGGAAGATGAACACGTTGTCGCGCACCAGCTGACCGTAGTCCTTGTCGGGCGTGAGCATGTATGTCTGCACGCCGGCTTCGCCAGCTTTCGTGGCGAGTGTGCCGATAACGTCGTCGGCCTCGAAGCCGTCTACCTGCAGCACGGGGATGTGCATCGCCGTGATGATGTCCTTAATAATAGGTACAGAGGCGCGTATGTCCTCGGGCGTGGCTTCGCGCTGCGCCTTGTACGCAGGGAATGCCTCGTCGCGGAATGTCTTGCCGTGGTCGAACGCCACGCCGATGTGCGTGGGCTGCTCTTTGGTGAGTATCTCGTTGAGCGTGTTCACGAAGCCCATGACGGCTGACGTGTTCATGCCCTTAGAGTTGATGCGCGGATTCTTTATGAATGCGTAGTAGGCACGGTAGATGAGTGCGTAGGCATCAAGAAGAAAAAGTTTGTCCATGTTGTGAGATGGTGTTATGTTGTGATGGTGAGGTGTCTCCTCATCAACTTATTAATATTTATTAGGTGTAAAATTACAAAAAAAATGTCACTAATAACGGCAAATTCCGTAACTTTGTACGAAATATTATAACACAATGGATTATCTGTCAATTATAAAGCACCCGATTGAGGCGGAAATCGCCGATTTCATCACACTTTTCAATCAGTCGCTCTCGCACGAGGACGGGCTGCTCGGCTCTGCGCTCGAGCATATCCGCAAGCGTGCAGGCAAGCGTATGCGTCCAATGCTCATTCTGCTCATGGCGAAGAACTTCGGACAGATAAACCATTCTACGCAGAATGCTGCCGTGGGTCTGGAACTGCTGCATACGGCTTCGCTCGTGCACGACGACGTGGTGGACGAGAGCGAGGAGCGTCGCGGTCAGGCATCGGTGAACGCTACTTACGACAATAAGGTGGCTGTGCTCGTGGGCGACTATATCCTCTCTACGGCGCTGCTTTGCGTGGCTCGCACCCACTCGGAGCAGATTGTAACGTATCTTGCAGAACTCGGACGCACGCTTTCTGACGGCGAGATTCTGCAACTCTCGAACATCGGACGCAAGGACATCTCTGAGGATGTCTACTACGACGTGATAAAGCAGAAGACGGCGGCTCTCTTCGAGGCTTGTGCCGGCATCGGTGCGCTCTCTTCAGGCGCTTCGGAAGAGGATGTAGAGGCTGCGAAATTGTTCGGGCAGAATCTCGGCATCACTTTCCAGATTCGTGACGACATCTTCGACTATTACGACTCGTCCGAGATAGGCAAGCCTACGGGCAACGATATGGCTGAAGGAAAGCTGACGCTCCCCGTCATCTACGCTGTGAACAATGGTGGTGATGAGACTATGCGCGAACTTGCGCTGAAGGTGAAGGCACGCACGGTAAGCGGCGATGAAATCGCAAAATTGGTGGCTTATACCAAGGAAAAAGGCGGTATAGAGTATGCTGAGCGCCGCATGTGGGAGTTCCACGCCGAGGCTCAGCGCTTCATCAACGAGCACGTGAAGCAGCCGGAAGTGAAGGAAGCCCTGCAGGCTTACCTCGACTTTGTGATAAAGAGAACAAAGTAAAATTAGTTATTTCATATAAAAATGTTCTTTTAAGAGTCTTTCTTGGAAGAACGTTTTTTCTTTTTCTACAATTGCTATAGGGCAGAACAAGGCTTTTGCTATAAAGACGCTTGTTTACCACCCACTGGTAACACTATTACCTCTACGCGGTAATAATGTAACCTATATGCGGTAATCGTGTTCCCGCTACGCGGTAATCTTGTTTCGCTGCGCATTTAGTACATAAGAAATAAGGGTATGCATTCTATGTATCTACCAATGAGATATAGAATGCACACCCTTTTATTTGAAGAATCTTCGTCTTTAAAAGAATTTGAAGCTCCTATGCTTGAATTAATTCACGCTTTAGAAGAACTTGATCTGCTCGCCCTTCAGCTCGCTGAGGAGCATGTTTGCGAGGCGTGATGTGCCGAGGCGGAACCACTTGTTGGTGAGCCACTTTTCGCCCAGAACCTCCTTAACGATGGTGTAGTAGGTGATGGCATCCATAACGGTATTGATGCCGCCAGCGGGCTTGAAACCTATCTGTATGCCCGTTTCATCGTAGTATTCCTTGATAGCCTGGCACATAACGTATGCAGCCTCCGGAGTAGCGGCAGGCTCCAACTTGCCGGTAGAAGTCTTGATGTAGTCGGCACCGGCGTACATGGCGAGGATAGACGCCTTCTTGATGTTAGAAGCGGTCTTGATAGCGCCAGTCTCGAGGATAACCTTCATGGGTACGTCCTCGCCACAAGCTGCCTTCTGCTCCGAAATCTCGTCGCAAACACCCTCATAGTCGCCCGAGAGGAACTTGCCTACCGGCATAACGATGTCGATTTCTGTAGCGCCGTCAGCCACAGCGAGCGATGCTTCTGCCACCTTCACCTCGATACGAGCTTGAGAAGAAGGGAACGAGCCGCTAACGCAGGCAATCTCTACGCCGTCTACCTCCAAAGACTCTGCAACGGTCTTTGCGAAGCACGGATAAACGCAGATGGTAGCCACGTGGGGCAGTTCGGGATACTCGTTGTCGAAGTCGTTCACGCGCTCTGTGAAGGCGAGTACGCTTGTCTCTGAGTCGGTGGTCTTGAGGGTAGTGAGCTCGATGCTGCCGAAGAGGAACTTCTTTACTTCCTCTGTGTCGTTCTGCGGCACCTTCTCAGCGATAATCTTGCGTACAGCCTCGCGAACAGCGTTGTCGTCGAGGTCGGTGTTGTACTTTGCGAGAGCCTCGTCGTACTTGCTCGTCTCCTGCTTATTTGCCTCCTGGTCGTGGAGGATAACGTCTTTAATGATTCCCATTGTTGTTAATATGTTTTGGTTTGTTGTTCTTTTCTAATTACTAAGCCTTTCTAAGCCTCTTTAAGCCTTTCTAAGCCTTGAGTAGAGGTTGTTTTATTGCTTAAGCTTCGGGTTGTTTTTGTGGCGATTTTTGTCGCGCCTGGTCTTTTTCTCGAAGCTCTTTTGTAGAGCCTCTGTGAGGTCTACGCCAGTCTGATTAGCAAGGCAGATAAGAACCCACAGAATATCCGCCATTTCTTCGGACGGATCGTGCGATTCGCCCTCCTTGAAGCTCTGGTCGCCGTAGCGACGAGCCATGATGCGAGCCAGTTCGCCCACCTCTTCTGTGAGGCAAGCCATGTTGGTCAGTTCGGAGAAATAGCGCACGCCGTACTCCTTTATCCAACGGTCTACAGCCTCTTGTGCTTCCTTTATTGTCATATCGTTATATGTGATGTTATATCTCCAACAACTGTCCCATAAGTTTCATATATAGTGAATATACAAGCAAAATGGCGTATGTCGCGATGAAACAAATACGGAATTCTTAATAGCCTATTCCTTGTTCTTCGTGTCCATGCAGATGGTTACGGGGCCGTCGTTGAGCAGTTCCACCTTCATGTCTGCCCCGAACTCTCCGGTAGCCACTTCTTTGCCGATTGCATCGCTCAGTTTGCTGCAGAATTCCTCGTAGAGCGGCACGGATATCTCGTGACGAGCCGCGCGGAACCACGATGGTCGGTTGCCCTTTTTGTATGAAGCGTAGAGCGTAAACTGGCTAACCACCAATGCCTCGCCCTCTACATCTACGAGCGAACGGTTCATTACGCCGTTCTCGTCGTCGAAGATGCGTAGTGCTGCCACCTTCTTCACGAGCCAGTCTACGTCCTCAGACGTGTCGGCTTCCTCCACGCCGAGTAGCAGAAGGAGTCCGTTACCGATAGATGATTTGATGTTGCCGTCAATGGTTACTGATGCGTGCTGCACGCGCTGTATTACTGTTCTCATTTCTTGTCTTTGATAGGGTAGTATTGTTATCGTTCGCAGGGCGTTTCCAGCTCTGCAAAACTATGAAATTATCTTCTACAAAGTTAATACAAATACTTGAAATCTGCAATTATTTATCGAAATGCTCTGCTATAAGCTTTGCTTTTGCTGTGCCAATCACTTCTGTAAGCTCCTCCACGCTTGCCTCACGTATGCGTTTCAGACTCTTGAACGCCTTCAGAAGAGCGTCGCGCGTTGTCGGGCCTATGCCCTTGATATCGTCCAGTTCGCTGTGCAGGGCGTGTTTCGATCGCTTGTCGCGGTGGAACTGTATGGCATAGCGGTGCACCTCGTCCTGTATCTGCGTCAGAACATGGAACAGTTCGGAGTTGGTCTTCAGCGCTATGGTCTGCGGCGGATTGCCGTAGAGCAGTTCGTTGGTGCGGTGGCGATTGTCCTTTGCGAGTCCGGCGATAGGTATATTAAGCCCTAATTCGCCCTCCACAACCTCTCTCACGACGCTCATCTGTCCCAATCCACCGTCGGTGATAATTAGGTCGGGCAGGGCAGCGTCCTCCTCAATCATACGCGAATAGCGGCGTCTAACCACTTCCTGCATCGAAGCATAGTCGTCAGGTCCCACTACGGTCTTGATATTATACTTGCGATAGTCCTTCTTCGACGGTTTCATGCCCTTGAACACCACGCAGCCAGCCACTGCATCCGTACCCGATATGTTCGAGTTGTCGAAACATTCTATATGATAAGGCAGTTTTTCGAGCTGCAGTTTCTGCTGCAATTCCTTCATCAGACGCGTCTGCTTCTGTTCTGGATTGAGCTTTTCGGTCTGCTTCAACCTATCGAACTTATACTGCTTGCAGTTCATCTCGCCCAGCTCCAGCAGATGCTTCTTGTCGCCGCGTTGCGGCACGAAGAACTGCGCATCGTTCAGCGTCCACTCCATCTCGAACGGCACAATAATCTCCTTCGCCTTGCTCTTGAACCTCTCCCTGATCTCCGGAATCGCAGTAAGCAGCAACTCCTGGTCGGTTTCATCGAGCTTGCGCTTGTATTCGAACGTGAAACTCTGGTTTACGGCGCCATTCTTAACGTGTATATAGTTGATGAACGCCGTGCGGTTAGCCTCGTCGTCCACAATAGTGAACACATCCACATCGGCGATGGTATGGCTCACAACCTCGCTTTTGGCGCAGAAACTCTCTATAAGCAGATACTTCTGCTTCAGTTCTTCCGCCTCTTCAAACTTCAGTTCGGCGGCTTTCTGCTGCATCTGCTCGAAAACATGCTTAGAAAGTTCGCGCGTGTTTCCTTTCAGAATCTCGCGAGCCTGAGCGATAGACGCCTGATAGTCCTCCAACGACTGCTTTCCGCAGCACGGCGCCTTGCAGTTGTGAATGTGATACTCCAAACACGGCTTGTACTTGCCCTGTTCGATGCCCTCCTTCGTTATTATCTGGCGGCACGTGCGCGGTTTGTAGAGTTTATGAATCAGTTCGAGCACGGCGAACATGCTGCCTGTGTGAGAGTAGGGACCGAAGAACGTGCCGAACCGCTTGTTCACCTGTCGCGTCTTGAACACCCGCGGCAGATACTCGTTCGTGATGCAGATGCTCGGATAAGTCTTGCCGTCTTTCAGCAGCACGTTGTAGCGTGGGTTGTACTTCTTTATAAGACTGTTTTCGAGGAGCAGGGCGTCCTCCTCCGTGTTCACCACCGTGTAGCTTATGTCCTCAATCTTCGACACAAGCACCTTGGTCTTGAACCTGTCCACCTCTTTATGAAAATAGCTCGACACACGCTGCTTCAAGCGTTTCGCCTTGCCTACATATATGATGGTGTGTTCGGCGTCGTAGAACTGGTAGCTGCCTGGTTTATCCGGCATGTTAAGCACGATGTTCTTCAACCGTTCGATGCGCTTTTCGTTTTCTTCCTTTGTCATATAACTTGCTTGAAACTAAGTGTTTTGCTTTGTTTTGTTTCACGTGGAACTTAAAAGGCTATGGCGCACGCCATAGCCTTTAGTTTTGTACTTTTGTATTGTTGTGCAGCTCTCAGGGGGTGCACTTGTCTCAAGTGCACCAACCAAGCAGAAAGTGCACCAACCAAGTAGGGGTTCACATATTGCTTTGTTGGTGCAGTTCTTGCTCTGGCAAGCGGCAAAGCCGAGCGGAGACAGCTGCACCCCCTTTAGAGTGCATCCCTTGAATTTAAATCTTGATAAGCGATGTTATTTCGATGTCTTCGTCGAAACCGTCGCGACCGTTGAGTCCTTCGTTAACGAGTTCGATGATGAAGTTGGCGTAAACCTTCTTCGGGTGGAACTTCTTAACGAGGTTGCACGCTGCCTTCATGGTTCCGCCTGTGGCGAGGAGGTCGTCGTGCAGCAAAATAACGTCGTCTTCACCGATAGCATCCTTGTGAATCTCGATGGTGTCCTTGCCATACTCCTTAGCGTAGCTTTCCTGTACTGTGTCGCAGGGCAGCTTGCCCGGCTTGCGGCAGAGCACAACGCCAGCGCCGAGACGCAGGGCGAGAGCAGACGACATAACGAAGCCGCGTGACTCGATGCCTACGATTTTGGTGATGCCTTTGTCCTTGTACAGATCGTACATCTCGTCGCAGATTTCCTGCAGACACTCGTTGTTCTTGAATAGAGTAGTGACGTCACGGAAGTTAACTCCCTTCTTCGGCCAATCTGGTATGCAACGCAGATTGTCAAGCAATAGTTTGTTGTTCATTTTCAAATATTTAATTGTTGTTTGTTTATTCAATAGTTTCACGTGAAACGAAGCGACTCTTATCGTTTCATTAGCACCAAGAGCACGTTGATGTCGCTGGGCGAGACGCCGGGGATGCGTGATGCCTGTCCGAGTGTTTCGGGATTGATGCGAGTGAGCTTCTGTCTGCCCTCGGTAGAAATCTCGTGAAGCTCTGCGTAGTTGAAGTGTCCCTTGATGTGTATGTCCTCCAGTCGGTGCATCTTCTCTGCCACGAGTCGCTCGCGTTCGATGTATCCCTTGTACTTTATCAGAATCTCCGCCGCCTCTATTATCTCCGCCTGTCGTGCGTCGTTGGTCTGCAGCGCCTCCTGTAGGGTAGGGATAGCCGAGGCAAGTTGCTCTAAGCTCAGTTGCGGTCGTGCTACAAGGTTTGATATAGTGGTGCCGAACTGCATTGGTGTTGTTCCGAAACGTTCGAGTGCATCGTTGATGTCGCGCGGTTTCACGTTTGTCTGGTCGCAGTAGCGCACGATGCGCTCTATCTCCGTCTTCTTCTTCAGCCAGTGGTCGTAGCGTTCGCGCGAAGCAATGCCCAATTCGTACGCTTTCTCCGTAAGACGAGCATCGGCGTTGTCCTGGCGCAGCAGAATGCGGTACTCGGCGCGCGAGGTGAACATACGGTATGGTTCGTCAACGCCCTTAGTGGTGAGATCGTCGATGAGAACGCCGATATACGCCTCGTCGCGTTTCAGGACGAATGGGGCAGAGCCGCCGCAATAGAGCGCCGCGTTCACGCCAGCCATCAGTCCTTGTCCGCCCGCCTCCTCGTAGCCCGTCGTTCCGTTTACCTGTCCGGCGAAGAACAATCCGCTGACGAGCTTCGATTCCAGCGACGGCTTCAGCTGCGTCGGGTCGAAGTAGTCGTACTCTATGGCGTAGCCCGGTCGGTAGACGCGTATGTCGCGGAACGCCGGTATCTTCTTCAGCGCCTCGAGCTGCACCTCCATCGGCATCGACGACGAGAAGCCATTAAGGTACATCTCGTTCGTGTCCTCGCCCTCCGGCTCCAGGAACAGCGGATGCTGGTTCTTGTCGGGGAAGGTCATGAGCTTCGTCTCGATTGACGGGCAGTAGCGCGGTCCGGTCGACTTTATCTGTCCGTTGTAGAGTGGGGAGTCGGCGATGGCTGCGCGTAGCGTGTCGTGCACCTCCTTGTTGGTGTATGTCGTCCAGCAGGGCAACTGTTTGAGATGTCTTGGCGCCGTCATATAAGAGAATCCGTGATAGTCGGTCTCGCCCGGCTGTTCCTCCATATCTTCGAAGTGCACCGAGCGTCGGTCGATGCGCACCGGTGTGCCGGTCTTCATTCGTGCTGCTGTTATGCCGTGTCGGGTGATGCTCTCGGTGAAATGGAGCACGGCTGGCTCGGCGCATCTGCCTCCTGGCACCTTACGCTTGCCTACGTGCATGAGTCCGTTGAGGAATGTTCCGGCTGTTATCACTACTGCCTTAGCTCTGAGCGTGACGCCCCACACCGTCTCTACGCCCACCGCCTCGCCGTTCTCTACGATCAGCTCGCAGGCTTCGTCCTGCCAGATGTCGAGGTTGTCGGTGTGGTCGAGTTGTGTGCGCCATTCCCAGATGAACTTGCCGCGGTCGCATTGCGCTCTCGGGCTCCATACTGCCGGCCCCTTTCCGCGGTTGAGCATGCGGAACTGTATTGATGTGGCGTCGGTGACGAGTCCCATCTTGCCGCCGAGTGCGTCAATCTCGCGCACTATCTGTCCTTTTGCTATTCCGCCGACGGCTGGGTTGCAGCTCATCTGCGCCAGTTTGTTCATGTCCATCGTCACGAGGCATGTCTTTGTGCCCATGCGTGCTGCGGCTGCTGCCGCCTCGCATCCGGCGTGTCCGCCTCCTATGACGATTACGTCGTATTTCAAAATCATATATTGTTGCGTTGTTTACTTTGCTGTTGTTTTGTCTCCTGCGTATTCTGTGGGAATATTCATGTTCTCCCACTGATTTCACTCTACACAGATGGTTAGGCTGTGTAGGTTTTCCCACGGAATCCACGGATCTCACAGAATTACTTGCAGTGAAGAACCTCCCACGGAATTCACGGAATCCCCAGAAGTTAGGGTGCGCTATTGGCTGCGTGGGTATGGCAGGGATGCCATACTCTCCTAATCTGTGAAAATCTGTGCAATCTGTGGGAGGCACATCTCAGCCAGAAGGTTCTGTGTGTTCTGCATATTCTGTGGGAATACTCTCTCCGCTTGCTCGGTTGGTGCAGCTGAGACAGCTGCACCCCCTGCTGGATACCGTCCGCCGTCCGATCAGATTCCGTTCGCCGTCCAATCGGATTCCGTCCGCTGTCCGATCGGATTCCGTTCGCCGTCCGATCGGATTCCGTCCGCTGTCCGACGACTTGGTGTGAGGAAGTAAACCGTGAAGATTGCGCTGCAATACACAGTGGGTTTACGCCGTGCATCCTTTTATGTTCGCAAAATTAAGAAATAAAATCGATTTTTGATGTGAAATAATTTGATTTATCATCAATTTTCAGTATTTTTGCAACTTGAAACGATGTGGCTCTACCTATTAAATAGTATACGCGCGAAGAGACGTCCTAAAAAACTATACGCAGACCCCCTCCGAGCGCCCCACGACTATTATCGGAAAGCCCTCCGCAACGCCCCTTTGACGAACCAAAAAAATATCAATAATTTTATCATTTAATAATTTAAATTTCAAATCATTTATGTGGTTAATCAATTCATCAATCGGTAGAAAGGTAGTGATGGCCCTCACTGGCGTCGCACTTGTTCTATTCCTGACATTCCACATGTCAATGAATGTTGTCGCTCTCTTCTCGGGAGAAGGTTACAACATGATTTGTGAGTTCCTTGGCGCCAACTGGTATGCCGTAGTAGCAACAATCGGTCTTGCAGCCCTCTGCGTTCTCCACTTCGTTTACGCCTTCTGGCTCACGATGCAGAACCGCGCAGCCCGTGGCAACTCTCGTTACGAGGTTACAGCAAAGCCTCAGGGCGTAGAGTGGGCATCGCAGAACATGCTCGTTCTGGGCATCATCGTAGTGCTCGGTCTGTTGCTCCACCTCTTCAACTTCTGGTACAACATGATGTTCGCTGAGCTTCTCGGCTTCGAGGGCGTATGCGCACCTGCTGACGGCTTCGGTTGGATTCAGGAGACATTCAAGAACCCTGTTTATGTTGTCCTCTACATCGTATGGCTCGTAGCCCTTTGGTTCCACCTCACACACGGTTTCTGGAGCGCAATGCAGACATTCGGCTGGAACGGTAAGGTATGGTTTAACCGTTGGAAGGTCATCGGTCAGGTTTATTCAACCCTCCTCGTCCTCGGTTTCCTCGTAGTAGTAATCGCTTTCGCACTTGGTTGCGCACCGAGCCTCTGCTGCTAATTAAAAACTAAAAATCAAATATACATAATTCATATTATGGCTAAGACAATTAATTCAAGAATCCCTGAAGGCCCAGTGGCCGAGAAGTGGACCAACTATAAAGCTCACCAGCGTCTGGTGAACCCCAAGAACAAACTCAAGCTCGACATTATCGTTGTAGGTACAGGTCTTGCAGGTGCTTCTGCAGCAGCCAGCCTCGGCGAGATGGGTTTCCGCGTGCTTAACTTCTGCATCCAGGACTCTCCCCGTCGTGCTCACTCTATCGCAGCTCAGGGCGGTATCAACGCTGCCAAGAACTATCAGAACGACGGCGACTCAGTATACCGTCTGTTCTACGATACAGTAAAGGGTGGTGACTACCGTGCTCGTGAGGCTAACGTATACCGCCTCGCTGAGGTATCAAACGACATCATCGACCAGTGTGTAGCTCAGGGTGTACCTTTCGCACGTGAGTACGGTGGCATGCTCGCCAACCGTTCATTCGGTGGTGCTCAGGTATCACGTACATTCTACGCTAAGGGTCAGACCGGTCAGCAGCTCCTCCTCGGTGCTTACTCAGCACTTTCAAAGCAGGTAAATGCAGGCCGCGTGCTCCTCTATACACGTTACGAGATGGAAGACGTGGTTATCGTTGACGGCCGCGCTCGTGGTATCATCGCCAAGAACCTCATTTCAGGTAAGCTCGAGCGTTTCTCTGCAAACGCCGTTGTAATCGCTACTGGTGGTTACGGCAACGCTTACTTCCTCTCTACTAACGCTATGGGCTGTAACTGTACAGCTGCTATCCAGTGCTACCGTAAGGGTGCTTACTTCGCTAACCCCTGCTACGTACAGATTCACCCGACATGTATCCCCGTACACGGCGACAAGCAGTCTAAGCTTACTCTTATGTCTGAGTCACTTCGTAACGACGGCCGTATCTGGGTACCGAAGAAGATTGAGGACGCTAAGGCACTTCAGGCTGGCACCAAGAAGGGTAGCGACATTCCTGAGGAAGACCGCGACTACTACTTGGAGCGCCGCTATCCGGCATTCGGTAACCTCGTTCCGCGTGACGTTGCTTCACGTGCTGCCAAGGAGCGTTGCGACAAGGGCTTCGGCGTTAACAACACCGGTCTCGCCGTATTCCTCGACTTCTCTGAGTCAATCAACCGTCTCGGCATCGACGTTATCCGTCAGCGTTACGGCAACCTCTTCGACATGTACGAGGAGATCACAGACGTTAATCCTGGCCAGCTCGCCAACGAGATTAACGGCGTGAAGTATTACAACCCGATGATGATCTATCCTGCTATCCACTACACAATGGGTGGTATCTGGGTTGACTACGAGCTCCAGACCTCTATCACAGGTCTGTTTGCTATCGGTGAGTGTAACTTCTCTGACCACGGTGCTAACCGCCTTGGTGCATCTGCACTTATGCAGGGCTTGGCAGACGGCTACTTCGTACTGCCTTACACCATCCAGAACTACCTCGCTGACCAGGCTATCTGGCCGCACCTCTCTACCGACCTGCCCGAGTTTGCAGAGGCTGAGAAGGGTGTTCAGGCTGAGATCGACCGCCTCATGAACATCAAGGGTAAGCGTTCTGTTGACTCTATCCACAAGGAGCTTGGCCACGTACTGTGGGAGCACGTAGGTATGGGTCGTACAGCAGAGGGCTTGAAGGAAGGCATCGAGCTTATCAAGAAGCTCCGCAAGGAATTCAACACCAACCTCTTCATCCCTGGATCGAAGGAAGGTCTGAACGTAGAGCTCGACAAGGCTATCCACCTCCGCGACTTCATCCTCATGGGTGAGCTCATCGCACACGACGCACTCTCACGCGAGGAGTCTTGCGGTGGTCACTTCCGCGAGGAGCACCAGACAGAAGAGGGCGAGGCAAAGCGCGACGACGAGCACTTCTTCTACGTAGGCTGCTGGGAGTACAAGGGCAACGACGAAACCGCTCCTGAACTCATCAAGGAACCGCTCGAATACGAGGCAATCAAGGTACAGACACGTAACTATAAGAACTAATAAAAATTATGGCAAACATATCATTCACACTGAAATATTGGCGTCAGAACGGTCCTCAGGACAAGGGCCACTTCGACACACGTGAGATGAAGGATATCCCTACGGATACCTCATTCCTTGAGATGCTCGACATCCTTAACGAGCAGCTCATTGAGGAAGGCCACGAGCCTTTCGTTTTCGACCACGACTGCCGCGAGGGCATCTGCGGTATGTGCTCACTCTACATCAACGGTCACCCACACGGACCGAACCAGGGCGCTACCACATGCCAGCTCTACATGCGTAAGTTCAACGACGGCGACGTAATCACCGTTGAGCCGTGGCGCTCAGCAGCGTTCCCCGTAATCAAGGACTGCATGGTAGACCGCACAGCGTTCGACAAGATCATGCAGGCTGGTGGTTACGTAAGCGTTCGCACCGGTCAGCCGCAGGACGCTAACGCCATCCTCATCCCGAAGGAAGACGCTGACGAGGCAATGGACTGCGCTACATGTATCGGCTGCGGCTGCTGCGTAGCTGCATGTAAGAACGGCTCGGCAATGCTCTTCGTAAGCTCTAAGGTGAGCCAGCTCGCTCTCCTGCCGCAGGGCCGCCCGGAGGCTGCTAAGCGCGCAAAGGCAATGATCGCCAAGATGGAGGAGCTCGGCTTCGGCAACTGCACCAACACTCGCGCTTGCGAGGCTGAGTGCCCGAAGAACGAGTCTATCGCCAACATCGCTCGCCTCAACCGCGAGTTCATCAAGGCAAAGCTCGCTGATTAATCTTAGGAGGATACCGCCCAGGGGGTGCAGCAGTCCCTGCTGCACCAACTAAGCAATCGTATCTTCCCACAGATTTCACTGAATTCACAGATTTTTCTGGCGGAGAATATTCTCCCACGGATTTCACAGATACTCACAGATTTTTAGGTTGCGTTTTGCCTCCTAATCTGTGCACATCCGTGCAATCTGTGGGAGTTTTCGTAGGGGGATATCCCAGCAAGAAATATCTGTGCGCATCTGTGAAATCCGTGGGAGGTTCTTGATTGGTGTTCTATCAGGGGGTGCAGCTGTCTCCGCTCGGCTTTGCCGCTTGCCAGAGCAAGAAGTGCACCATCCAACCACACGTATCCTCCCACAGATTTCACTGAGTTCACAGATTTTTCTGTCGGAGAATATCCTCCCACAGAATTCGCAGAACCCACAGAAACGACTGTCGGAGAATATTCTCCCACGGATTTCACAGATACTCACAGATTTTTAGGTTGCGTTTTTGCCTCCTAATCTGTGCACATCCGTGCAATCTGTGGGAGTTTTCGTAGGAGGGTATTCCAGCAAGAAATATCTGTGCGTATCTGTGAAATCCGTGGGAGGTTCTTGATTGGTGTTCTATCAGGGGGTGCACTTGTCTCAAGTGCACCAACCAAGCAAACGGTACACTTCTTGCTCTGTTGCTGCACATTTCTCAGGGGGTGCACTTGTCTCAAGTGCACCAACCAAGTAAACGATGCACTTCTTGTTCTGTTGGTGCACTTGAGACAAGTGCACCCCCTTGAAGGCAGCCAAAATCCGTTGTTAATCCATTCAAGCTGTAATATGGCTGGGAGATAGGCTGGCAGATACTCCGCTCAGAGGAAAATCTGCCAGCCCTTATTCCGTTCATAATGTGCACGTTGCGCCGTTGCTGGGAGATATGGTAGATATTTTCACCTACAGAAGTTTTGTAACAGAACATACTCTGTCTGCTCTTAAATATAATAATAAGGTGTAAAGCTCAATCGATGCGCCCTATATGCCAACCTATTCACCCTCAAAGACATAAAAAAGTGGAAAATACTTTGCCACTATCCAAATTTTTACTAAATTTGCACCGAAGATGGAGTGCGTAGTGTCAAAAGGCGTTGCGCACCATACAACGTGCGCTGAAAAAGCGCCGTACTACAATCTAAGAAACCATAATCTAAAGACCTAAGAAGACCGAATAAACAAACTAAAGAAATCGCGCAAAACCGATTATTACTAAAACAGAAATTTTTAATCAACTTAATTCAATAACAATTTATTAACAAACAAAGAAAAGGATTTATTATGAAAAAATCTTATCTCTTCTTTCGATGTTGATGGTTACCGTAACGGCATTTGCTACAAGCTACACGGACCAACTTAACTATAAGTTGACCGTATTTACAGCTTTGACAAAGAATTTGCCCGCAGGTGAGCTCACCGTCGAACCTTATGGCACATCAAATTATACAGTGACAGCCAAAGGATGTGATCTGTCTGATTTTGAGGCAGGCAATTGGGACGAAATCGTTTGCGAGGACGTTGCAGGTACAACAGACGCAAATGGTGTTACCACAATCACACTGGATAACCCTTATGCTTACCGTACATCAGACAATGCAACTTTTACAGCAACTAAGCTCGTTGTTAAGTTCAATGGTACAAAGGCTTATGCTCATTTCGAGGGCAAGATGCCTGTTATGGGTGTTGCTCGCGCTTTTGAGTACACATTCGGCACTGACGAAGGCTTCGAGGGCGGCGGCGAGGAGAAGCCTGCAGCTTTCGAGAAGGTTAACTTCGTAGGCGATGGCACTAACTTCAACTGGAGCATCCCAGTAGATTGGGATACACAGAAGATCGTTATGTCTATCAGCACAGCTACTTGTACAACTGGCTGCGAGCACATCATCGGCCTCGGTACAGACGGCACATCTTGGGCTGGCAACCTCCACATGTATCGCACTTCTGCAGACAAGCAGCTCCAGTGCTACTTCGGTGCAGGTGCAATCAACACTGGCAAGTTTGCCGAGGGCAACCCTATCAAGGTTGAAATCTCTAAGGCTAATGGCTTCATCGTAGACGGCACAACAAAAATCACTGCTGAGCAGCTTGCTGACCTCTTCGCTATGTCAACAGTAGTTATGGGCACTGGCGAGGGTTCTAACATCCTCTCACACGCTACATACAACTACGTAAAGGTAGTTGATAAGGACTGGACAGAGCCGACAGAGCCTGAGGTAACTGTAACATTCGAGAAGCAGTATGCCGACAAGCTCTATTCACTCGCTGACGGTACTCCGAGCGCAATGGGCGACGCTACCGTTACTCTCAAGGAGATGTCTGACAACACTATCAGCATGTCTCTCGTCTTCTCTGAAATGAACGTTGAGTCTACAGACCTCGTAAAGGGTACAGACGAGAAGGATCGCATCACATACACTGGTACAACTAACTTCCAGGGCACAAACTTCGCTGTTAAGGCTCTCCGCTACACAAAGGATGAGGAAGAGAAGCTTTACATGACTCTCATCCCAACTGAAGGAACAACTCTCGCATTCGGTGAAGATCCCGACTACGTAGCTCCGGCTGAGCCTGAGGACGTAACACTCTGGGAGAACTACCAGGCTGACGGCACTGGCTTCTCTAAGACAGCTACTATCAACTGGGACAAGCAGAAGATCGTTGCTTCTATCGACTTCTCTAACGGTGGTGACGACAAGGATATCCTTGCTATGACTACTGGCGAGAGCTTCGCTGCATTCCAGACAAGCACATACCGCACAATGCACTGGTACTGCAATCAGTCTGTAAAGCAGATGTCTGGCTTCTTCGCAAAGAGCGGTGCTGGTAACAACAACACTGGTCGCTTTGACGTTGCCGACTGCCTCGCTAAGTTCGAAATCTCTAAGGCTGAGGGTCTGAAGGTTAACGGTGAGGTTAAGATGGCTCCTTACGTTCTTGACGAGCTCTTCGCAAGCAACACTGTTCTCATCGGTAGCGGTGAGTCTCCTAAGTTCAGTAAGGCATTCTACAAATACATCAAGGTTGTTTCTCTCGACTGGAAAGAGACAACAGAGCCTGAGGTTAAGGAAGAGAAGACCTTCAACGAGGCTCTCTATATGGTACAGGGAACTACATCTACAAAGGTTGCTGACGCTAAGGTAGTAGTTAAGGAGATGTCTGACGAGACAATCAATATGTCTCTCCAGTTCAACGGAAACGAGTACACATCTACTGAGCTTACAAAGGGTACAGACACTAAGGGTCGCACTACTTACACTGGTAAGGTATCTAAAGACACTCAGACATTCGATGTAGCAGGTGTTGTTTACGAAAAGGACAACGCAGAGCGTCTCTATATGACAATGACAGCTACTGGTGTGACATTCGTTGTTGGTGAGAATCCAGACGCTGTAACTCCGGAGGCAGTTGCTTACAAGAACGAGCTTACTATCGTACGCGGTGCTAACCACAAGGTATACAACGACGCTGAGGTGACAGTTCTCGCTAAGGGCGAGGGCAAGTACGAGGTTACTCTCCCTGAGTTCGCTGACATGGACCTCACAAACTCTGGCACAGTAGGCAAGATTGTCTTTACGGCTAACGGCGAGGAAGTAGACGGCGTACTGAAGCTTACAGCAGAGAATGCTGCTGGCGTAATCTCTACCGGCGAAGGCTGGAAAAACTATGCTGCCGACGTAACAATGAGCGGCGAGGTAGAAAACGGTCAGCTTGCTGCTAAATTCACAGTTGTACTCGGTGGCATGTCCGACTACACTTATGAGCTCGGCTTCGGCAAGAAAATCTTCATCCCGACAACCTCGACAGTTACCGACTGGGCTAACATCAAGTTCGGCGAATCTGATCCGGTTAACATCGAGAATGCAAAGCTCGACATCACAATGGTGTCAGCGTCTACCGCTATGGTGACATTCAAGGACGTTATGATCAACGGCAACAATATCGGCGACTTCGCAATCTCTGACGTAAAGGCTTCTTTGAATCCTGAGGACTACACAACCGTTCTCACTACTGAAGCAACAAAGGGTACATGGGTACGCGCTACAGAGAACAACGCTCTTGGTGTAATCGTAGGCGCCGAGTCTGACATCCGCAACTTCGAGGGATCTCAGGACGAGGAAGCTGGCAAGACTATCGTTAAGTTCGGTGTATTCTTCGGCTCTGCTTACGGCTGGGCTGACATCGTATTCGGCGAGAAGGTTGAGACTCCTGATCAGCCGAAGGACGACTACGCTGTCAACTTCGACAAGGACGCTAACAGCACACATAGTAGCCGTGTCCTCAACAGCTTCTCTCTCCAGCAGACAGGCAAGGACAAGCAGACAAAGAGCGTTAAGACTTCAAAGGCTGCTTACGAGGATCATACTGCAGACGAACCGTTCACAGTTGAGGCTGGCAGCGAACTTACAGCTTCGTTCGATTACACAGGCGAATGGATGCATAGCTTCGTTTACATCGACTTCGACAACGACGGCGACTTCTCTTATAAGGAGGGACAGTGGGATCAGACTGGCACCGATTTGGTAGCATTCAGCTTCTACTCTCTCGACTCTAACCCAAAGAACGATGCATCTGGTTACAACTCAGTAGGTGATGAACTTACTGGAGATGCTCGCAATACTTATGCTGCACCTTCGTTCAAGGCTCCTGCTAAGGCTGGCGAATATCGTATCCGCTTCAAGATCGACTGGAACTGCATCCTCCCTGGTGGTTCAAGCAGTATCCTCTCTGACGGTGGTGGCGTTTGGGATGCAACTCTTAAGGTTGTAGAGCCGGTTGTTGACGGCATCAGCACAATCAACGCTGAGGTTGCTAACGGCGAGGCACAGCTCTTCACTGTTGACGGCGTACAGATTGCTAAGCTCCAGAAGGGTCTGAACATCGTTCGCACCGCTGACGGCAAGGTTAAGAAGGTACTCGTTAAGTAATCTTTTTTAAGACTATAGGGTAGGGCGCACGCCCTTTCCGATAAACAAAAAATCCCGACTCCAGCAACGGAGTCGGGATTTTTTTTGTATTAATATGTCGTAAATCGATGTATTTTAACGCTATTTTTATTGTGTAAACGATAATTATTCTTACCTTTGCATATAAAGTACGACTAAGAACAGACAAATTGTAAGTATTATCCGGCATTCAGATAACCCTATGCTGCATACATACTAAAATATAGAATATTATAGTTCACTTAATTTAATAACAATTTATTAACAAAAAAGAAAGGATTTAGTATGAAGAAAATCTTATCTCTTCTTTCGATGTTGATGGTTACCGTGATGGCATTCGCTACGGACTACACCGATCAGCTTACTTTCAAGCTGACTTTGGGCAGCGGTCCTCGTGAAAATGTTTTGCCGAAAGGTACTCTCACCGTTGAAAAGCGCGTAGACGGCACATACAATGTGACCGCATGTGGCTGCGATTTAAGCACCTATGGCGTTGGAAACTTGGGCGACCTTAGCTGCGACGAAGTAGAAGGCACAACAGACGCTGACGGTTTGACTACTATCGAAGTTAGCAACCCTAATGTTTTTGCCAATGGATCTTTCACTGATCCCAGTTACTCTCTTAAAGGCGAGTCTCTGCTCGTTAAGTTCAACGAGACAAAGGCTTACGCCCTTTTCAAGGGTAAGGTGGCTCTTAACCCCGTATATGGCTTTGCTTTTGAGTACACCTTCGGCACAGATGAAGGCTTCGAGTCTACTGGCGGCGGTTCTACCGGCGGTGGTGAGACTGGCGGCGAAGTAACAGAGAAGTACACTGTTAACTTCGACAAGACAGCTTACCACTCACGTAACGACCGTGTCCTCAGCAGCTTCTCTCTGCAGCAGACTGGCAAGGACAAGCAGACTGTAAACGTATTCGCTTCGAGAGCAGCTTACGAGGATCACACATCGTCTGTATTCAATGTAGAGGCAGGCAGCGAGCTGACAGCTTCATTCAACTACTCAGGTCAGTGGATGAATGGTTATATCTACATCGACCGCGACAACGACGGCGAGTTCTCTTACAAGGAAGGCCAGTGGGATCAGGCAGGTACCGACTTGGTAGCATACAGCTTCTACTCTACACTTGCTAATCCGAAAGTAAACGATGGCAATGGCTACAACTCTACCGGTGCTTCTGTTTCTGGTGACGACCGTAGCAACGTTAATCCTCCTTCATTCACAGCTCCTACGGAGCCGGGTACATACCGCATTCGCTTCAAGATCGACTGGAACTGCATCCTCCCTGGAGGTTCAAACGACATCCTCTCTGACGGTGGTGGCGTTTGGGATGCAACTCTCAATGTTGTAGCTGCAGAGCCAACAGTTAAGGAAGAGAAGAGCTTCACAGACGCTATCTCTATGGTTGCTAACGGTGTGTCTGAACCAGTAGGTCAGGCTCAGGTTACTATCAAGGAGATGACAGACGAGACAATCAGTATGACACTTGCTATTGTTGGTCAGGAAGATGCAGAGTATACAGCTTCTGGTTTCACCAAGACTGTTGACACAGAGAAGAACCGCACTACCTACACAGGTAAGATCAACGTTGACGGCGATGACTTCGACGTAACTGCTCTTGTTTATACAGATGGCGCAGAGAAGCTCTACATGGTAGCTAAGGGCGCTGAATACAACTACGTAGTCGGTACAAATCCGGACGCTCCGACAGTGGTTTCTGACAAGACATACACAAGCAACCTCCGCATTTACGACGGAGAAGAGCCGGTTGTAGAGGAAACAGAAGCTCAGGTGAACGTCACCATGTACTCTGACGATACCTACAAGATCACTCTTAAGGACGTATCTATGCTCAACCAGACATCCGACCTCGTGTTCGTAGGTAAGGCAATCGCTGAAGAGACAGATTCTGAGGCGCCGCGCACAATCATGGCTAAGTCTGACGGTGCTACAACAAACTTCTTCGGCGAGGAGATGAACGCTACATTCGAGATCACAGAAGTTTCGGCTGACGAGGTCAAGATGGGCTTCTCTATCGAGAGTGATAACTTCAGCTACCTGGGCGAGTTCAACTACGAGGAAGAAAAGCCAGAGCCAGAGGTTTACACAAGCAACCTCCACATCTACGACGCTGCAGCTCCTGAGACAGACCTCTTCAAGGCTGACAAGGCTAACGTAGAGTTCTTGGCTACTGAAACAGGTGAGTTCACGCTCACTCTTAAGGACGTAACACTCAACGAGAAGACTCAGGACCTCGTATTCACTGGTACACTTCCTACAACAGAACCAGGTGGTCAGGAGCCGCTCGCAGAAGAGGGTGAGGGTGAAGTAACTCCAGATGAGCCAGCAATGGTTCTCAACGCTACTGCTGACGAGGCTACTGCTACATTCCTCGGTGCTGCATCTGCAACAGCCGAGTTCTCTATCTCTTATAACGCAGCCGACGAATTCATGATGACATTCACCATGAAGGCTGGCGAGAAGAACTACGGTGGCGAGTTCAACTACGAGGCTAAGAAACCTGCTGCAGAACCGTTCTGCAAGGAGAACTACGTAGCCGACGGCAATGGCTTCGAGTGGGAGATTCCGGTAGATTGGGATACTCAGAAGATCGTTATGTCTATCGACCCGTCTACATGTACTGGTTCTTGCGAGCACGTCATCGGTCTTGGTGCTGTTCCGACAGCTTGGAATAACACTCTCAACTTGTATCGCACAAGCGCAGACCAGATGCTCCAGGGATACTTCCAGGTACCTGGTGGCAGCAACAACAACACTGATAAGTTCGCTGAGACAGTTCCGTTCTTGGTAGAGGTTTCTAAGGCTCAGGGCTTCGTTGTAAACGGCGAGGTTAAGATTGCTGCAAGCGCAATGAGCTATCTCTTCACTCTCCCGACCGTTAAGATGGGTACTGGCGAGGGCGCTAACGACAAGTCGCGTGCTACATACAACTACGTTAAGGTAGTTGACAAGGACTGGACGAAGGATCCTGCGACTGGCATCAACGCAACAACAGTTGCTGAGGGCGAGTTCGAGGTATTCTCTGTTGACGGCGTTAAGCTCGCTAAGCTCCAGAAGGGTCTGAACATCGTTCGCTCTGCTGACGGCAAGGTTAAGAAGGTACTCGTTAAGTAATATTT
>ERZ1031095.142-NODE-142-length-23324-cov-5.625338_pt1 | contig 23324 bp, 20 predicted proteins | sample MGYA00517108_ERZ1031095 | MGnify/ENA primary metagenome ERZ1031095 (study PRJEB33719, sample SAMN04261275) | wastewater metagenome | biome: rural village; feature: human; material: feces | host: Homo sapiens | place: El Salvador | collected 2013-01-07 ... | reverse complement strand
TATCTGTCTGATGTATACATCCTCGCCTAAGAACCAGTATACATTTTCCTTGAGTCCTCCCGGCATTGGATAAATTGAGCCCAGACCATACTCTATCTCATCTGTTGAAAAGTCTCCCCTCACATTGTGGTCTCTGACATATTTCATCAGATGGTCAAAGGTCACATTGTAGGATACAATCCCCTGGTTGTTCGGGTCATCAATCTCAGCCTTCTTGGCTATACATGGGCTGATAAATGCCAGCTTGTCACTGACTCCCATTTCCTTTTTGGCATATATTGCTGCACACATCATAGGGCTCTGCACTGGAAACAGCTTTGGTAAAAGCTCCGGTGCATATCTCTCTATATAGCCTACAACGGCTGGGCAGGGCTGTGATATGCCGCCCTTAAAATTGTTTTTCTGCACATAATTCAGATATCCCCAGGTTGTGATGTCTGCACCAAAAGACACACTTATTATCCTGTTTACACCAAGCTTCTTCAAACCGCCAAGCACGCTCTCATACTCTGACATATAATTTGCCTTAAATGCCGGTGCAAGCAAAAGGGATATTTTAACTCCCTTTTGCAAATCCTCGAAAAACCTCTCTGTATCGTCACTGAACTCCCTTGCATGATGCTCACAGGCATCTATACAGGCTCCACATGCAATACACCTAAGCGGATCCACATCTATGCGGGGATTTCCCTCTTCCTCCACAGTTTTGCAGGCTCCCATACAGCTGCAGGCTCTGATACACTTATTACATCCTACGCATAAATCATTTGTAAATACTAACCCCATATTAACAGCTCCTAACTATGTGTAATTTTTTGCCTTAAAGCTCGCTCTCATTAGTAATATGGTACCATTTTATAAGTATTCTGTCTAGCAAAAAGGGTAAAAAAGAGCTAATGCGTGAATATTCACACATCAGCTCATTCCAAAAACAATAACAAATACTAAAATTGCTATTATATTTACAATAGTAAGCGCAACATTTATTGCAGTAAGCTTTTTGATGGTTCCAACTGCGCTGGTGCTATCTGCCTGCGGTTCTGAATCGGTTAAGGCACCCGGCAGCATGCCCTCCGTGTGTCTCTCAACCTTTGCAATACAGTTTTCACAGACTATGCCGTTTTTCGCAGTCCCACCACACAGCATACAGTCCGCAGGTCTCTCTCCAAGGCTTATGGATGTAAGCCTCTTGATGTACTTCCTGCCATAGCTTGTATGCTGAAATACTTTGTTCTTCTGTACTTTTCCTAATATGTGATTGATGTCCTTTGGATTGCTGCAATCGTACTCCTTGGCAATCTTGCAGATGCCATCAATCACATTTCTCTCATCATTTTTACTCATTGTTCTTCTCACAATATATGTACTCGACTTTTACCACCTAGGACCTGCCATGCACATTGGCATGCACAGCCCACTGCTGTATTAGTAAAATATTACCATATGTCCCTTGATATTACAAGAAGCATGAGTCCTCAATTTCTGCATTACTCCACGTTTTTTAATGCCTGATCCATTGGAATCTTCTTAATTCTTCTGAAATCTAAAAACATAACTATGAGATAGCCGATGAATACAAATCCAAACATCTTCACATATCCTGCTGGTTTCATTCTGAAATTGAACCAGCCACTATATGACTTAAGCATTTCTCTCCATACATAGTTCATAATCTCAGTTCCCAGTACAACACTTATCAAATCCGCTGCTATAACTACTATTGTAGTTGAAAGCAGGTAAAGACTTGCAATCTCGCGGTTTTCGTATCCAAGTATCTTTGTCATTGATATTGCATTTTCGTTTTTCTCAATAATCAGCTTGGTAAGCAGATAGATTAAAACTGCTGAAAGCAAAATGCAGAGCACCTGAAAGTAGGTCATGTAGGAGCCCATAGAATGGTCAAGCTGGTTCGCCATCTTGGTTATATCCTCTATGGTGATTATAGCTGCTACATTATCCTCATCAATATCATCAAGCTTTTCATTGCTTAAGAAGCCGCTAAACTGGTTCTCCTTAAGCTCAAAGGTCTGGCTGAAGCTGTCAATTGGCATAAATACAGCAAGGCTCTGGCACTTGTCATACAGGCCTGCCACCTTAAAGCTGTAGCTCTTATTCTCATACCTGGCATCCAGAGAAATCTCATCACCTACACTGATGCCATACTTGTCTGCAAAGGTTGCGGAAATATATGCCTCATCCCCCTTTAAGTCCTTCAAATCCGATATATCCACATAGCTGCTGTCGTCGGCTATACCATATACAGATATTTCCTCGCTGAAATTATCTGTATTTTCCACAAGAGATGTCATATCAAACTTCTCCGCTCCCTTGACATCTGTTGTTACAGCATTGCCGTCCTCGTCCTCATAGCTCTTTAATACATACTGGTAGTCGGCAAACATCATGCTTTCTGTATTTTTTTTGTAAAAATCAAGTGTGTCCGGCATGCCGACTGCCATGGCAAGCATAACCATTACAAAGAGAATCCCTATAAACAGAATCAGGTAATTTGACATATTCTGGAACATGATACGCAGACGGAAACGACTTATAAATTTCCATCTTGGAAGTCTCATTGCCTTTTTCTTTTTGCTCTTCTTCAAATCATGTCTCAAAAACTGCAGTGGTGTGTGCTGCATCATGGTGACAATAACAATCAGGTTCACAACAAGCATCAGTATAACAGGAACAACCGTGGTTTTCACAAAGGCATCCGGATTCCAGATTGTCACATATGCCGGCAGGCTGTAGCTGTTGTAATACATACCGACTACTACGCCCTTAAAGAAGCTGTAGCCTAAGGCATTTCCAACTATTGCTGCAAGGATTGTAACAAGCACCGGCATTGAAATATAATGGCGGATCAGCTCCCCCTGGGTGTAGCCTGATGCACGGAGAGTTCCGATTGCAGAGCTTTCCTTTGCTATCGTGTTACTGATTGTGACTCCGAATATAAAGGCAATTATTACAATAAGTATATCCAGAAGCACTCCACCCATTGCCTCATCTGAGCCCATATCATCTGTTGCAAAATTGATTGCAGGGTTTGAGTAGGATGGTACATAGTCAGACAGTTCATTGTCTGCTACAACTGTCTGGGTCAAAAGTGCCTTCATGAAGTCATCTGACATGGTCTTTTCCTCTGTCTCATCTGCCGGCCCATCTGTGTACTGCCATGCGTATGAATAGTGGATTGGCTTGCTTAATCTGTCAAAACCATCCTCTGTAACCATAGCCACGTCAAATTTTAAGGCATCAAACATAAGGTCTGTTGTCTTCTCGTGAAGTGTAGCATAATTCACATATGCAATCAGGCCTACAACCTCATATTCATTTCCGCTTACAGCGATTGTGTCTCCCACCTTGACCCCTACATTGTCTGCATGCATTCTGTCGATTGCAATCTCATTCTCGTTTTCAGGCAGTCTGCCGTCCAAAATACATGCCTGATTAATGTAGTCGGTCTGTGGGAATACCCTGATGGTGCCGTCTAAGGTGCCATCGTTATTGTAGTCCTCATCCTCATTTCGGAAGAAGTTCTCATATACAGTTACAGGATGTGCATTAAAGTCTTTGTCGTCCAGCTCGTACTTTTCCTTTGCATCATCATACTTGTCGTTGATTTCATCCTGTACCTTATCCCACGCCTCCTCGTAAGCCTTGTCGTAGGCTTCATCGTAGGCACTGTCATAAGCCTTCTCATAAGCACTGTCATAGGCTGACTGATAGCTTCCGTCCTGCTTTGCAGACTCAACTGCTGTGCTTACCATAGCCTCTGCACTTGCCTCATCAAGCCCCATAGCCAGTATGTTCTGCTTTACCTGAGCCTCAAACTGGCTGTCAAATTCGGCCTTAAACTTCTGGTCAAACTCGCTCTTGAACTTATCATCAAATTCATCTGCGAATTTATCGTCAAGCTCATCCTTAGCCTTATCCAGATAATACTGCTTTACATCTGCCTTATCTCCAGTCTCAATGGCAGTGATAAGTGCATCGTCTGCCTCCTTATCCAGCTCAAAGTGTCCGTCCTCACGATGGTACCTGGCCTTACCCTCAGAAGCTGCTGTCATCATGCTCTCGTTGGCTACATACATACCAGACACAAAGCCGATTGTCAGTACCAGAAAGAGGAATACTACCAGATACTTTTTCCAATCACCCAGCAATTCCTTTGGTATTCGTTTTATGAGTGGATTGCGTACCTTTTTTTTCTTCATACTAATCACACTCCTTACCACTCAAGCTCTTCTGCTGACAGCTTGTGCTCGTTAATATCGTTGTGCCTTACCTCTCCATCACGGAGCTTAATCACATGGTCTGCCATGTTTTTGATTGCCTCATTGTGAGTTACCATGATGATTGTGTTTCCGTATTTTTTGTTTACATCCTCTATGAGCTTTAAGATTTCCTTAGAGGTCTTGTAGTCGAGGGCTCCTGTAGGCTCATCGCAGAGTAAAATGTCAGGATTCTTGACAATAGCCCTGCCTATTGATACTCGCTGCTGCTGTCCGCCTGACAACTGGTTTGGTAATTTGTAACGATGCTCGTAAAGCCCCAGAGTATGTAAGAGCTCGTCAATATCCAGCGAGTCATCTGACAGGTAAGCTCCCACCTCGATATTTTCCTTTACATTCAGGTTGCTAATCAGGTTGTACATCTGGAATACATATCCAAGGTGCTTCCTGCGGTACTGGGTCAGCCCCTTTTCATTCATATCCTCAAGCTTATCCCCATTTATTGATATATAGCCTGAGTCAGCCTGGTCTATACCGCCTATGATATTTAGCAGGGTCGACTTACCTGAGCCTGACGGTCCCAGCAAAACACAAAACTCGCCTTTGGCAACAGAGAAATTCATTCCTCTAAGTACCTCCTGGCGAGTCTCTCCGCTTCCGAATCCCTTTTTCAAATCTACAATTTCAAGAAATTTTCTTTCTTCTTCTGACATAATTACCCCTTTCTATGAAACTTTTGTAATATTAGGCTTACGCTTGTTTCATCAGACTTATTTATGTTAGTTTTAACTAATTCATTTGAATTATAGCATACCTTTCTCTGTTGGCAAGGGGAAAATTAAAAAAAGTGTGCCCAAAAGCACACTTTTTTATCATGTCTATTATAATTCCTGGTTATCTAAGAGATTTGTCATACTCTTTACCCCTGTCAGAATGGTTGAACCATTGTGCAGGAGCGCAGAGCTTGATGGCGACATAATACCACTTAAGCCTAAAGCAATTAATGTGGAGTTAAAACCTATGACAAATCTGTAGTTGCTGTGGATTCTATCCATAAGGGCAGCACTGATTTTTCTCATAGTTACAAGTCTCATGAGATTGTCTGTGGAAATGGTAATATCCGCAATCTCTCGTGCAATTGCTGCTCCTGCCTCGATTGCCACTCCTACATCTGCCTCTGAAAGCGCAGGGGAATCATTGACACCATCACCTATCATGATGACCTTGTGTCCAAGCTCTCTCTGCCTCCTGACATAAGATGCCTTATCCTCCGGCAGTACCTCTGCGTAAAACTCATCGATACCGATTTTTGCTGCGACAGCTCTGGCTGTCTTTAGATTGTCACCGGTCATCATGCAGATATTCTTAATGCCAAGCTTATGAAGCTCCTTCATCACAAGCGCTGCCTCATCCCTGACCGGGTCAAAAATACATAAGACTGCCGTTAGCATGCCGTCTATTGCCAGATATATTCTTGAATATTCCGGCTTTATATCGTCAAGCCTGTCCTTTTCATCTGCCGGAATCTGACAGACCTCGTCCTCTATTACGAAATGATAGCTTCCGATTACAACCTTTTTCGCTCCAATATAGCTGCTGACACCATGGGCTACTATATACTCAACCTTTGAATGAAGCTCCTCATGGCTTAGGCCTTTTTCCTTTGCTCCATCTACTATTGCATTTGCAACAGAATGTGGATAATGCTCCTCCAGACAGGCTGCCACTCTTAACATCTCATCTGGGTCTTCTCCGCCAAAGGTGACAACCTCCATGAGCTTTGGTGCAGCATAGGTCAATGTACCGGTCTTGTCAAAGACTATCGTATCAGCCTCTGCCACTGCCTCCATGAACTTGCCGCCCTTTATTGATATGCCGTATTCCCTTGCCTCCCGGATTGCTGAGAGCACTGACAATGGCATAGACAGCTTCATGGCACATGAATAGTCAACCATGAGGAAGGACAATGCCTTGGTCACATTTCTGGTAAAAAGATATGTAAGTCCAAAGCCTGCCAGACTGTATGGTACCAGGGAATCCGCCAGGCGGTATGCCTTTGCCTCAGTGTTTGACTTAAGCTTCTCTGATTCCTCAATCATCTGGACAATCTTGTCGTATTTACCGCTTCCAGACTCCCTTGTGACCTCAACTATGCACTCGCCCTCTTCCACAACAGTTCCCGCATAGACATAACCATCTGCCTTTTTCACAACAGGCTCAGACTCACCGGTCATGGTAGACTGGTTTACAGTCATCTCTCCACTTATTACCTTGCCATCAAGTGGGATAATGTCTGAGTTTCTGAGTACAATATGGTCTCCCTTCTTAACAGCGTTGACACTTACCTGGATTTCTCCCTCATCAGTGCTGAGCCATACCTTATCCACTTGAAGTGACATAGACCTTGCCAGATCACCTATGGATTTCTTTCTGGTCCACTCCTCCAATATCTCTCCGGATTCAAGCAGGAACATAATCGATGATGCTGTTTCAAAATCCCTTCTTGCAAGAGATGCTGCAATAGCGATTCCATCCAGAGTCTCTACCTTAAGATGTCCACCTGCCAGCGCTTTTGCCGCTTTTATTAGAAATGGCACGCTCTTGACTACAGTTCTTGCAATAGAAATAGGTGTTGGCAGGAAAAGCTTGTACATGTTATGCTTTAAAACCTGCATTATGAATTTTTCCTGATATTCCCTGTTAAGCTTTCTTCCAGTCTCCTCCGGCACCAGGGAAGTAACCGCCTCATCCTCCGGGTCATATGCTAAGAGCGCCTTCATCAGGCGCTCCTTATTATCCGAAGATGCTTTTCTAAAGTTTACGACTGCATTGCCTGTCCTCTCGTCTACCGATGCCTCCTTGACTTCAGGCAGGCTTGCAATGTAATACTGTAACAAATCCGCATCTCTGTAAGACATATGTATAAGGGGTGTCTTCATTCGTATCCTCTTTGGAGACTCATGTAAAACAACACATCTCATATATTATGCCTCTTCCTCTGCTTTCTGCTCGTACTCTTCTACAATTGCTCTTGCTGCTTCAACTTTCTCCTCAGCAGCCTTCTCGTAACGCTTCTCGTTGATGTCCTTAGCGTCCTCGTAGATGTCACCACAGTTCTCCTTTACTGTAGCTGCTGTCTTCATAACACTGTCCTTACCTCTTAATACAGCTGCTGTGCAGTGTGTATATGCATTCTTTGCATCCTTGCTTGAAAGAATAGCGATTCCTGCTGTACCAAAAAGTACTCCTCCTGCAAAGAGTCCAAGCTTCTTAATGTCGATCATAATAATACCTCCGTTTTCTATAAGTATTTCGTGGTACTTATTGTACTCTCCTGTCGGAAAATGTCGTAGTTAATCTTTGTTAACTATAACTAACACCCTCCACAGACTCCAGATATTCCCGCATTTTCTCGTAGCTCTCCTCGGAAAGGACATGCTCTATCCTGCATGCATCCTCCTCAGCAGTTTCCCCACTTACACCTATTCTTTTCAGCCATTCTGAAAAAAACTCATGACGATCATATATGCTCTGTGCTATATCTTTTCCCTTGTCAGTCAAAACTACACGCCATTCGTCACGTATGATACAGCCATCCTCCTCCAGCTTCTTTAATGCAACACTAACACTCGCCTTTGAATATCCCATCTGGTCTGCCACATCCGTAACACGACATGCACCATAACGGTTAGTTCGAATCAGTATTGCTTCCAGATAATCCTCCCTGGAGCTCTTTTTTTCTCTCCTATCCATGCTTGTGTCCTTCCCTTGTTGTTAGTACATTCAATCTTTCGTTAGCTTCGTCTAATTGATTATACTACTGTTAGGGTCAACTAACAAGTATTAGTTTTAAAGATTTTAGCCTTTTACTCCACCTGCAACCAGACCATTTTGTATAAATCTCTGTAAGCACATGAATACTATCATTATCGGCAGGGATGATACAACTGCTGCCGCTGAGAATAAAGTCCAATGTGCTGCAAACTGGTCACTAATAAATGATTGCAGTCCAAGTGCCAGAGTCATGCTCTTTGGTGTCTGTAAAAATATGGATGTGATAACGTACTCACTATAGGTTGCAATAAAAGAAAATAAAAATATTACGGCGAGCTGCGGCATAGCCAATGGCATTATTATTTTGTAAAAAACCTGAAACTGATTAGCTCCATCCACCATGGCTGCCTCATCAAGTTCCACAGGGAGCCCATCCATATATGATTTTAAAAGCCATATATTATAAGCACTTCCACCAGCCAGCACAAAAATAAGTGCTAAGCTGTTATCAACCAGTCCAAATTTGTAGATAAGTATATAGTAACCAGCTACTGCCATACTGTTTGGGAATACCTGAAGCACTAAAAGCGCCATAAGTCCGTATTTCCTGCCCACGAATCTAAGTCTCGAAAAGGCATATGCAGCAAGAGAGGTCAGCACCAGCTGGATACAGGCTACTATGATACAGAATTTAAGTGAATTAAGAACCCACACTGTAAAATCAGTTTCTTTAAATAAAGTAACATAATGCTCCAGACTTAATTTTTCTGGGAAAAGTGAAGCCAGAAAGAAACTGTCACCTGCTGAAAAGGATGACATAACAATCCAGACAACAGGGAACATAACCAAAACAATTACAATCCATATAAATATCCTGCTAAGCCATAAGGCGCGTCTGTTTTTCATTCTAATCAACCTCCTTAAATGACCCTGATAAGTGCATATTTATAAGTGTAAATGTACCAACTATAATAAAAATCAACACACTGAAGGTTGCCGACAGCTCATATCTGTTAGACCAGGTAGTCATCTTATAGGTTGTACTTGCCAGTATATCTGTATATCCTGCAAACTGATTGTCAACCCTTGCAGGACCACCCTGTGTTATCATGTATATGTTTCCGAAGTTGTTAAAATTAGCGGCGAAAGAAGATATTACCAAGGGAATCGACAGCTTTGTAACCATAGGAAGAGTGATACTCTTAAAGCACTGGAATCTTGATGCTCCGTCCATCTTTGCAGCTTCGTAATATTCATTTGATATTGCCTGCAATCCGCCAAGACACACATTCATCATATATGGAAAACCAAGCCAGATATTGACTATTATCAGTCCAATTCTCGCCCATAATGGGTCTGTAAGCCATGGAACATTCCATGATATTCCCAGCATATGAAGCAGATTATTAATTCCACCATATTGCTCATTTAACAAGCCCTGCCATGCCAGAATAGCTATTGTTGCTGGAAGTGCCCATGGTACAATCAGAATCATTCTGTAAATTTTTGCTTCCTTCATATGTGGGTTATTTAACACAATTGCCAGTATAAGTCCCAGGGCATATGAGCCAAGTGTACTGAAAATTGCAAAGCATATAGTCCATCCAAGAACTGGAAAAAACACGTTCCTGATGCTGCCTGAAAAAACAGTCTTATAATTTTCCAGTCCCACAAAGGTATAATCATCCAGATGATACATATTGTAATTTGTAAATGATAAAAACACTGTATATATAATAGGCAGACAGGTGACTATAAGTATTGATATCAATGCTGGTGATAAGTATGCATAGCCCATCGCATTATTCTTTTTTCTCATATCATCACTACTTTCCCGAATCCATTAATTTTATTGCCTCTTCAAGCTGAGCTACCATGTTCTTCGCTGCTTCCTCCGGAGTCTGCTCGCCCGACCACATTGACCTGATATTATTAGTATGTATTGTCCAGAGCTGTCCCATCTCAGACACAGTAGGCATAGGTTCTCCATTATTAATCTGTGCAATAAACGCCTGTGTATATTCATTATCCTGAATTGCATCAATATTCTGATCAGACAGCTTTGCTGGTATTCTGTCACCAGCCTCATACATATCCACAGCTCCATTGTCAATCAGATATTTTATAAACTGCCATGCTGCATCCTGTTTTTCACTGCTGTTGCTGACAAAGCTCACCTGTGTACCAACTGGGGTGACAAAATTTTCGCCATTAAAGGTTGGCATCTCAGTGATTCCAAATGATACTCCTGCTGATTCAAAACCGTCAATGTCCCAAGGTCCGCCAATGTAGTATGCACATTTTCCATTCTGGAAATTGCTTCTTGCAATGTCAGCTGTAACATCCGCTGTAATAAGATTGTATTTATTGCACAGGTCATCTATAAATTGATATGCCTGTATAGCTCCATCATTTGAAAGTCCTATATCTGTTGTATCATAGGTTCCATCCTTATAGTTAAAAATATAACCTCCACAAGCTCTCACAAATCCCAAATCATAATAAATACTGGTGGCATCAAACTGTACGCCTCCATCATTTGATGCCTCTTCTACCAGTTCCTCCCATGTATCAGGAACTTCAGTCACCATGTCCATGTTGTAAAATAAGGCTGTAGTCTCCACAGAAAGAGGTGCTGCATATCTGGTTCCATCTACATAGCATGCCTGAATTGCAGCATCTGAAAAATCGCTGTCTGCATACAAATCATCTGGAACGGCTGCTGTCAAATCAGCATTTACATAGTCTGCCAGCTGGTCGTTAGGAATGCCAACTACAGCATCTGGTCCGGATGCACTTTTAACAGCCTGTGCAAACTGCTGCACTGATGGTGACTGATGTATAACCTCCACCTCATAACCATTTTGTTCTCCCCATTCGTCCGCATATTTTTGAATTGTATCTGCTTCAACGCTCATATTTGTCCAGACAGTAAGCTTTGTGTCAGAACCACTACTGCCACAGCCTGTCATTCCTCCTACAAGCATTGTCACAAAAAATGCTCCTATTATAATTGTTCTTTTCTTCATAAAATCAACCTCACATATTTTTCATATCTAGCAGAGCCAGATTTGCATTTCCATTTTCATCAAATAAGGTCATATTCGCAGCTGCATTTCCAGCTTCCATTTTATCCTTCATATACCTGGTGCCACTTTTGCTCGCCCATGTGCAGTTGGGAATCGGTATCCATGCCGGCTCCCAGTAAAACACTCCTATTCCCCGATTATTTTTTATACTTCTTACCGCATTAAATAGATCTCCAAGAAATTTTTTCTGTCCTTCCTGTGTTGCCGGATATCCGGTCTCTAGCTCATGCTCCTTTGAGTATACAATTCCCTTACAGCCAAAAGTCTCAAGCGTATACCCTATAGATGTTTCCGCCACCATGACATCCTTATCATATCTGCTGCTTATGTCATTCATATTCTGTGTCAAAAGCTCTATGCTTCCATTCCAATGTGGATAGTATGACATTCCTATGACATCAAAATCAAGATTATATGGTTTAATCCGGTCAAACCATTTTCTATACATGGCATTGTCTGTTCCAAAATCCAGATGTAATACTATTTTTGAATCGGGGCACTCTTCACGCGCCCCTTTTATTCCTGCCTTCAAAAGCTTCACCATGGACTCTGTCTCCTCTATCCGCCCATCCGGCCATAGCAAGCCCTTTGTTATTTCATTTCCGACCTGTATCATGGCAGGAGACATTTTATGATTTTTTAGTGCCTTCAATGTATCTACCGTATGCAGATATACAGCTGTTTCCAGTGCTTCTCCTGTCAGATTCTTCCACGCCTTTGGCTTCACCTGCTTGGCAGGGTCTGCCCAGAAATCACTATAGTGAAAATCTAATAGGAAGTCCATGTTATTTTGCACTGTTCTTTTTGCAATCTCAATAGTGGTTTCCAAATCATTTCCACCACCGCCATAGGAGTTGCCATTTTCATCATATGGATCTGTCCAGATTCTGATTCTTACCATATTTGTTCCGCACTGCTTCAATATCTGAAACAAATCAGCCTGTTTTCCGTTAATCCTATAGACGGCTCCATTTTCTTCCAGCTCCTTTACCATTGAGACATCCATTCCTTTTATAAATTCCATTACTGCTCCTTCACAAGCGACATATTATCAATTGTTCCCCAGCCGCCAGGAGCTGTCTGTACCTTTATACCCACAGTGATTTTACCATCAGTTGGCTCAATTCCGGATAGCTCAGCAGTGTACCAGTTCAAATATCCATTTAATTCTCCATCTACTTTTACCTCTTCACCATCAACTATGGCATAAAAATATGCTACTGCATCATCATCACCGGCAGCCTCTCCCTGTATGTATGCTGTAAGCTTGTATGTGCCATCTTCAAGTCCTTCAACAGTCTGCTCTGCGGTGAAATCCACATCACTGCTGCCAGAGTAAAAGTGGAGTGACTGCACACCATCCACACAGTCTGTATCTCTGTCATACACGTCAAGCTCTTCTGTCACATCATTTACATTTGTGACTGTCCATCCGTCAAAATCAGCTTCCTCGAAGCTTCCATTTGTAAGGTAATTGCCATTTTCATCCGGTGTTGCCTTTGCTGCCTCTGAATTGCCGCATCCAGTCAATGCTGCTAACATTCCCACTACTAAAATTGAATTTACTACTCTCTTCTTCATTCCGTTCTCCTTCTCTCTTTAAATCAATTATTTACTTATATCTTAGTAAATGTTTTACTGTGTTTTGAATTTAGCATTAGAAATAGCTGTTGTCAAGATAAGCACTGCAAATTTTCCCATTTTCACAAGATTTGATTTTATAATTTAGTTGTTATGCACAAAAAAAGATGCCACCTAAGTGACATCTCATTTATTAGCAGCTTTTTCTAAATATTGGCGTTCCGTTGACAAAAACCAGCTTTGTTACCCGGCTGCCATAAAGTACCCTGTTCCGCAGCAAATCCAATGCAGTCTCACATATACACGGAATATCTATATGAATTGTAGTAAGTGGTGGTGACAGGTATTTTGCAACATTGACATCATTAATACTAAATACAGCTATCTGCTCAGGTACCTGTATTCCGTCTTCATTTAATGCCTGCAGCACTCCAACCGCCAGCGTATCGCTGGCTACACATAAAGCAGATGGCAGCCTGTCCTTTTTTAACAGTTCCTTTGTCAGTCTGTACCCATCATCTACCGTGTACTTATCTGATATCAGGATATACTCTTCATTCAGACAGTTGTAGTAGGAAGCACTCTGTCTGAATGACCACTCCCTGATATCCATCGAAGGCTTTCCTGTATCAATGTTTCTGTCACTTCCTCCAATGAATCCTATATCCTTATGCCCCTTATCTACAAAATAGTCCACCATCTGGGTCACAAAAGAATCCATATTTGGCTTTACTGCATCAAAGAGCTTTTCATCTGGTGAGGTTCCGATAAAAACGCCATTCCTGCAGATTTTATACAGCTTGTCTATCTGTTTCCTGGTCAGCCAGCCGATAGCAATAAAAGCATTCAAATCCTTGGGAATTGCCTCCATACCATCCTCTTTTTCAACAATAGTCAGGTATATGTTTTTGCTCTTTGCCTGTTTTATTATCTCGTCACGAACCGTATGATAAAAAACATCCTCCAGCTCATCCTCATTGTCAGCAAAGAAAATCAAAGCAACATTCTCTATCTTTGGATAGATTACCTTCTTCTTGTATCCTATTTTATCCGCTGTAGCAAATATTGCCTCTCTGGTTTCATCACTTACAGATATACTTTCATCATAATTAAGCACTCTTGAGACCGCAGAGCTTGAGACCCCGACTATCTCTGCTATTTCCTTTATTGTTGCCATATAAAATTCCTCATTGACTGGTTAATAATAATATCAGTAATTATTTTACTTAATTTCTTTACTTTGTCAATTTCTTATAATATACACCGCCCACAACATCCGCCAGAATCCATCCTATAGGAATCGACCACCATATGGCATCCACGCCCAATGCTGTATGTGGTGCCAGCATATATGACAGCAGCACCCGTGTGCCAAGAGATATGACAGTCAGCACCAGAGACATTTCCGCTCTCTGCACGCCCCTGTAATATCCATATAAAAGGAAAAGTATGCCTATTCCAAAATAAAAGCTGCCTTCTATCCTGAGATACTTGACTCCTGCTGCAATGATTGCAGTCTCGCTGGCTTCCACAAATATCTCCATGAAATCCCTGGAGAAAATCCATATGATTACCGACACCACCAGACAGAATATAACTGAAACTGCTGTAGCGATTCTGGTGCCCTTTGCTATCCTCTCCTGCTTTCTGGCTCCATAGTTTTGAGAAATAAACAGAGAGTAGGCATTGGCATACTCCTGAGCCGGCATGTATGCCAAGGTATCAATCTTTACCGCCGCTGCAAAGGCAGCCATAATAGTTGTACCAAAGCTGTTTACAAGCCCCTGTATCATCAGAATTCCAAAATTCATCACGGACTGCTGCAAGCCTGTGAACACATCATTTTTGATAATCTCACCCAGCCTGTACCATTCAGTCCTGCCGTCCTTGCCGGAGCTCACCAAATCCCTGTGTCTGGCCACCACATATATGGCTATGCCCACTCCTGCAAATGCCTGGGAGATAATCGTTGCCCCTGCTGCTCCTGCCACGCCCCATTTCAGGCTGATCACAAAATACAAGTCCAGCACAATATTTGTAACGGAAGATATGGCAAGGAATATAAGCGGCACAAGGGAATTGCCCACAGCCCTGAGCAGGTAGGCAAAGAAATTAAATAGAAATATAAAGACTATGCCTGCAAATATGATTCTCACATAGCTTCGCATAAGGGCATATACATCTGCCGGCACTGCAAGCAGATGAAGTATCAGGTCTGTGCCCGGAAATACTATTATGTATATAATTGCTGTGATAATGCCTATAAAGACAAAGGACAGTTTGACCTCCTGTCTCATGTCAGCCTGCTTTCCGGCTCCAAAGGACTTGGAAAAAAGTGCCCCGCTTCCCATGCAGAGTCCGATTATCAGGGAATTGATAAAGGTCATCAGGGCATAGGCTGAACCTACTGCTGCCAGTGCCTCTGAGCTTACAAAGCGTCCTACTATTATTGTATCTACTATGTTATATATCTGCTGTAAGAGATTCCCCAGTATCATGGGAAATGCAAACAGCATCATGGTTTTAAATATTGGTCCTTCTGTGAGGTTTGAGCTTGCTTTCATTTTTCTATGCCTTCGGTAATTACGTTCTTTTATAAATGTCTGCACCATCCAGGCACAATAATCTTATTTCAAACCAGGCACCCTTATCAATGTTATTCCCTGCCTGAATAATTCCGTGGTGTGCTTCTACAATATCCTTCGCCATTGACAGTCCAATTCCATAGCCAGCTTTATTTCCACTTCCCCTGTAAAACCTACGAAACAGATTATCAAGCTCCTGTTCCGCAATTCCATTGCCAGAGTCTTCGACTCTGATTATTATAAGACTATTACTTTTTGTAACACTTATGCTTACATAACCACCTGCATCAGTATGCTCTATAGCATTTTTTATGACATTCTCAATAGCCTGTGAAATCCAGAATCTATCACCTGAATATGTACTTTCTTCTGTTTTATTAAGAATAATTGTCACATTACGTTCTTCTGAGATAGATGACAATGCAATAAGCACCTCGTCAACCTCGTCTCCTATATCCATTGTTTCGTCCAACATAGCAATTTTTTTCTCTGCAAGCTGGCTGGACTTAAGCAGTCTGTCAATATCCCATGTCAGGCGGTTCACAGAGTCCTGACACTTATTCAAATATGTTTTCTGTTTTTCATCCGCATTTATGCCTAATAAATCTATTTGTATCTGTAAAGATGTTATATTATTTTTTACCTGATGTGCCATGTTCTCTATGAACTCCATCATTTCGCTTTCTCGTACACCAAGACCTTTTTGCATATCTAAAAATTGAGTCTCAAGCTTTGAAATCTGGTTATACATATTTGCAAAATATCCTTCTTCCAAATTCTCCATATGTGGTTCACATGGGCTATACAAAAAATGGTCTAATTCTTCTGTTAACTCAATCATATGCCTTTTCTGTCTGTTAAAGTGAATATGCTCATACAAACCAAACGCACCAAAAATAAACGCTATTATCAATACCCATGTCATACTATCATTTTACTGGAACTCCCCATCGGTATCCAATTCCCATGACTGTTTCTATATAATTTGCCCCATTATATTTTCCAAGCTTTTCTCTGATTCTGCTAATATTAACATTAATAGTATTTGACTCTACAAATTCAGACTCCCAAATCTGTTGAAATAAAGTCTCCCGCTTTATAGTTTCCGGCCATTTACCCAATAACAGAGAAACTATCTTAAATTCTATTGAGGTCAGCTCTATATGAACACCCGCTTTGGTAATCCGATATTCATTTGCATGAAAGCATATATCCCCACTGTAAATGTCTCTGGGATTTGAAATATCAATGCCGCCTATATTGCTTCTCCTCAATAATGCCTGTATTCGTACAATAAGTTCCTGCATACGAAAAGGTTTTGTAATGTAGTCATCTCCACCTGATTGAAAGCCACGTACCAGCTCCATCTCACTGTCACATGCAGTTAAAAATAAAATTGGCACATTGCTTTGAGTCCGTATCTGCTTACAAATATCAAAACCATTATCCTGTCCCAGATTAACATCCATTATAATCAAATGCGTCTTTCTATATTTTAGGCAGTCTAATGTATCACTCTTATTAGCTGCAGATATAACCTCATATCCATTCACTGATAAAATATCTGTTAGGCCCTCTATAATATTTTTATCGTCCTCTACTATTAATATAGTCTCATTCATGAAGCGTCCTCCACTTATGATTATACTATATTACCATCCTCAAGTTGAATAACAATATCTGCTTTTTTTGCAATATCCAAATCATGAGTTACAACTATAAGCGTCTGTCCCATTTTCCTTGCACAATCCAAAAGCAGATTCATAGTCTCTTCACTGGTCTTCTTGTCTAAATTTCCTGTTGGTTCATCTGCAAAAATCAGTTGTGGTTTAGAAATCATAGCACGGGCTATGGCTGCACGCTGCTGCTCGCCTCCAGATAATTCACTGGGATATTTTTTTATCAGTTTATTTATTCCCAGCATATTTACAATCTCATCAAAGTAAGTTTTATCTACACTCTTTCCATCCAGCTTAAGCGGCATGCATATGTTATTGTAGACATTATATTCATCCAACAGATTAAACTGCTGGAATACAAATCCCATATGACGTCTCCTGAATATAGCCATTTTTTCATCACTATATGAAAATAAGTCTGTGCCATCAATAAGCACAGTTCCCTCTGTTGGTCTGTCTAAGCCGCCTAAAACATGAAGCAGTGTTGACTTTCCTGAACCACTCTTGCCTATAAGTGCATAAAATAAGCCTTTTTCAAAATTTAGGCTTACATCCTTTACTGCGCAGACATCGCCTGCTGCGGAATGATATACCTTTTTTATATTGTTAGCCTGTAAAATTGTTGACATTATTTATTCCTCTATTTTCGATTATCCATAAATTTTTTCGTATCGTATATTACAGTTGATAAAATAATTGGTACAAATGTTACTAAAATTGATACAACTATTGTTGTCCCACACATATCCCATAAGCTCTTTTTCCCAATCATGTCAATTGCAAAAAATATTATCCAGCCTCCCAGAAGCGAACAAGTGCCTCTCAAACATGCAGTCTTAAAACACTTTACCCTCCACTGGCGCGTAGACATGCCTAAGGTTCTTAAAATAATAAAGCTTCTCTTTTGCTGCTCCTTATCCAAAGACAAAACACATCCCATCAGTAAAACAAAAATGATTCCTATGCTGCCTCCCACAGAATACAGCATTATTATTTTTTGCAAGTTTTCCTGTTTGTAAGCCTGGTATTCTTCTCTTCTATTTGATAAGAATATATTATTTCTCTTACAATATTGAGCAACTGTGATGTCCGTAGATGTATTTTCTGTAGATATGCCTGTGTTGACATATATTCGTGTATACCCTTCCACTCCATAATTTTTCATAAATTCTTCTGAGCATAATGTTGTATACGGAATATTAAATCCCGCTACCAGCCTGCTATTGATATCATATGGTATATATAAAATACCTCCTATTTTTGCATTGTCAACAGCTATGGTCTTTCCATTTATAGTGCTTAGCTCAAAATTTTCAGATGTTAAACCTATATTATATTTTTCTTTTTCTTCTGCCGGAATACACATTATAACTGCTTTTCCCTGCCGAAATTCATTCATATCTATATCTGTGCTCTTAAAATGAAAAACATCCTCCCAGTCTTTATCATCAAGCACATATAGGTATGCATCTCCTATGCTGTATTCTGAAAATCCATATGCATAATCAACACCCGGTATACTATTTAAATTATCAATATCTGACCTTGTCATATATTCTTTTTTAATTGGTTCAAAATTAATATCTTTATCATCCGGCCACAAAATATATGATGGACAAGCCTCTATAAATCTTTTACTTTCAGTCGGCTTTATGAGCATCATGCCTGTAAATATCACTGTTGCCCCAAAGCAAATGCATATAATTGCAATACACAGATGTCTCAACACATATATTTTGTGTTTCTGATTACGCTGCATTCCCATTCTTCCAAGCAATGGTGCTCTGATAGCAGCTACATAAACAATCAGCCTTGCAGCTACAACTGTTACAATCCATGCTGCAAGCTGGGAAAATAATCCTCTCCAATTATAGTCTATGACTATTGGAACACTACCGCCATATACTACAATTTTGAGAACCACGAAAATCGCTAAACATCCAACTATTATCCCTGTGATAATAGCTGGAATACATAGTATTAATGCCTCATATACAATCAGCCTGGCAAGCTGTTTTTTCGTCATTCCTATACTTCTCATAATAGAAAAACTATGTACCATCTTTTCTATTTGCAAAATATAGGTAAATATAATCGCTATTAAAGTTATAAGCAGAATAATCACGCTATAAATTTTATTTACGCTGGCATCATTCTGTCCCTCATAAGCACATTTATTATATGAAACCGTATAAAGACTTAAATAGTCATCAATACCTGCCCTGTTTTCTTCTGGGACCTGCAGGAACAACTGCACATCTGGTTTTATATCAATCTTTGGCTCGTATTCCATGTCACTTATCATAAGATTGGCAGCTTCATCTGTGATTATTATGCTATTTAATAAATGTTTTGCATCCCAATCATCAATAGTCCAAAGGTCTGTGTACTCATGAACTATGCCCACCAAGGTATACTCTTCACTCACATAGACACTGTTTTCATCATCTATTGGAATATTTATATCTAATTTTATTTTCTGTCCTAAGGTATAGTCATAGCCCAACGCACATAATGTGTCTGCTTCCATTGCAATTTCATCGCTGTTTTGCGGCCATGTACCCTCGCTTATTGATATCCTGCCTATATCAATCAAGCTGTCATCTATGCTTCCTATCCCTACCAGTTTATCCCCACATGCAACTGTTCCATAATTGCAGGATTTTCCAACTGATGACACCATGCTATTATTTTGAAATAATTCTATATCACTTTGATTAGCATCTAATACGTCAACATACCAATCACCATAGGTATTTACACGAAATTCATCATTTGTTTTTTGAATACTGCCAACTAAGAATGTTGTAAAAATCAAAAATGAAAATGAAATGCACAAAACTAAAAATGCAGGAATTGTTGTGCTTTTTTTATTTTTTATTCCTTCAATTGCATACCCTATTAATACTCTTCTCATAGCACCTCTTCCCAATAAATAATTTTCTTTATTTTGATAAATTTAATTATAGCTGTATGGCGTTCATATTTGAATTACAAAAGGCTTACTAATTATTACAAAACTGTAATAATTAGTAAGCCCAGGTATAGCTTTTATAATTTTCTGCTTTTCCTATATCCTATAAGAGAGTAAACCATAGTTCCCCACCAGATTACTGCAAGACATACCGAGCCAAAGCTTACGCCCTGCTCTTTAATCAAATCCTCCCCAATCGCAATAAGTGGCATAAGAAGCATTACTGCAAGTAAAATTACTGACAGCGCCTTTCCATACTTTGTCCCCGGCATAGCAAATCCTGCAAAAGGTGTATTCCAAAAGCAGTAGTCATAATAATCCGACACCTCATCCAGCAGGTCATTGAGCTGACCGAATACCCTGCCCTTCTTCTCCTCTTCCTTCACATATGACAGGTAATAATCGGTGTCCAGAGAGCTGTACTGACCATCTCCTGCAATTTTCTTGCACAAGTCTATGGAGCTTTGTATGGAATCTCTTTTTTCCTCAAGCTCTGTAATCTGATTTTGAATTGCAGCCTCAAGCGTCAGCTTGTTATTTAAGATATGGCTTATTGTCTCAATAGAAAAATCCATTTTCCTAAAAAGCAGGATTTGCTTGATTAGAACCAAATCCTCCTCCGTGTAATTTCTGTATTTGCTGTCCTTATCCCTGTCCGGTCCAATCAGTCCCTTTTTCTCATAGAACCTGATATTGCTTATGCTCAGTCCTGTTTTCTCCGCCACTTCACTAATTCTCATTCAAATAACTCCTTGCTTTATCCACTATTGCCTGCGGATATTTCATATATGCTAACAATTCAACCGCATTTGAGCTTTGGCACACACCCTCGTATAGATGATAGTCAAAAGCTATTGTCTCATTTTTTATCTGACTTCTGAAGTGATAATTCTCATATTGAGGATTTTTTGTCAGCTCATAATCATGGGTTGCTACAATGGTTATGGCAGATGTCTCAGCCAGATACTTAAGGATTGCCCTGGATGCCGCCACTCTCTCCCTGGTATTGGTGCCCTTTAATATCTCATCCACGATAATCATAAGGGCATCCTCTCCCTTTGTCAGGTCAAGTATTCCTTTCAGGCACTTTGCTTCCCTGAAATAATAGCTCTCCCCGGTCAGTATGTCATCTCTTAGAGCCATACAGCTTGCCAGCCGCATCGGGCACAGCCTTGCCTCATCTGCGATGCATGTATCTATAGTCTGCGCCAGAATTGTGTTAATGGCAATACTTTTCATAAAAGTAGACTTACCCGACGCATTGGTACCTGTTATGACAGCCCTGCTATCAAGGGCAAAATCGTTATCCACCGGATTTACGATAAGAGGGTGGGCGATTCCTTTATAGGAAAATCCTTGGTCTACAAACTGTGGTCTGCACCACTTATCAAGACTCTGCCTGTAGGACGCCACAGCAATAGCTGCATCTATCTCTCCAACAAAAATCATAAGCCTCATGACCTCTTCCTGATTTTTTGAAATCAGCTTCATGATATGGTTAAAAACTGCCACATCCACAAGCATCACTCCCCACAGATATTCGTTTATCTGGGCTGCCAGGTCTCCTGCTGCTGACATCTGGTGCCGTCCTGCCGTGCCAATGATGATTTTTGACATTCCATCCAGTTTATGTATGCAGGTCTCTATGTCATCAGATATGAAAGCTTTCTCCTTGTCATGCTTTTGCAGCCAGCTGCAGAATTCATATATCTTTTTAAACTCGATTAAGGAGCTGAAATATACGTCATACTTCTGCTTTATCCCCATATAGATTATAAAATTGATACAGCCTATAAGTATGGTAATGATTAATAAATATTCATTGACAAAACAGGTTAAAACAAGAGACAGGGCTAACAATATCTGTAATGTATGATAAACTACAGGATTTCCTATTGTCCAAAGCCCTGCATTCAGTACAAATTCTGGCAGCAGATAGGCATTATCCGGCTTTCCTATAGTGTGCAGCTTCATTTCAAGTTTGCTTCGTTTTATTGAGTCCTGATTTAATTTCTTAACCATTTCCTTATTTACCGGCTTCTTAAGCCTGTGCAGCCTGTCATACAGCACCTGTTCCCCTATAAAGCTGTTGGTGTGGTTTATCCTCAGGAATACCTCATCCATTTCCAGATCATTCCAGGTCACTTCATCTACAATCCAGCCCTTATCCTCCGGCTCCTCAATTACTTCATGCAGTCTTCTGACATTTTTAAGCCTGTCTGTGGCATTATAAAAGGAGAACCCTTCCAGGGGATTTTGCCCGAAAGAATTCTCCACGATTTTTCTTAGATTTCTTCCTGCTCCAAACATACTATGTCCTCCTTTTTGACCAAGGATATAGTATGAACCAGGGTTAGAGTCAAGATTTTATTTTAATTTTCCCTACTAAACTTATGGGCAAAGACAAGTGTTCCTGCCGCCATAATCATTATAATTATTTCAACAACCACAATCGGAAGTCTGGATGCACATGCCACTGCAAAGAAATCCACTGCAAAGTGGATACAATATGCAAGCAGGACAAGCGGCTTCTTATGTGTCTTTAATCCATTAAAAATAATAAGAGATAAACCTATCTGCAAGACAAGGGCACTGACTCTTTCGATTCCTGCCGCAAAAAACAAGCCCGAATTTGTTGTCCACAGGGCTGATATCTGTGTCAATGTCTGATTTTTGACATCATCCGGCAACGCTGCCAGCACAGTCTCCATGGAACCAGAATTAATCATAAGCATATTGGTCAGGTTACTGATTCCAGTTAAACCACCGAGGACAATAGCCTCTATTCCACCATGACCAACACCATACATGAAGGCATTAGAAAAGTTAAATCTACTTTTCATAAAGTACTTCATTGCGATAATTCTGCCACTTTCCTCAAATACTGCTGCTGCAACTGCTGCATAGATATAATACAGCCACTCATTACTGTCCTGAGAGAGCCCACAGACTCCCATCACGACCATATGTAATATCTGTTCCAGTACCAACGCAAAGAATACAAAGATTCCAGCTCCTATAAAAAAGGTAGAAATCTGTGCTCCGAACTTCTTTTTTCCAACCACAATAAGCAGTATTGGCAAGCCTATGGACAAAATTATTGTGCAAATCACTCCTGCCAGTGATAATGCAGGAACTGCCTGAATTTCCATTATTTTGCTTCTCCTTCCAAAATCTTTACTGCAGTTCCATATGCAATTACCTCTGCGGCTCCTGCCATAACCTGTGACGAACCATACTTCACATCAATTACAGCATCTGCTCCCAGCTCCTTAGCTTCATCAACCATACGCTTTACAGCAATCTGTCTGGCTTCGTTTAACATCTCCGTGTAGCCTACAATCTCTCCACCTACGAGAGTTTTCATTCCAGCCATAAAATCACGACCGATATTTTTGGTCTGTACA
>ERZ1031095.138-NODE-138-length-23766-cov-6.616760_pt1 | contig 23766 bp, 28 predicted proteins | sample MGYA00517108_ERZ1031095 | MGnify/ENA primary metagenome ERZ1031095 (study PRJEB33719, sample SAMN04261275) | wastewater metagenome | biome: rural village; feature: human; material: feces | host: Homo sapiens | place: El Salvador | collected 2013-01-07 ... | reverse complement strand
TCCCTGAAAAAGGCAGGGGAGGTTATAGATTTGACCTCCGTCGAGTACAGAATCATGGAGCTTTTCATGAAGCATCCTGGCAAGGTGTTCACCAAGCAGCAGATATACGAATATGGCTGGGGGGAGGAATTTATCGTGGCTGACAATAATATAATGGTATGTATCAGCAAATTGCGTTCCAAGCTTGAGGGTGGTGAGAGCACAGAGTATATTAAAACAATCAGGGGACTTGGTTATCGTCTGGAGAAAGCATGATGAAGAGATTGCAGAATTTCCTTATCAAAAAGTTTATAATACTGCTCATATTGGTAGGCGCGGTGGAATTTTTGATTAATCATGTGATTAACGAGTACTTTTTCCCGGTTATGCAGAAATCCTTCTTTACTAATGTAAGCTTCCGCGATGAACTGAGCGGTGGACAGATAAAAATTATTTTACTAATTGTCCTTTTACAGATAATCGTAAACACGATAAATGCGGCATTTCCTCTTGTGGGAAGAATAGGAACCGAGGGCATTAATGATTTGATTGGACGCTACTATGCAGATACGTCATCAGGCAGTCCCATTCTGAATAACTTAAGCAGTGCACAGATATTTCTGCTGTTTCTGTTTATTGTAGCTATTTATGCGATGGTTGCTGCACCCTATGCAATAAGTGCTTTTTATTATGTCAGGGCTGTAACCCAGGAGGTGGCAGCAATTGCCAGAGAGCAGGAAGCTGAGAGACAGGAATACGACAGGCGGAGAAATCTCATGCTTTCAGATATCGCCCATGACTTAAGGACACCGATTACCACTATATCGGGCTATGCCCAGGCTTTGAAGGACAACGTGGTGCAGGAGGAGCAAAAACGCCAGGAATATTTGCAGGCGATAGAAAACAAGTCCAGGCGGATGAGTGATTTGATAAATCTCCTCTTTGAGTATGTAAAGATTGACAGTTATGGATTTTCACTGGACAGGGAGGAACTTGACCTGTGTGAGCTGCTGAGGGAAAATGCAGCCCTTATCTATCAGGACATGGAAGATGCCGGCATGGATTTTGAAGTGGATGTACCAGAGAAAAAATACATGATAAATGCAGACAGGGTGCAGATGTCCCGAGTCATAACCAACCTCATGGTAAATGCCATAAGGCACAATCAGCCGGGCACTAAAATCCTTCTCAGCCTGACTGAGCGCATGGGGCTTGTGATTGTCCGCGTGGCAGATACAGGGAGCCCCATACCGGAGGATATCAGAGAGACCCTGTTTGAGCCTTTCTCAAAGGGGGATAAGTCCAGAAGTGACGGAAAGGGCAGTGGACTTGGACTTTCCATTGCCAAAAAGGTCATAGACATGCATGGTTATAATCTGTCACTGGAGGACGGACCAGCTGGTTATACCAAATCATTTACTATAAAGCTTCATATGTAAATATATACTTGTGCATAATGCCAAAATAGATTAAAATTTATTTGTTGATACAAGAGAGAAGGGGGAATAATAATCATGATTTCAATGATGGGATTCGTGGGATTCTGGCTTGTTCTTGCGATAGTTTTTACAGTTGGTGAGCTTGCAACGGTTGGACTTGTGTCTATATGGTTTGCAGCAGGTTCCGTAGCAGCACTTTTTGTGGCGGTTTGTAATGGCAATATAGTCCTGCAGGTCGTGGTATTTATTGCAGTGTCCATTGTGCTTCTTGTGGCGACAAGACCATTGGCAGACAAGTATTTAAATTCCAGGGTTCAAAAGACAAATGTTGACAGAGTTATAGGAGAGAAGACTCTCCTCACAGAGAGAGTTAATAATCTTGATCAGACCGGCAAGGCTGTTGTCCTGGGACAGGAGTGGACAGTCAGAGCCGTTGATGATAATGACATCATCGAGCAGGGAGAACTTGTGGAGGTTGTCGCTGTTTCTGGTGTAAAATTACTTGTAAAAAGGATTAAGGAGGATTAGAAAATGGCAGGAATAATCGCATTAGTAGTTGTGCTTATCATAGCATTAATTATTATTGTAAATTGCGTTAAAATCGTTCCACAGGCAAACGCAATGGTAATTGAGAGATTGGGGGCGTATCTTACAACATGGTCAGTAGGACTTCACTTTAAGGTTCCATTTATCGATCGTGTAGCAAAGAGAGTATTGCTCAAGGAGCAGGTAGTAGACTTCCCACCACAGCCGGTTATCACCAAGGATAACGTAACAATGCAGATTGATACAGTAGTATACTTCCAGATTACAGATCCAAAGCTGTACTCATACGGAGTAGAAAATCCAATCATGGCAATCGAAAACCTTACAGCTACAACCCTGAGAAATATCATCGGTGATCTGGAGCTGGATGAGACACTCACATCCCGTGAGACAATCAATACCAAGATGAGAGCTACACTTGATGTGGCAACAGACCCATGGGGAATCAAGGTAAACCGTGTAGAGTTAAAGAACATTATCCCACCAAAGGCTATTCAGGATGCCATGGAGAAGCAGATGAAGGCAGAGCGTGAAAGACGAGAGGCTATTCTTCGTGCAGAAGGTGAGAAGAAATCTACAATTCTTGTAGCAGAAGGTAACAAGGAGTCAGTCATCCTTGACGCAGAGGCTGAGAAGCAGGCTGCAATCCTTCGTGCAGAGGCTAAGAAAGAGGCTACTGTCCGTGAAGCAGAAGGTCAGGCAGAGGCTATCCTTAAGATTCAGCAGGCTAATGCAGATGGTCTTAGGATGTTAAAGGACGCTGCACCGGACAATGCAGTGCTTCAGCTCAAGAGTCTTGAGGCATTCTCAAAGGCAGCAGACGGCAAGGCTACAAAGATTATTATTCCTTCTGAGATACAGGGAATTGCAGGTCTTACAAAGTCAATTGCAGAGATTGCATCAGATAAACAGGCACAATAATAAGCAAAATCAGGATTCCGCAAATCATAAAAGGTTTGCGGAATTTTTTTCCCTTTATATTAGACTATCAAAATGCTATAATAGGTGATAAGCATCAAAATTTAATATAGGCATTTTGAAAGCTTCGAGGAGAAAAATATGAGGAAAAAAATGAAATTCAGAGGAAGGTTCCATGGATATATGTGCTTTCCGCTATATTTTACAATAGTGTTGGTGGGGCTTGATGCAGCCGCTTTTAAGTATGATACCCGCTTCGGCATTGTTGGTGCGGGCTGTACTGCCCTGTATTTGATTATTGCATCGATTTTGTTTAGCAGGAGCAGGACAGTAGTTGCAAATGAAGTTGTAAATATAGCAACCCAGTATGCATCGGTTCAGAAAAAGCTCTTAAATGAGTTTGAAATTCCCTATGCCCTGCTGGATTATTCTGGCAAGATATTGTGGGTAAATGACCAGTTCTGCGTTAAGATGGGGATTGATAAGAAGTACAAGAAATCAATCACAACCCTCTTTCCGGCAATAACCAGAGAATTTTTGCAGAAGGACGATATGCCGGGCAATGTCTATGTTGATATTGACGACAAAAATTTCAGAATTGCTCTAAAGAGAATCGGTTTTAACACCATGGCTGAGGACAGCGATGTTTTGGATTTTGAGGAAATGGAAGAATTCCTCACAGCCCTTTACCTGTTTGACGAGACAGAGCTTACTGCCTGCAAGAGGGAAATCGAAGAAGAAAAGCAGGTAGCTGCCCTTGTATACATTGATAATTACGAGGAAGCCCTTGACAGCATAGAGGATGTCAAGAGGTCATTACTTGTAGCCCTTATCGACAGGCGCGTAAATCAGTACTTTTACAAGATGGATGGACTAGTCCGTAAAATCGAGAAAGACAAATACTTTGTTGTATTCAAGTACAAATACCTTGAGGAAATGAAGGACGACAAGTTCAGATTCCTTGAGGAAACCAAGGCTATCAAGGTTGGCAACGAGATGGCGGTCACCTTAAGCGTGGGAATCGGAATAAAGAGTGATAACTACATTGAGAATTATGAGTGCGCCAGAGCAGCAATTGACCTGGCTCTGGGGCGAGGCGGCGACCAGGTAGTAATCAAGGAAGGTGATGAGATTACTTACTTTGGCGGCAAGTCAAAGCAGGTAGAGTCAAAGAACAGAGTTAAAGCCCGTGTCAAGGCACAGGCATTGCAGGACATCATAGAGGGCTGTGAGAATGTGCTTATCATGGGGCACAGCATATCAGATATTGATTCGCTTGGAGCAGGAATCGGTATATACTGTGCAGCAAAGAATCTTGGCAAGAAAGCCCAGCTCGTCATAAATGACCCGACCAGCTCAATCCGCCCGCTTATGGATACTTTCACTGTAGAAAGAGGCTATCCTGAGGATATGTTTATAAACAGTGAAATTGCGCTTGAAATGGTCAACAAAAACACACTTGTAATGGTTGTTGATACAAACAGGCCAAGCTACACAGAGTGCCCTGAGCTCTTAAAGAGAAGCGGGAAAATCGTAGTATTTGACCACCACAGACAGAACTCAGAGGTGGTGGAGAACCCGATACTTTCATACATTGAGCCATATGCTTCAAGTGCCTGTGAAATGGTTGCGGAGGTACTTCAGTACTTCAATGGAGGAATCAAAATCAATGCCACAGAAGCTGACTGTATATATGCAGGAATATTAATCGACACCAACAACTTTATGACCAAGACTGGCGTCAGAACCTTTGAAGCCGCTGCCTTTTTGAAGAGGTCAGGTGCAGAGGTTACAAGAGTCAGAAAAATGCTCAGAAACGACATGGCATGCTACAAGGCAAGAGCTGAGGCGGTACGCCATGCAGAGGTATACAGAGGAGCCTTTGCCATATCTGTATGTCCGAGTGAGAATATCCAGAGCCCGACAATTGTTGGTGCCCAGGCTGCAAATGAGCTTTTGAATATAATAGGAATCAAGGCATCTTTTGTTCTCACAGAGTATAATGGCAAGATATATGTAAGCTCGCGCTCAATTGATGAGATAAACGTACAGCTTATTATGGAAAAACTGGGTGGCGGCGGTCATCTGAATGTAGCAGGAGCACAGCTTACTGACTGTACAATCGTAGAGGCTAAGAAGATGATACAAAACACCATCGACGAAATGCTAAAAGAAGGAGACATAGAATCATGAAGATAATTTTGCTTGAGGATGTAAAGACATTAGGAAAAAAAGGAGAAATCGTAGAGGTAAGTGACGGATATGCAAGAAATGCCATCCTGCCAAAGAAGCTTGGAGTAGAGGCAACACCAAAGAACCTCAATGATTTAAAGCTCCAGAACCAGCATGCAGACAAGCTGGCACAGGAAAATTATGACAATGCCCTTGCTCTTAAGAAAACGATTGAAGAGGCGAAGGTAGAGGTAAAGCTTAAGTCAGGAAAAGATGGCAGAACCTTTGGCTCTATTTCCACAAAGGAAATATCAATTGCAGCCAAAGAGCAGACCGGACTTGATTTGGACAAGAAAAAGATGCAGCTTACAGAGTCAATCAAAGCACTTGGTACATACGAGGTACCGGTTAAGCTTCATCCAAAGGTAACTGCAACACTTAGAGTACATGTAGTGGAAGGATAGGAGGAGCTCCTTGGACGAGACCATAATTAAGCGAATCATGCCAAACAGCTTAGAGGCTGAGCAGTCAGTAATCGGTTCGATGATAATGGACAAGGATGCCATAATATCTGCCAGTGAAATCCTTATAAAAGAGGATTTTTACCATCAGCAGTATGCCATTATTTTTGAAACCATGACAGAACTGTTTCAGGCAGGACAGCCGGTAGACTTAGTCACACTCCAGGATAAGCTCAAGGAAAAGGACGTCCCAAAGGAAATCCAGAGCGTAGAGTTTATCAGGGATTTGGTAACTTCAGTTCCGACCTCTGCCAATGTGAAGTATTATGCTAATATCGTGAAAGAAAATGCGATGAAGCGTAAGCTGATTCGTGTTACAGAAGACATTGAAAATGAATGTTATGCCGGCAAAGAAGGCATAGACAGCATATTTGACAAGACAGAGCATGACGTGTTTGCCCTGCTGTCCAGCAGACAGACAGGAGACTATGTGCCAATCAGGCAGGTGGTAATGAATGCTCTGGAGAAAATTGAGAAGGCTTCCCAGCAGGAGGGTACTGTAACTGGTATTCCTACAGGCTTCATTGATTTGGACTACAGGACAGCAGGACTGCAGCCATCGGATTTGATACTTATAGCAGCCCGACCATCAATGGGAAAAACAGCCTTCGTACTAAATATAGCCCAGTACACAGCCTTCCACCAGAATCTGGCTGTAGCCATATTTTCACTGGAAATGTCAAAAGAGCAGCTGGTAAACCGTATGTTTTCTCTTGAATCAAGAGTGGATGCCCAGGCTCTTAGGACAGGAAATCTCTCAGATGCAGACTGGGAGAAGCTGGTAGAGGGTGCGGGAATAATCGGAGATTCCAGACTGATTATCGACGATACACCAGGTATCAGTATTTCGGAAATGAGAAGTAAGTGCAGAAAGTACAAGCTGGAGCAGGGACTTGATTTGATTATTATTGACTACTTACAGCTGATGTCAGGCTCCGGCAGGGGAAGCGAATCCCGCCAGCAGGAAATCTCAGATATTTCCAGATCCTTAAAGGCACTTGCCAGAGAGCTGTCTGTGCCGGTAATAGCCCTGTCGCAGCTTTCGCGAGCTGTGGAGCAGAGACCAGACCACAGACCTATGCTTTCTGACCTTCGAGAGTCAGGAGCTATCGAGCAGGATGCGGACGTTGTAATGTTCATTTACAGAGATGATTATTACAACAAGGACACAGATTTAAAGGGTATATCAGAAATTATTATAGCTAAACAGAGAAATGGTCCAATCGGAACAGTTAATCTGGCATGGCTGCCAGAGTATACCAAGTTTGCCAATTTGGAGCGGAAGGATTTTAACCAGACCTCAGAATAAACCAGAGGTCTGGTTTACTTTTTGCATTTTTTGTCATAATTATACGATTAAAAAATGTTGAATCATAGGACAAGTAGTATCTATAATAAACATATGAAGTCAAATGTAATAAAGGAGGCCAAAAGCTTGGAAAAAGTACGTTACATGATTGGAGATGCAGCGGCAGCAGTAAATGTTGAAGCTCATGTACTACGTTACTGGGAGGAAGAATTGGACCTGTCTGTACCAAGAAATGAGATGGGGCACCGATATTACACAAAGGAAAATATTCATGAATTCATGAGAATAAAGGAACTTAAGGAGCAGGGATACCAGCTTAGGACAATCAAGAAGATACTACATAATGAGACCATAAGTGACGAGGCTGAGATAGGACAGCCAAGGCTTGTCCACAGACGCGAGGTGGACATGCTCTCATCTGAGGACAAGATGCAGCAGTTCAGGGAAGTCATGAATGACATAGTAGGTAAGGCTATTTCCCTAAATAATGAGGAGCTGTCCTTACAGATAGGCACAGAGGTAGAGGAACGTGTCCTGAAAGAGATGAACTATCTCATGAGGGAGCAGGAAAATGCCCAGGAGGAGCGGTACAAGAAGCTTGATGCCGCCATAAGGGGCAATATCAAAAAGAAGAAAGCATCATTTTTCTTAAAGCGTGAGAAACAGAATAATGTGGCAACAAAGCCTGCCAACGCATAAAAAAAGACCACCGCAACAAACGGTGGTCTTTTGTAAGCTTTATAGCTATTACTGGCTGATTGCTCCAGTTGGGCAAACACCAGCGCATGTACCACAATCGAGGCAAGCATCTGCATCGATAACGTACTGTGTATCACCAGCAGAGATAGCTCCAACTGGGCACTCACCAGCACATGTTCCACAGCTAACGCATGAATCTGAAATAACGTATGCCATAATGAAATCCTCCTTATATAATAATGATCATTATTCGCCGAAATCGGCTTAGTATTATTCTAGTACAAAAGAAATATGCTTTCAAGAGAAAATGCACATGTTCTTAATTTGGCACAATACTTCTTACAATAATTTATACAGTGGCGCATAGCTTGACAGCGTGGTGTCAAGCCTGCGTTTGAACAGTAACATACTTCATACCAGTTAAAATCTTGAAAGTGAGCCCGGTGTATTATATAATATACAGGATAAAACAAAATTAGAAGAAACCAGATGAAAGACTAAATGAATACAAAAATAATAAAGATTGATTCACAGAAAATAGACCATGAAAAAATGCAGGAAGCAGGCAGGCTTATAGCAGCAGGCGAGCTTGTAGCCTTTCCGACAGAGACAGTGTACGGATTGGGAGGAGATGCCCTTGATCCAGAAGCATCAAAGAAAATATATGCCGCAAAGGGACGTCCATCTGATAATCCATTAATTGTACACATAGCAGATTTTGAGGATATGTACAGGGTGGGCATAAATATCCCAGACCAGGCAAAGAAGCTGTCAGATGCCTTCTGGCCGGGCCCCCTTACCATGATAGTGGAGAAAAGCGAGGCTGTGCCGGATGCCACAACAGGCGGCATGGACACAGTAGCTGTGCGTATGCCAAATCATCCTATAGCCCTTGAACTCATCAGAAAAAGCGGATGCCTGATTGCGGCACCAAGCGCAAACACCTCAGGCAGGCCAAGTCCTACAGAGGCAGCCCATGTGGCAGAGGATCTGGATGGCAAAATCGCCATGATTATTGACGGGGGTGCAGTAGGAATCGGCATTGAATCCACAATAATTGATTTGACAGAGGACACACCTATGGTCTTAAGACCGGGATATATCACACCTCAGATGCTGTCAGAGGTACTGGGCCAGGAAGTGGTTATTGACCCGGGCATAATAGCAGCAGATGATACCCGAAAGCCAAAGGCACCGGGCATGAAGTACAAGCATTACGCACCAAAGGCAGACATGATAATCGTGGATGGTAAGCAGCAGGCTGTAGTGGATAAAATCAATGCTCTTGTTAAGGAAAAACAGGCAGCAGGAGACAAGGTGGCAGTAATTGCAACAGAGGAGACAAAGGACAGTTATGCCGCAGATGTTATACTCTGTATGGGCAGCAAGTCCGACGAGGATGCCATAGCCAGACATCTCTACAAGATACTAAGGGAGTGCGATGAGCTGGCAGTCAGTGCTATCTATTCAGAAAGCTTTGCCACACCAAGAATCGGACAGGCTATAATGAACAGAATGCTTAAAGCAGCAGGACATCAGGTCATGCATGCTGTTGATGAAAAATAATAAAACTGTTAAACTGTAGACAATGGAGGTACAAAGATGAACAGCAGTATTGACAAAATAATCTTTGTTGCCAAATCAGGAACCAGCAGGGAGCCGATGGCGGCAGGCATAATGAATGAATTTGTGCTAAAGAAACCGGTAGAGATACTGGCCCGTGGGCTGGTGGTACAATTTCCAGAACCTATGAACCAGAAAGCAGAAGCAGTACTGATAAGCAATGGAATAAACACAGAGGGGTTTACATCTAAGCAGCTTGACATAGAGGAAGTGACAGAGAATACCATTATACTGACAATGGAATCCAGTGACAGGGACAAGGTATTGGAGCTGTATCCAGAGATAAATCCAGAGCATGTGTATGTATTATCAGAGTTTGTTGGTGATGAGCTGGAAATTTTAGACCCTTATGGCGGAGCCCTGCAGAATTATGGACTGTGCTATGAAAGTCTTAGAATGACAATAAAGAAACTGGTAAAAATATTAAACGAAGGAGAATAAATAAATGGGCAAGGTAGTAGTGATGGATCATCCTTTGATTCAGCATAAGATAGGTATTATAAGAAGAACAGAGACAGGCTCAAGGGATTTCAGAAATCTGGTAAGTGAGATAGCAATGCTTGAGTGCTATGAGGCAACAAGAGACTTGGAGCTTGCCGATGTGGAAATCGAGACACCGGTATGTAAGACAACAGTAAAAGAGCTTAAGGGAAAGAAGCTTGCGGTAGTTCCAATCTTAAGAGCCGGACTTGGAATGGTAGACGGAATGCTGCAGCTTATTCCAGCAGCAAAGGTAGGACATATCGGATTATACAGGGATCCTGAGACTGCAGAGCCAATCGAGTATTACTGCAAGCTCCCGGCAGACTGCGCAAACAGAGAGGTATTTGTGGTAGACCCAATGCTTGCAACAGGCGGTTCGGCAGCGGCAGCTCTTGACATGCTCAAGGAAAAGGGCGTTAAAAACATCCACTTTATGTGTATAATTGCCGCTCCTGAAGGAGTAAAACATCTCTCAGAGGCACATCCTGATGTAGACATCATAATCGGAGCTTTAGATGACCATTTGAACGAGCACAAGTACATTGTGCCGGGACTTGGAGATGCAGGAGACAGAATCTTCGGTACAAAATAAGGAGAAGTAAGATGGCAGATACAAAGAGACAGGATTATATAAGCTGGGATGAATACTTCATGGGAATAGCCATGCTCTCTGCCATGCGTTCAAAGGACCCGAATACTCAGGTGGGCGCATGTATTGTAAGCCAGGAACACAAGATACTTTCTATGGGATATAATGGATTCCCGACAGGCTGCTCAGATGATGAATTTACCTGGGCAAGAGAGGGCGAGGATAACAAGTATTTTTATTCTACCCATAGCGAGCTTAACGCCATATTAAATTACAGGGGAGGCAGCCTTGAGGGGGCATCTATTTATGTGACATTGTTTCCATGCAATGAATGTGCAAAGGCTATCATCCAGTCTGGCATAAGAGAAGTAGTATATGACAGTGACAAGTATGAAAATACACCGGGAGTAGTTGCGTCAAAGAAAATGTTGAGAAGTGCAGGGGTGATACTGCGCAGATATGAGCATTCAGACAGAAAAGTATGCCTGAAACTATAAATAGGGAGGGAAAGCTTTGGCTTTCCCTTTAATTTTATTTTTAATTTATAGGAAAACTGACACAAAAATGTTATAATGGAGACTATGAAAAAGAAGAATAACAGAGATGTAATGGATGCCCTGATTATGGTTTTTCAATTCGGCATAAATATGCTGGTACCTATCTTTTTATGTACTATGCTTGGAGTCTGGATTGGAAATAAAACCGGGCTTACGTGGATTAGTGTGCCACTCTTTTTTGTAGGAGCACTTGCGGGCTTCAACAATGTATACAGGATGGCAAAGAGACTTATAGATTCAGACGACAAAGGAAAGAAGAATGTTAAGAAGAATCAATGATGCATTACCGGGACTGGTACTGGGAATAGTACTCTATGGAGTACTGGTAGAGCTGGCTGGTGTGTGGTTTGTAGATGATAAGCTGGGCTATACAATTGGATTATGGTATGGCATCGCCATTGCAATAGGCATGGCAATTAATCTGGCTACAGTAATTTTAGATTCCGTCACACTGGACGGAGGCAAAAATGCCAATCGCAGAATCATAGCAAAATCAATATTACGCTATGTGGTGGTTGTGATTCTGTTTTTTATATTGGGCTATTTTCAATTCGGAAATTTGTTTATGGCACTCATAGGGGGGTTAGGGTTAAAAATATCTGCGTATATGCAGCCCTTTCTGCAAAGAGCTGCCAACAAATTGTCAGGGAGAAGTGATGCATCCTCTGACGAAGAAATAGTAAAAATCGAATAAGGAGGTGATAATGTGAATCAAGCGATTTTATTGTCGTCTAATGCCGATAATATTGACTTTATGATTCATGGTATTTTCTCTCTGCATGTATTCGGGCAGGAGGTGTGGATAACCACATCACATGCCTGTATCTTGATTGTCATGGCGATCATGGTGATTTTTGCCATTGCTGCCAATCGTAAAATCAAGAAAGCAAAAGAAGTTCCGGATGGTTTCCAGAACATTGTAGAGCTGATTGTAGAGATGTTGGATGGCATGGTCGAAAGTACAATGGGCAAATGGGCACCGAGATTTGTTAATTATATCAGTACGATATTTATATTTATCCTGATGAGTAACATTTCAGGTTTGTTTGGTCTTAGACCACCTACAGCAGACTATGGTACAACATTGGCGCTGGCACTCATTACATTCTGTATGATCAGATTTAATAAAGCTAAGCATCAGAGCGCAAAAGACATTTGGATTGGTATGTGTTCTCCACTGCCACCATGGCTGCCACTTTGGACGCCAATCAATATTATCAGTGAAATTGCCGTTCCGATTTCATTATCATTGCGTCTTTTCGCAAATGTATTGTCCGGAACAGTAATTATGGCACTTGTCTATGGACTTTTAAGAATCATAGCACTGGGATGGCCGGCAGTACTTCATGTGTACTTTGACTTATTCTCAGGAGCAATCCAGACATATGTATTCTGTATGCTGACTATGACTTATGTAACACAGGCATGTGACACAGATGAATAATCAAAACTAAAAACAAAACTAAAAACAAACATACTTAATTTTAGGAGGATCTATATTATGGATATTTCAGGACAGGATTTAATTAGAGCATGTTCAGCTATCGGTGCAGGTTTAGCAGTTATCGCTGGTATCGGACCTGGTATTGGACAGGGTATCGCAGCAGGACATGGTGCAGCAGCAGTAGGACGCAATCCAGGAGCAAGAGGACAGATTATGTCAACAATGCTTTTAGGACAGGCCGTAGCCGAGACAACAGGTCTTTACGGATTAGTAGTGGCATTACTTTTACTTTTCGTTCATCCATTAGGTTAATCAGTGGAGGATTGGATAATCCTACGGAAAGGAGAGTAGAATATTGCTAGCAGAAGAATATACATTTTTGTTTAATCTTGATGCCCAGCTGCTCTTCGATACAGCACTACTTGCAATAGCAGTATTTTTCCTCTTTATGTTGATGTCATACCTGCTTTTCAACCCTGCCAGAAAGCTCCTTAAGGACAGACAGGAGAGAATCGCAAATGATATTGACTCAGCAAAGGAAGATAAGGAAAGCGCAGCTGCGTTAAAGGCTGAATACGAGAGTAAGCTTAAGGACATTGATAAAGAGGCTGAGCTGATTTTAGCAGAGGCAAGACAGAAGGCTCTGAAAAATGAAGCTAAAATTGTTGATGAGGCGAAGGAGGAAGCTTCCCGCATCATCAAGAGAGCGCAGGAAGAAGCCGAGCTTGAGAAGAAGCATGCAATGGATGATATGAAGCAGGAAATGATTCAGATTGCATCACTTATGGCACAGAAAGTGGTTGCTGCCTCAATCGATACAGACATTCAGGATACATTGGTTGAAGAAACACTTAATGAGATGGGAGAGTCAACATGGCTAAGCTAGTATCTAAGACATACGGTGATGCATTGTTTGAACTGGCCCTTGAGAATAACCAGCTGGATTCCATGTTAGAAGAGGTAAGGGCTGTCTCTGCAGCGATTGCAGAGAATGAGGACCTGACCAAACTGATGAATCATCCAAAGATCGTTAAAGAAGATAAAATCAAGGTCATCGAGGATATCTTTACAGGGAAGGTTTCCATGGAACTGGTAGGACTCATGAGAATGATTGTAGAAAAGGATCATTACAATGAGCTTGACAGTGTGTTTAAATACTTTGTAAGCAGAGTAAAGGAGCACAAAAATATTGGAACAGCTTATGTGACATCTGCCGTTGAGCTGTCTGAGGCTCAAAAGGCAGCAGTCGAGAAGCGTCTTCTTGAAACCACAAAATATGTGGAATTTGAGATGCACTTTGATGTCGATGCCACACTTATTGGTGGCATGAAAATTCGAATCGGGGACAGAGTAGTAGACTCAAGCATTAAGAACAAGCTTAATGACTTAACCCGTGAATTAACAAAAATACAGTTGAAAGTAGGTGAATGCGCTCCATGAATTTAAAGCCAGAAGAAATCAGCTCAGTAATCAAAGAGCAGATTAAGAGATACGCATCCCAGCTTGAGGTAGCAGACGTTGGAACCGTTATTCAGGTAGCCGATGGTATTGCTCGTATCCATGGTTTGGAGAATGCGATGCAGGGAGAACTTTTGGAGTTCCCTGGAGAAGTTTATGGAATGGTATTAAACCTTGAGGAAGATAATGTTGGAGCCGTACTTTTAGGCACACAGAAGAATATCAGCGAGGGAGATACCGTAAAGACTACCGGACGAGTTGTTGAGGTACCGGTTGGAGATGCACTGTTAGGACGTGTTGTAAACGCCTTAGGACAGCCAATAGATGGAAAAGGACCTATTGAGTCAGATAAGTTCCGTCAGATTGAGAGAGTTGCATCTGGTGTTATTTCAAGAAAATCAGTAGATACTCCATTACAGACAGGTATCAAGGCCATCGATTCCATGGTTCCAATCGGACGTGGACAGCGTGAGCTTATCATCGGTGACCGTCAGACAGGAAAGACAGCTATCGCAATTGATACAATTATTAACCAGAAGGGTCAGAACGTAAAATGTATTTATGTTGCTATCGGCCAGAAGGCTTCAACAGTTGCATCAATTGTAAATGAGTTAGAGGAATTTGGCGCAATGTCATACACAACAGTAGTAGCAGCTACAGCATCTGAGCTTGCTCCACTTCAGTATATTGCACCATATTCAGGATGTGCCATCGGTGAAGAGTGGATGGAAAATGGACAGGATGTGCTCATCGTATATGATGATTTATCAAAGCATGCAGCTGCCTATCGTACACTTTCTCTCCTCTTAAAGAGAGCACCGGGACGTGAGGCATACCCAGGAGATGTATTCTATCTCCATTCAAGATTATTAGAGCGTGCAGCCCGTCTATCAGACAAGTTAGGTGGAGGTTCACTTACAGCCCTTCCTATTATTGAGACACAGGCAGGCGATGTATCTGCATACATTCCAACCAATGTAATTTCTATTACAGATGGTCAGATATATCTTGAGACAGAGATGTTCAACGCAGGATTCCGCCCAGCTATCAACGCAGGTTTGTCTGTATCACGAGTTGGAGGTTCAGCTCAGATTAAGGCTATGAAGAAAATCGCAGCACCTATCCGAGTAGAGCTTGCCCAGTATCGTGAGCTCGCAGCATTTGCCCAGTTCGGTTCAGAGCTGGATGCAAGTACAGCAGAGCAGTTAGCACAGGGTGCAAGAATCAAGGAAATCCTTAAGCAGCCACAGTATAAGCCAATGCCTGTTGAGAAACAGGTTATCATTATCTATGCTGCTACAAAGAAATATCTCCTTGATATTGAAGTGGAAGACATATTACGTTTTGAGCAGGAGCTTTTTGATTTCATTGATACCAAGTATCCTGAAATTCCGGAAGAGATTGCTGCAAAGAAGGTAATGGATGATGAGCTTGAAGCAAAGCTTGTAAAAGCCATTGAAGAGTGCAAGGCACAGTTCAAATAACGGCAGAAAGTAGGTGGTAAGAAATGGCCTCAATGCGAGACATTAAGCGAAGAAAAAGTAGTATTTCAAGTACTCAGCAGATCACCAAGGCAATGAAGCTTGTTTCTACCGTTAAACTGCAGAAGGCAAAGACTCGTGCAGAGTCAACAGACCCTTATTTCAATTATATGTACAAGACAGTGAGCTCTATGCTTGCAAAGAGTGGAAACATCAACCATCCTTATCTGACTCCGGGAGAATCAGATAAAAAGGCTGTTGTTGTTATCTCTTCAAACAGAGGACTTGCCGGTGGTTACAACAGTAATATCGTAAAGCTTATTACCGAAAGTGATTGGAATAAAGAGGACCTCGATATCTATGCTATTGGAGGAAAGGGAGAGGAAATGCTCCAGTCCCGTAGCTACAATATCGTGGAGAGTGCGCCACAGATTATGGAAGACCCGACATACGCAGATGCAGCAGCTCTCTGCAAGAGAGTGCTTGACTCATTTGCAAAGGGGGAAGTTGGAGAAATCTATCTGGCCTATACACATTTTAAGAATACGGTTACTCAGGAGGCAAAGCTTATAAAGCTTCTGCCAGTGGAGATTAATCCGGATGAGGTCAGCGCAGAGGACTCAAATGTCATGATGAACTATGAGCCAAACGAAGAGGAGGCTCTCGACATGATTATTCCTAAATATGTGACAAGCTTATTCTACGGAGCACTTGTTGAGGCTTTGGCAAGTGAAAACGGAGCCCGTATGCAGGCAATGGATTCTGCTACAAGCAATGCAGAAGATATGATCAGTGATCTGACACTGAAATACAATAGAGCGCGTCAGGGATCTATTACTCAGGAGCTTACTGAGATTATCGCTGGTGCGAATGCTATTTCTTAGAGATGGCATTATGGGGAAGCTGATTCCCGGACAATAAATAGAAAAGGAGAACAAAAATGGCAGATAAGAATGTTGGTAAAATTACCCAGATTATCAGTGCCGTTCTGGATATCAAATTTCCAGAAGGCAGACTGCCTGAGATAAATGACGCGATTGACGTTCCTCTCAAAGATGGTGGAAAGTTAGTTGTTGAGGTTGCTCAGCATCTGGGTGATGACACAGTTAGATGTATCGCCTTAGGACCTACAGATGGTTTGGTTCGTGGAATGGATGCAATCGCAACTGGAGCACCAATTTCTGTACCAGTTGGTGAAAACACACTGGGAAGAATGTTTAACGTGCTTGGAAATCCAATAGATGAAATAGAGGCTCCTAAAACAGAGGAGCATTGGCCGATTCACAGACCGGCTCCATCATTTGAGGAGCAGGCAACATCCCAGGAGATGTTAGAGACAGGTATCAAGGTCGTTGACCTTCTTTGCCCATACCAGAAGGGTGGAAAGATTGGTCTTTTCGGTGGTGCCGGTGTAGGTAAGACAGTACTCATTCAGGAGTTGATTCACAACATCGCTACAGAGCATGGTGGATACTCAGTATTCACAGGTGTAGGTGAGCGTACTCGTGAGGGAAATGACTTGTATTATGAAATGAAGGAATCAGGAGTTATTGATAAGACTACCATGGTGTTCGGTCAGATGAACGAGCCGCCAGGAGCACGTATGAGAGTTGCGCTTACAGGTCTTACAATGGCTGAGTACTTCCGTGATAAAGGTGGAAAGGATGTGCTTCTCTTCGTAGACAACATCTTCCGTTTCACACAGGCTGGATCTGAGGTATCTGCCCTTCTTGGACGTATGCCTTCAGCCGTTGGTTATCAGCCAACCCTCCAGACTGAGATGGGTGCTCTTCAGGAGCGTATTACATCAACAAAGAATGGTTCAATCACATCAGTACAGGCCGTATATGTGCCAGCCGATGACTTGACTGACCCAGCCCCAGCTACAACATTTGCACATCTGGATGCAACAACAGTACTTGAGCGTTCAATCGCCGAGCTTGGTATCTACCCAGCCGTGGATCCACTTGCATCTACATCGCGTATTCTTGACCCTCGTATCGTAGGTCAGGAGCACTTTGAGGTTGCCCATGCTGTACAGGAGATTTTACAGAAGTACAAAGAGTTACAGGATATTATCGCTATTCTCGGTATGGATGAATTATCAGAGGATGACAAGCTTGTAGTTAACCGTGCGCGTAAGGTTCAGAGATTCCTCTCTCAGCCATTCTTCGTAGCAGGACAGTTTACAGGACTTGAAGGAAAATATGTTCCAATCGCTGAGACAATCCGTGGATTCAAGGAAATCATCGAAGGAAAGCATGACGATGTTCCTGAAGCTTATTTCCTTAACGCAGGAAGCATTGACGAAGTACGTGCCAGAATGCAGTAAGGGGTGAGCTTATGGCAGATAATATTTTCAAGGTAGAAATAATTACACCGGACAGAATCTTCTACACAGGAGAGTCTGACTTTATCGAGTTCACAGCTCAGGCTGGTGAGCTTGGTGTATACAAAAATCATATTCCTATGACAACAGTTCTTGCACCGGGACTTGTAAGAATCCATAATGGTGAGGAAGAGAAGATAGCAGCAGTCCATGCAGGATTTGCTGAAATCCTTGGTGACAAGGTAACTCTTCTTGCAGAGCTGGCTGAGTGGCCTGACGAGATTGACGTCAGCCGTGCAGAGTCTGCCAAGCAACGAGCAGAGGAAAGACTTGCTAATCATACTGCTGAGATTGATGTTAAGCGTGCGGAGTATGCGCTCCGCAAGGCGCTTATCAGAATTGATGCGGCAGAGCACAAGTAAGTGTATGGGTTAAAAACTTCCCACATGGGGGTTGTGGAAATCTACTGATATACAGTGTATTTTGTTCTGCAAAACAACTGTATATCATACGATTATCCAGAGACTTCAAGTGGGAAGTTGATTAACTGGGATGAAATGATATGAAAGAGCTGCCGATGGCAGCTTTTTTTATGCCTATTTTTTACCTCTTGAGAGCTGAAATTTACCTCTTACCTGAAAAGTATTTACATAAATCACGATATAAAATAGAATCATTCTTGTAAACAAGATGAGGAGATGAAAATGAAGATACGAATTGAAATCGATGAGGGGCTTGAGGAAGAAGAAGTCGTCATACGATGCAGGGAGTTAAGTGATGGAATCGTAGGTCTGCAAAGACAGATTAGCGATGGACTGAATAGTAAGATGCAGATTGAAGTTACTAAAAAAGACATCACTTATTATCTCACATTGGATGAGATTTATTTCCTTGAAACAGCAGGAAGTCTGGTGGCTGTACATACGGCGACAGATATTTATGAGACAAAGCAGCGTCTGTACGAGCTGGAGGATATGCTGCCGGGCACATTTATGAGGGTGTCAAAATCCGCAATCATAAATAAGGAGCAGATACGGTCCATACAGAAAAATATCACAGGTGCAAGCAAGGTTGAATTTAATAACACAAGTAAATGTGCATTTGTATCAAGAAACTATTTTAAGGTATTGATGAGTAAATTAGAGGAAAAGAGGTTAAAGAAATGAAAGACAAGAAAAGTGTATTTTGGGGAGTAATAATAATTCTATTAGCTGTCTATGTGATAGCAAGCAAAATGATGGCGCTGCCAGACATTCCGGTAATAAAGATTGCATTTACCATATTGTTAGCTTATATTATTTTTAACGGAATCAGAAAGCTGCATTTTGGAGAAATATTTATACCACTTGCAATCATAGCCTGGATGTTTGATAAGGCTCTTGGAATCGAAAATCTGACACCATGGCCGGTGCTTATAGCAGCAGTGCTTTTGTCAATTGGATTTAGCATGATTTTTAAGAAAAGAAGATTTGTAGTCAAAAGCGGACGTGATATTTCGATGGCAACATTCGATAATGTAGACATCAACGAAGCAGACGGAAGCACAATCACAGTGAATAATACATTTGGTGAGTTAAGCAAATATGTAAATTCAAATGATTTTACAACGGGAGAAATAAAGAATACATTTGGAGAAACAAGGGTTTATTTCAACAATGCGGTAATGGCAGATGGAAAAGCCACATTATATATAGACAATACCTTTGGTGAAGTATATGTCTACCTGCCAAATACATGGAGAATGGAAATGAAAAGAAATAATTCATTGGGTGATATTTCTGTAAAGGGAACAGGAAACAACGATATGGATGCACCATTCATTAAAATAGAGGCAAATAACACCTTTGGAGATATAAGCATTAGATTTGAATAGAATAATAAGAAGGGAATAGTATAATGAGCAGTTATGATTTTCAGTTAATATATGACAGTTTTTTTGGGGGACTTGCAATAGCCAATAATCTGCTTTCTACAGGAATACTTGTGCTTACACTTGTAGCAAGAGGCTTCATTTTCAATAAGGCAAATGAGCCCGCATGGGCAACTGTTGTACCCTTTTATAATCTGTACGTGATGTATAAGATTTCTGGTAAAAAGAAATTGTTTGCGGCATATCTGACATGCTATATTGTGACGATTATATTCAGTGTAATACTGGTGGTTTCAATTATTACAGCAGTAATAGCAACATTGGGAGCCCTGGGTGACAGTTATTCCGGACAGGTGATGGGCGGTTCTCTGGCTGGATTTATAGCCAGTGTTATAATTACAGCAGGTACGTCAATTGCCATGCTGGTCATGAATATTTTCATGTCCATAGGCCTGGCAAAGAGCTTTGGAAAAGGCGGCGGATTTGCCTGTGGACTGATATTTTTGCCAGTGATTTTCTACTGTATAATTGCATTCAGCAAGGATATTGTGTACAGGGGACCGGGCGGAGGTCAGATACCACCCCAGGGCATGAATAATTTCGGAGGACCGGTGCCACCCCAGGGCATGAATAATTTCGGAGGACCGGTGCCGCCCCAGGGCATGAACAATTTCGGAGGACCGGTGCCGCCTCAGGGCATGAACAATTTCGGAGGACCGGTGCCGCCTCAGGGCATGAATAACTACGGAGGACCACAGACTCCACCGCCACCATACATGGGGCAGTCGAATAATAATCAGGTGAATCATTTTATGAGTACCAGCTCAGGTAGCAGTACTTTAACGATTCGATATAGATAGAAGGAAATCTCTTTGCTGTTTAGTAAAGAGATTTTTTGTTAAAAATAACAATTCTGTAAGATTGATTGCAAATAAAGCTATCAATTTGTAAGATATTTTTATACTGTTAAATAAGAAAAGGTACAAATAGATGAAAAGGTTGTTGATTGTAGAGGATGATTGTAACCTTGAAGAGGGCTTACAGTTTGCATTTAAGAATGAATATGATACAAGGGTTACTGCTTATGGTAAAAAAGCTCTAGCTATGCTCAAGGAAAAAAGTTTTGATGCAGTTATTCTGGACTGCAATCTGCCAGATGGTGATGGCTATGATATCTGCGAGAAAATCAGGAATTTTTCAGATGTACCAATTTTGATGCTTACAGCAAGAGATTCGGAAATGGATGAGGTGCGGGCATTGGAGGTTGGCATGAATGATTTTATGTCAAAACCTTTTTCAATTGCTGTGTTAAAAGCAAGAGTAAAGAAGATGATAAAGCCCATATCAGAGCAAAACAGAATGGCATCAAGAGAAATTTTAATCGATAAAAACTTGTGTAAAGTGTGGAAAGCGGGGCAGGAAATAGCCTGCAGTACTATTGAGTATAAGCTTTTACTTTATTTAATAGAAAATAAAAACAGGATTCTCTCAAAACAGCAGATTTTGCAACATGTGTGGGATTCTCAGGAAAATTATGTGGATGACAATGTCGTAGCAGTAAATATAAGACGATTACGAGAAAAGATTGAGGTAGATACGTCTAATCCGGTATATATTCACAATGTGTACGGAATGGGTTATATCTGGAAGGAAGAGTAGATGAGTATTCTCATATTTGTGTGTGTAATATGTTTTGTCTTATTTATTTTGTATTATACAAAATATAAGAGAATGTATTATACAGTTGAAAAAATGCTGGATGATATAGTTGAAGAAGATGAGATAAAGCTATCAGATACAGTGGAAGGAGAGCTGTCAGCGTTGGTGAGTAAGGCGCTCAGAGTGCAGGATAAGCTTAAACTTGAGATAAATCAGGCAACAGAAGAAAAAGAAGAACTAGCCAGATTTGTATCAGACTTATCACATCAATTAAAGACACCATTGGCATCTATAGAAATGTTTGAGGAATTATTGGAAAATCCACACTTGCAGGATGAGGACAGAGCACATCTTCAGTGTAAATTAAAAAACCAGACAGAACGATTACAATGGATATTAAATTCATTGTTTAAAATGATTAATTTAGAGCAGAATACTGTGGATATCTCGCTTGAAAAGGGAAATATCAGAGAGGCAATTATAGAAGCTGTCGGTCTTATATATGAGAAAGCAGAAAAAAAGCAAATTGAATTAAGCTTGTGTGAGGAAAAGGACATATATCTTTTATATCACAGAAAATGGATGGTGGAGGTGCTGGTAAATATTCTTGAGAATGCAATCAAATATACCAGAGAATATGGTTGTATAGAAATTTCCATTAAGCAGTCTCCTATGTATTCCTGTGTAGCGATAAGGGATAATGGAATAGGAATTGATAAGGAAGAACAGTTAAAGATATTCAAACGATTTTATAGGTGCAGAGAGGCAGACAGCATAGCGGGTTCAGGAATAGGTTTATATCTTTCAAAGCTTATTATGGAAAAACAAAGAGGCTATATCACTGTGGATTCATCAAAGGGAGCAGGAAGCTGCTTTAACCTATATTTACAAAACTGTAAGAATTAGAGACAGCATTTGTAGTTATGATGTAAGAATTGCCTGCTAGAATATGAAAAAAAAGAAAGGAACTGAAAATATGAAAATTCTACAGGTGAAAAATCTTAAAAAGACATATGGTTTAAAAGAAAATCGGGTTGAAGCAGTAAAAAATGTAAGTTTCTCAGTTAATGAGGGCGAATTTGTTGCTGTTGTAGGGCGCTCAGGCTCTGGAAAGAGCACGTTGCTAAACCTGTTAGGCGGTTTAGATGAGGTGACCGAGGGAAGTATTGAAATCAGAGATAAGCAGATTCAGAAAATGTCAAAGAAGGAGTTGACAATTTTCAGAAGAAGAAACATAGGATTTGTATTTCAAAATTACAGTCTTATGCCAATGCTAAATGTATATGACAACATAATGCTGCCTGTTACTTTTGACAAGGGCAAAAATTCAAGAGAGCAGTTCATAGCAGAATTGATAGATGAACTGGGCTTGCGGGGAAAGGAGAAAAAATATCCAGCAGAATTATCAGGAGGAGAACAGCAGAGAGTAGCTATAGCAAGAGCACTGGCAAACAGACCGGCTGTTATTTTGGCAGATGAACCTACAGGAAATCTGGATTCAGTCACGACAAATGATGTTATGGGAATACTATGGAAATGCTGCCGCAAATACCATCAGACTATACTTATGGTGACACACAATGAAGATATAGCAGCAAGCTGTGACCGTATTCTAAGAATGGAAGATGGTCTATTATCGGAAGTGGGAGGTGAATGAAATGGGTAAATTCATACACTTTGTAAGGCAGACGATATTTTACGATAAAAAACAAAGTGCAGCTATTTTTCTCAGTATTGTAATATCAGCCAGCCTGTTAAGTGGAATCGGGACATTGCTGCATTGTGGAGTAGAACAGAATTATGAGAAGAGAAAAGAAATCTACGGAGACTGGCATGCTGTTGTATATATGAATTTGGAAGAGGCAGTACAGATAAAAGAGGAGAGCAAATATTCAAATCAAGCAGGAATCTGTAGGATTGTCAATCAGGAAGACAAATCAGAAGAACTAACTTATGAGTACCTTGACGACCAGTGCAGGGAAATGTTGGGGAGACAGGTTGTAGAGGGAGCATATCCAACAGATAAAACAGAAGTAGCTCTGGACAGGTACACTATTACAAATCTTGGCTTATCAGATGTAATAGGAGATGAAGTAAATATTATGAATCAGTCTTTTACATTATCTGGAATCATTGAGAACCAGAAAAAATCAGGAATAGATGAGATGCAGATATTTGTAAGCCACGACTATCAGAGCGATAATGCGCAGACCGTATTATTGTATCTTAAATTTGAGGGAAAAGATGTATATAGGCAGATAAGTAATTTTGTGAAGACCTACAGGATAGATAATAATACTGTAAAGATAAATGATGAGATTGTGGATTATGTAGGCGGAATATCATTTACTGAGCTGACAGAGATAGTAAATGAGGGACTGCGCATGCCAGAAGGAAAGGCAGCGTTTATACTGGGAACATTGAGAGAACGATGCCATTTACTTGAGAGAGGCATCCTGCTGGCAATTGGTTTTTTTTGTGCTTTTGTAATTTATAGCATTTTTCAGATAAGTACAATGAAGAGAATCCCTCAATTTGGAACAATGTATGCTATTGGAATCGATAAAAGATATATATTTCTAATTTTATTTGGTGAATTATTTCTGCTATTTGTTGTTGGGTATCCATTAGGTTGTATGACTGGAATATTAATTGTAAAAGCTTTGTTCAACAAAATTGGAAATATTTTT
>ERZ1031095.136-NODE-136-length-23786-cov-5.211327_pt1 | contig 23786 bp, 21 predicted proteins | sample MGYA00517108_ERZ1031095 | MGnify/ENA primary metagenome ERZ1031095 (study PRJEB33719, sample SAMN04261275) | wastewater metagenome | biome: rural village; feature: human; material: feces | host: Homo sapiens | place: El Salvador | collected 2013-01-07 ... | reverse complement strand
CTTTACGTTAATTTTAAGGTGTACTATATTATAGTAAGTGAGTATTTTAAAGTAAGGAAAAGAGGAATTGATATGATTAAAGCAGGAATAATTGGAGCGACTGGCTATGCAGGAGCAGAATTGGTTCGTATATTGATGAATCACAAGGAAGTGGAAATCGCATGGTATGGTTCAAGAAGTTATATAGATAAGGAGTATGCAGATGTATATTCTAACTTTTTTGAAATAGTAGATGCAAAATGCCTGGATGATAATATGGATGAGCTGGCAGACCAGGTGGATGTGATTTTCACAGCGACACCACAGGGCTTTCTGGCAGGCGTGTTGTCAGAGGATATGTTAAATAAGGTAAAGATCATTGATTTATCCGCTGATTTTAGAATCAAGGATGTAGCTACATATGAGAAATGGTACAAAATTGAGCACAAGAGCCCACAGTTTATTGAGGAGGCTGTATATGGACTCTGCGAGATAAACAGGGACAGGATTGATAAAAATACAAGACTTGTTGCAAATCCGGGCTGCTATACTACCTGCTCAATCCTCACAGCTTATCCCCTTGTAAAGGAAGGAATCATTGATCCTGACACTTTGATTATTGATGCTAAATCAGGTACTTCAGGAGCTGGAAGAGGAGCCAAGACTCCTAACCTTTTCTGTGAGGTAAATGAGAACATGAAGGCGTATGGCGTGACAAGCCACAGGCATACACCAGAGATTGAGGAGCAGCTTGGATATGCTGCAGGAAAGGAAATTATGGTGAATTTCACACCACATCTGGTTCCTATGAACAGGGGAATTCTTGCTACAGAGTATGCGTCTTTGAATAAAAAGCCGGATGGTACATATCCTGCATATGATGAGGTTAAGGCTGTCTACGACAAGTATTATGCTGATGAAAAGTTTGTCAGGGTGCTTAAAAAGGGTGTCTGCCCTGAGACCAAATGGGTTGAGGGCAGCAATTATGTGGATGTGAACTTTGTTATTGATGAGAGAACCGGCAGAATCGTCATGATGGGAGCTCTTGATAATCTGGTAAAGGGTGCCGCAGGACAGGCGGTACAGAACATGAATCTTTTATTTGGATTTGACGAGGCAGAGGGATTAAATATGGTTCCAATGTTCCCATAGGAAATATGTGTCATATGAAAGTGGTGCGTTTCCTTAAGCTATAGGGTAAATGCACGGAGAAGTTTAATAATAAGGAATATTTGTATATATATGAATAAAGATTATAAAGAAAATGACAATTTAGATTATGAAATAAGGCTTATGACAATTGATGACTACGAGGAAGTACATGCTCTCTGGATGAGTATTCATGGCTTTGGAATCAGAAGTATTGATGATTCGAGAGAGGGCGTGGAGCGGTTCCTGAAGCGCAATCCGACTACCAGTGTGGTTGCTGTCTCAGATGACAGAATCGTTGGTGCCATTCTCTGTGGACATGATGGCAGAAGAGGCTGTCTCTATCATGTGTGCGTGCATGAGGACTACAGAAAGCATGGCATTGGCAAGTCCATGGCAGTTGCCTGCATGAGAGCCTTACAGGCAGAGCATATAAACAAGGTCAACATCATAGCCTTCAAGTCAAATGAGCTTGGAAATCACTTCTGGCAGGAAGAGGGCTGGACATTTAGAGATGACCTTAATTATTATGATTTTACCTTGAATGAAACAAATATAACTAATTTTAATAAATAGGCAGCAATAGCTTTGTGCATGAAAAGATTAAGCGAAAAAGTGAGGAGATAGATATGGAAGAAAAAAACATGGACAAGATACTGGAAAAGGCAGAGGTGCTGATTGAGGCACTGCCATACATACAGAGATTTAACCGTAAGATTATCGTAGTAAAATATGGCGGTTCCGCTATGGTTGACGAGACTTTAAAGAAGCAGGTGATTCAGGATGTCACACTCTTAAAGCTGGTAGGTTTTAAGCCTATTATCGTACACGGCGGCGGCAAGGAAATCAGCCGCTGGGTCGGCAAGGTCGGTATGGAGCCTGTATTTGTAAATGGTCTTAGAAAGACTGATGCAGACACCATGGAAATCGCCGAGATGGTTTTAAACAAGGTAAACAAGTCTCTGGTTAAGCTGGTTGAGGAGCTGGGTGTGAATGCCATAGGTATCAGTGGCAAGGATGGTGGACTTTTAAAGGTTAAGAAAAAGCTGTCAAATGGTGAGGATATAGGCTTTGTAGGTGAGATTACAGAGGTTAATCCAAAGATTATCTATGACCTTCTGGAAAAGGATTTTCTCCCTATTATTTGTCCAATCGGTATGGATGATGAGTACAATACATACAATATTAATGCCGATGATGCAGCCTGCGCTATCGCCCGTGCTGTGGAGGCTGAAAAGCTTGCTTTCTTAACTGATATTGAGGGGGTATACAAGAATCCAGAGGACAAGAATTCTCTTATATCAGAGCTTACTGTCTCAGAGGCAAAGGAACTGATTACAGATGGTTTCATTGGTGGAGGTATGCTTCCTAAGTTAAACAACTGTATTGATGCGATTGAAAACGGAGTATCACGTGTGCATATTCTGGACGGACGTATCGCCCACTGCCTTTTGCTTGAGATATTTACTAACAAGGGAATCGGTACAGCAATCTTAGATGACAAGGAGGCGAAGTTCTTCAATGAATAAGCAGGAATATATAAACGAGGCAGAGAGTGACTTACTACACACCTACAATAGATTTGGGCTGGTCTTAGACCATGGTGAGGGCGTGTATTTATATGATACAGATGGCAGAAAATACCTGGATTTTGCAGCTGGAATAGCAGTCTGTGCCCTGGGCTACAGCAATGAGGCACACAAGGCAGCCCTTAAAAATCAGGTGGATGCCCTGCTGCACACCTCAAACCTCTACTACAACCCTCCTATTATCAAGGCGGCAGAAGCAGTTGTAAAGGCCAGCGGCATGGACAGGGTATTTTTTACAAACAGTGGTACTGAGGCCATTGAGGGAGCTATAAAAGCTGCCAAGAAATATGCCTTTACCAGGGATGGACACGCAGGACATGAGATTATTGCCATGAAGCATTCGTTTCACGGCAGAAGCATAGGAGCCTTATCTGTCACAGGAAATGCCCATTATCAGGAGCCTTTTGAGCCACTTATGCCGGGGGTTAAATTTGCAGATTACAATGATTTAGAAAGCGTTAAAGCTCTTGTTACAGACAAGACCTGTGCCATTATCATGGAGACCGTGCAGGGTGAGGGCGGCATATATCCTGCTGATGCAGATTTCTTACAGGGTGTCAGAAGACTTTGTGATGATAAGGATATTCTTCTGATTCTCGATGAAATTCAGTGTGGCATGGGACGTACAGGAAAGATGTTTGCATGGCAGGATTATGGTGTGAAGCCTGATATTATGACCTCTGCCAAGGCTTTGGGCTGCGGAGTGCCTGTGGGAGCCTTTATGATGACTCAGAAGGTGGCAGACAAGTCATTGGCACCGGGAGACCATGGCACCACCTATGGCGGCAATCCATTTGTAGGCGCAGCGGTTTCAGCAGTATTTGAGCAGTTTGAAAAGCTTAACATATTAGACCATGTAAATGAGCTTACACCTTATCTGGAGGCTGAGCTTGATAAGCTTGTGGAAAAGTACGACTGTCTCACAGCAAGAAGAGGAAAAGGCTTCATGCAGGGCTTAGAGTGTACACTGCCAGTAGGCCAGGTGTCTGCCAAAGCTCTTGAAAATGGACTTATTGTCATAACAGCAGGCAGCAATGTACTCAGATTTGTGCCGCCGCTTGTTATTGAAAAAAATGATGTTGACGAGATGATTAGGCTTCTTTCTCTAACATTAGATGAAATGCTTTCGAAATAGACTTGTAATAATTGCAAAAAGTCTGTAAAATGATATAAACATCAAGTCTCCTTGTAAAAGGAGAAAATATGAAAAAATTAACAATTATAAAGACAGGAATACTATGCATATCTGTATGCATGGTTTTCTTGGGTTGTGGAACAAAGAAGAGTCCGGAGTATTACAGTTCACTGTCTGAGAGTGAACAGACCTCCGAAGAGGGCGGAGATACCACAGAGAGCAGGCAGGCTGATGGAGTGTCAGAGGCTGGTGCAGATCAAAATACATCAGGGGATGATACTGTGGCTTCAAATGCTGATAGGTCAGAATCGAAAACAGATACATCTGACTTGTGCGTGTATGTCTGCGGAGAGGTAATGAATCCGGGAGTTTATACTCTGACAAAGGGAGCCAGAGTCTGCGATGCAATCGAGCTTGCCGGTGGTTTTACAGAGTCTGCGGCGGTGGATTATCTCAATCAGGCAGACTATGTCGCAGATTCCCAAAAGCTCTATGTGCCCTCACAGGATGAGGTGGATAAGCTCATAGAAGAAGGTGTGGGCTTTCAGGATGGGGGCGGACAGAGCCCTGTATCAGATGGAACGCAAACTGCAAATGCAGACAGCACAGGTAAAATCAACATTAACACTGCCGATATATCAGAGCTTACTACCATCACAGGTATAGGTGAGACCAGAGCTAAGGCTATAGTTGATTATCGTACAGAGCAGGGAGGCTTTAAGGACACGAGGGACATCACAAATGTTTCCGGAATCGGTGAAGCAACCTACGAAAAGATAAAAGATAGTATATGCGTTAATTAATAAATGAAAGCAGGTTGAGGGAGAAAACATGGCAAAAAAAGTCCTTGTTGTAGACGACGAAAAATTAATAGTAAAGGGTATCAGGTTCAGCCTTGAGCAGGATGGAATGGAAGTTGACTGTGCCTATGATGGCGAGGAGGCTTTTAATCTGGCAAAGGAAAATCAGTATGACATGATACTGCTTGATATCATGCTGCCAAAGATGGATGGCTTTGAGGTGTGCCAGGCAATCAGAGAGTTCTCAGATGTACCTATTATCATGCTCACAGCAAAGGGAGATGATATGGATAAGATTCTGGGGCTTGAATATGGCGCTGATGATTATATCACCAAGCCATTTAATATACTTGAGGTAAAGGCGAGAATAAAGGCAATCATGAGACGTACATCCCCTGCCAAGCCAAAGACAGTTGATGACTCTGTTATTGAAAAGGGTGACTTGAAGCTTGACTGTGAGAGCAGACGTTTATTCATACTTGGAAATGAAATAAACCTGACAGCCAGAGAGTTTGAGCTTTTAGAGCTTATGGTCAAAAATGAGAACAAGGTCTACAGCAGGGAGAATCTCCTGACAATGGTATGGGGACAGGATTATCCGGGGGATGTGAGGACAGTTGATGTACATGTCCGTAGATTACGTGAAAAAATAGAAGTAAACCCAAGTGAGCCTAAGTATGTTCACACAAAATGGGGTGTGGGCTACTACTATAATCAGAAATAGCAGGAAGGGTATAAATGCATAAGAATGTGCGCTTTTTAGATTTTCTTAAAAGCTTAAAATTTAGATTTATTATTTTGATAACAGCGGTGATTGTGATTCCGGGAGTGCTCCTGTGCTTTGGAATCCTAAACTCCTATGAATCGAGGGCTGTGTCTATCCGCGAGAGTGAGGTCTTAAGCCAGGCTAAGATACTGGCAAACCAGATTGCCACAAGTGACTATCTGGAAAATGGCGGAGCTGATTCCCAGGAGCTTAAGGCAAAGGTGGATATGCTCACTACAATTTATGATGGCAGAGTTATGGTTGTAGATGATGAATTCAAAATTATTACAGATACATACAATCTGGATGATAACAAGATCATAATTTCCAAAGAGGTTGTAAAAAGCTTTGCAGGAGCAGAGACGGTTAATTACGACTCGGAGAACCACTATATTGAGCTTTCCATTCCCATTACCAATCCGGATGATGAGAAAAGTGCGGTGATTGGTGCCATGGTTGTAAGTGTGTCCACAGACAACATCGTGCTTAATCTGGTCTATCTCTCTCAGATAGCCATTATTATTGAGGTTATTCTGGCAGCTGTTGGGCTTTTCCTTGGTATTTTCTGCACTATTAAAATGCTTAAGCCTTTTAACAAGCTGTCATCTGGCATTGAGGACATCAAGACTGGTTACAGTGAGTACAATCTTGAGATAAATGACTGCACAGAGACCAGAAAGATATGTGAGGACATTAATTCCATGCTTTCCAGCATGAAGGTTATGGATGATTCCCGTCAGGAATTTGTGTCAAATGTGTCTCATGAGTTAAAGACCCCTCTTACTTCCATGAAGGTGCTGGCAGATTCTATCAACAGCATGGGAGACGAGGCACCAAAGGAGCTCTATCAGGAGTTTATGGGTGATATTACCAATGAGATAGAGAGAGAGACAAAAATCATCAACGATTTACTCTCACTTGTCAAGATGGATAAGTCCTCTGCAGACCTTAATATTGAAAGTGTGAATATCAATGAGCTGATTGAGCAGATATTAAAGAGGCTTCAGCCAATTGCAGAGAAGCAGCAGGTTGAGGTGGTGCTTGAGAGCTTCAGGCCTGTAACGGCAGAGGTGGATGAGGTGAAGCTTTCCCTTGCCATTACAAACCTTGTGGAAAATGCTATCAAATACAACAAGAACGATGGAGAGGGCTGGGTACATGTGTCCCTTAATGCAGACCACCAGTATTTTTACCTCAAGGTGGAGGATTCAGGAATGGGTATTCCAGAGGAGTCTCTGGAGCATATATACGAGCGATTTTATCGTGTGGATAAATCTCATTCCAGGGAGATTGGTGGTACCGGACTTGGTCTTGCCATAACAAGAAACTCCATCCTGATGCATAGGGGTGCCATAAAGGTGCACAGCATGCTGGGAGAAGGTACTACCTTTGATGTGAGAGTGCCGCTTAATTATATTGCATAGGAGAGAATATGAAGAAAAAATTATCAGTTTTTATTATGATTCTATGCCTCTTACTATGCACGACTTCGTGTGGCAGCAATAGTGAGGCAGCAAAATATCAGGTGTACTATCTTGATATGGATGAGACAAGCATAACAGGCGTTGATTACGAGCTTCAGGCTGGTGAGAGCAATCCGACGGAAATGGTTGATGAGCTTTTGATGGCTATGAAGGAGGCCCCAGAAGTGACAGGACTCAGGGCAACACTGCCGGACAATGTGGAGGTGCTTGACCATTCGGAAAATGGCTATCTGGTTACAATCAATTTTAACTCAGCCTATTATGAGATGGATAAGACAGAGGAGGTGTTGGTGAGGGCTGCTATTGTTAAGACCATATCCCAGGTTAAGGCATACAGCTATGTGTCTTTTACAGTTGATTCGTCTCCGCTTATGAATGAGGAGGGAGAGCTGGTTGGCAGCATGAACGCAGACAGCTTTGTGGAAAATCCTGGAGAGCAGATAAATACCAGCCAGGAGGTAACACTCACCCTGTATTTTTCTGATGATTCCGGAACAAGGCTTGTGAAGAAAACCAGGGTGGTCCACTACAGCACCAATATTTCACTTGAGAAGCTGGTTATGGAGCAGCTTATATACGGACCTAACGGCAGCGATGTGAAGGCTACGGTACCATCTGTGAGCAGGCTGATAAATATATCGGTGGCTGACGGAATATGCTATGTGAGTCTTGATGACAATTTCAAAAATAATCTTAACAATCAGATTACAGAGCAGGTAATATTGTATTCCATAGTGGATTCTCTTGCTTCACTTCCAGAGGTGGACAAGGTGCAGATATCCATTAACGGAGATACAAGCGGCAAGCTCATGTATAATTATGATTTGGCAGTGATGTATGAGCTGGATGAATCCCTGGTTGCAGGGGAAGAGGCTCAGGAGACTGTAGCAGATACAGAGGAGGTACAGGAGAATCAGTAAGCGTCCAATGGTGATGCTCGCAATTGTATATCTGCTTGGAATTCTGCTTTGCAGTACAGGAAATGGTGTCTATGCTTTTGCCGGCACCATATTAGCTTTTGGTATATGCTTTAAACTGGTAAAACAAGGGAGCTGGAAAAGGCTTATAGTGTGGAGTCTTGCACTTCTCATGGTCTTTTCCGTTTCCTGTCTGAGATACCGGCATGAGAGCGCAAAAAGAGAAGCATATCTGACACAGATATATGATGGGGAAACGATAAGTGTATGGGGAGAGATATACAAAAAAGAATATAAAAATGGCAGCTATAATGTATACATATCAAAGTCTGTTGTGGACTTTGGAAAGGGCATAGTACCCTGCAACGATGTACTGGTCTATTTAAGTTCTGACGATTATTCAATCGGTGACATTCTCAGAGTTGATGGAAAATTTAAAGCCTTTGCTGTGGCGTCAAATGAGGGAGAGTTTGACTTAAGGCAGTTTTATTTGTCGCAGAAGATTGATATGGCGGTAAAGGGAGAAATGTGCAGTGTACTGGCAGATGGAGGCTTCTCAATTGGGAGCTTCTGCTATGGTGAATGGCTTTATGAGACGAGGTGCGCCCTTGTAAAATCCTTTGAAGCTATAACAGATGAAATCACATCGGGAATCCTGTGCTCCATGATACTCGGGGATAAGACACTGATAGATGCAGATATAAAGAGCCTGTATCAGGCTTCGGGAATCTCCCATATACTGGCGATATCGGGGCTTCATATCTCCATAATCGGAGTGGGCTTGTACAGATTAATGCGCAAAAAGGGCGTGTCATTTCTGATGGCGCAGCTGAATGCAGGCATCATTATACTGGCATATGGATTTATGACTGGAAATGCCATATCAACGAAAAGAGCAGTCTATATGTTTATCCTGGTAACTTTTGCAAATACGCTTGGCAGAAGCTATGATATGCTTAATGCCCTGGGGATAGCGGTGCTTATTATACTTGTTGAAAATCCATTTGCCATAGGTTATGCTGGCTTTGTGTTTTCGGTAGTGGCGATAATTGCCATAGGACTTGTTGTGCCGGTGTATGAGGAAAGAGATTATACAGAAAAGACAGACCGGAAAGACCGTGGGACAGATAGGAACCGTTGCAGGGTGACAGATTTTGCCGGAGATAGGGTATTGAATATAAAAGCAAGTCTGCTCAGTGGACTTGCAATCCAGCTCACAACCCTTCCTCTGGTCAGCTTTTACTATTATGAGATACCCACCTATGCTATATTTTTAAATATGCTCATATTGCCACTGTTAAATATTTTATTCCTATCCGGGCTGTCAGCTGCCCTTATAGGGCTTAAATGCAGATGGTTTGCAAGGATTGCTGTCGTGCCGGCAGGAGTGGTTTTAAAGCTTTATGAGACCCTGTGTAATATAACAATGGAGCTTCCGCAGCCGCAGATAATAGTTGGAAAGCCATCGGCTGGAAAACTTATACTCTATTATGCCATACTTGGGGCAGGACTTATTATCTTAAAGGCCATGCGCCAGAGAGAAAAAGGTTGTCAGATGAGACTTATTAAAGCCAGTCTTATGGTATTCCTGTGCATGATACTCCTAAGCCATAAAAAGCCGGGCTTTGAAATAGACATACTTGATGTGGGGCAGGGAGATGGAATATATATATCGACAGGTGAAAACTATAATCTGTTTATAGATGGAGGCAGCACCAGTGAGAGCAAGCTCGCCAGATACACCATACTTCCGTTTTTAAAATCCAAGGGAGTGAGAAGGATAGATTACTGGTTTATAAGCCATGCAGACAAGGATCACATCAGTGCCATAGAGGATGTGCTGGCTTCAGGTTATGGGGTGGGCAGTTTTGTCATAGCCCAAAGTGCCTTGTGTGATGAGGCTATGAGCAGTCTGGTGGATAGAATAGAGGCTTATGGATGTCATGTTATTCTCATGAACAAGAATGATATGCTTGATTTGGGAGAGAGCAGGATTAGCTGTATTTATCCAAGAACAGATGAAGCTGAGGACAATGATTTGAGCCAGAACAGTACTGACAGAAACGACATATGTCTGTCCTTTATATATCAGGATAATGATTTCAAGGGCATTTTCTGCGGAGACATATCCGGAGAGGTGGAAAATGAGATATTGGATGACTGTGATATGAATCTGCTCAGTAATGTAAACCTGTACAAGGTTAACCACCATGGCTCAAAGTATTCAAGCACAGAGGAATGGCTCGGCCTGCTTAAGCCCGACCTGTCTGTCATATCCTGCGGTGACAAAAATATGTATGGGCATCCTTCTGATGAAGCTATAGAACGCCTTGAAGAGGCTGGAAGTCAAATCTATATTACAAAGGATTCAGGACAAATCAGCATAAAGAAAAAGGATGGCTTGATGCAGGTTTTTAGTTTCGACAATAGGAGCCAAAAGATAAAATAACTCAAATCAAATGGACAAGAGCAGGGGAGAATTATATAATAAGCGTATGAAAACGATAGATAATGATATTAAAGACGGACGAATAAAAAAAGCATATTTACTATATGGAGAGGAAAGATATCTTATCAGACAGTACAGGGATAAGCTTATAAATGCTATAGTGCAGCCGGATGATACTATGAATTTTTCAAGCTTCGAGGGTGCAGAGGTAAACCAGAAGGAGATTATAGATTTAGCAGAAACCCTGCCATTTTTTGCAGAAAAGAGACTTATACTTATAGAGGACACAGGAATGTTCAAAAAAGGTGGTGAGGATTTGGCGGAGTACCTGCCGACAGCACCTGATACGACATTTTTTGTCTTTGTAGAGGAAGAGATTGATAAGAGGTCAAAACTCTACAAGGCGATTGCTAAAAGTGAGGGGAATGCAGTAGAATTTTCTACCCAGTCAGATGACACACTTGCCAGATGGGTAGGCGGCAGGATAAAGAAGGAAGGCAAGGGTATGACCCAGGCAGCCTATAATCTCTTTATCGCCAAAACCGGCACTGATATGGAAAACATAGATAAGGAACTGGAAAAGCTCTTGTGCTACTGTCTGGAGAAGGACACCATAGAAGAGGCTGACGTGGAGGCTGTCACTACAGAACAGATTCAGAACAAGGTCTTTGACATGGTGGATGCTATCTCAAATCACAATCAGAGAAAGGCACTTGATTTGTACTATGACCTGCTGGCACTAAAGGAGCCGGCGATGAGGATTATGTTTCTTATCACCAGACAGTTTCAGATGCTTATGATAGTAAAATCAATGAGTGGCAGAGGCTTTGGAAATAAGGACATAGCTTCGAGGGCGGGCTGTCCTGAGTGGGCTGTGAGAAAATATCAGGCACAGGGCAGAGGATATTCACTGGAGCAGTTAAAGAAGGCTGTGAGTGATGGTGTCTCCTATGAAGAGGCTGTGAAGACCGGACAGATGAATGACCAGCTGGCGGTTGAAATGTTTATTGTCCAATATTCAAAATAACCAACCGAAGTATACAAAAAAAGAACTGTGGAATGACGGTACCACAGTTCTTTTTATATATTTATCTTATTAAGCTACGCTGTTAACAAGTTTGCTTAAACGAGAAACTTTTCTAGCTGCGTTGTTCTTGTGGTAAACGCCCTTAGAGCAAGCACTCTCAATTACAGAAGTTGCATCAACTAATGCAGCCTGTGCAGCAGCCTTATCATTTGCAGCTACAGCAGCCTCTACCTTCTTGATAGAAGTCTTAACTTCAGACCTGATAGCTTTGTTTCTTGCAGCCTTTGTCTCAGTAACTAAAATTCTTTTCTTTGCAGATTTAATGTTAGCCAACTCGTACACCTCCAAATTCAAATTCAAATGTAAAGTGCTTCGAAACAGACACGGACGCTTCGTCACACACTAGAATATAATATTCTATGTCCAGTACTCTGTCAATACATAAAATGAAAAAAATTGCAAAAAATAATTTGTAAACTATTTGAATATGATATATGGGAGGCTAGGATTTTGTCAAGCGAAGCATTTGGTGGGAGAACTGACCTTGCTCTTGAGACCCAGGAGCGGATGAAACAAAAAAAGATGGATTTGCGGGGCGTCAGGTTTGAGGAGAAGAAGCAGGATAATGGAATAATTGTGAGTCTTGTATCTATAGAGACTGAGAATGCGGTAAAGGCTGCCGGCAGGCCTAAGGGAAAATATATAACAATAGAAGCTCCACAGATGTCTACAGACGACAAGGATTACCACAGGGAGATCTCTGAAGAATTTGCAGCAGTGTTCACAGAGCTGCTCAAAAATGTATGTGACAAGGGTGACTATTCAGCTCTGGTGGTGGGACTGGGCAACAGGGAAGTGACACCGGATGCACTCGGACCGCAGGTTGTAGACAATTTATTCATTACCAGACATATACTTATGGAGTATGGTAGATATGCGTTTGGCAATAGCGATGTAAAGCAAATCAGCGGACTGGTTCCGGGAGTTATGGCACAGACCGGCATGGAAAGCCTTGAAATCATAAAGGGTGTGGTAAAGGAGACAAAACCGGATGTTGTTATAACCATTGATGCCCTTGCTGCCAGAAGCATGAAAAGGCTTGGCAGGACCATCCAGCTTACGGACACAGGCATCGTGCCGGGCAGCGGTGTGGGAAATCACAGGAATGCCATAAATAAGGAAAATCTTGGTGTGCCGGTAATTTCCATAGGCATACCAACTGTTGTGGATGCGGTGACAATTGTTGCAGACGCAGTCAAGACCAACCGGGAGATGACTGAAAAAATAATGTCGCCCCAGTTAAATGGGATGTTTGTCACACCTAAAAATATAGATGATACTATCAAGCAATTAGGATTTTTAATATCGGAGGGACTTAATATTGCGTTCTCGAAAGAGTAATTCCTATGGCAGATATATTATTGTTTTGGCAATTGTGATATTTGCAGGATATATGACCGTATGCTATGCGGATGAGAATACGGCAGATACATCAGAAAAGCTCAGGGATGAAGATATAGTAATAGAAGATGAGAGCACAATGGAGGAAATTGATTACCAGACCCTGATGGGGATGGAAAATGAAAATCAGACCACAAATGCAGCAGATTCCGGGAACTGTGACGCAGATTCCTATGAGATGGTGGAGGAAAATAATACCGCCTATCTGACGGAGCTCCAGAATCAGGAGCTGCAGAAACAGATGGAAAACGAGAACAATGTCCAGCTTGAACTGGCGAAGCTGAATGACGTGGATTATCTGAGACAGAAATATTTTCAGTGCGACAGCACTACTACCATAGATTCGTCAGAGATTAATGCAGAGAAGCTGCTGGGCATGGATATGTCAGTGGACAAAAATACAGATGCCCCCACAATCCTTATATATCACACTCACTCCCAGGAGGGCTATGTGGATTCTGTTGAGGGAGACCTGTCAACCACAGTAGTGGGGCTGGGGGAATATCTTGCCCAGCTTCTCCGGGAAAAGTACGGATTTAATGTTCTGCACCATGAGGGGGTGTACGATAAGGGAGACAGGGATCATGCTTATTCCAATTCACTCCCTTACATAGAACAGCTTATGAAGGACAATCCTTCAATCCAGCTTGTTATTGATTTGCACAGGGATGGTGTGGGAGAAAACACAAGGCTTGTGTCCAATGTAAATGGAACAGAGATGGCACCGATTATGTTTTTCTGCGGACTCAGCAGGACGACAGCCCTTGGAAATATAGACAGACTGCCCAATCCCTACATAGAAAATAATCTGGCTCTGGCATTTCAGATGCAGGTCGCAGCTAACCAGACGTATCCGGGGCTGACCAGAAGAATCTACTTAAAGGGCTACAGATACAATCAGCATATATGCTCAAGGTGTATGCTGGTGGAGGTTGGAGCCCAGACCAACACGCTGCAGGAAGCCAGAAATTCCATGCTGCCTCTGGCAGATCTGATAAATCAGGTGCTTTCAAAACAATGAGGGTGATTTGAGGACATTTTTACTTGAAAACAGGATGAAATACTCGTAAAATGAAGATAAAACAAGACAAATGACCTTTAAAATGCCAACATAAAAGTATAAAATAAAGATACAAATTATGGGAGGTGGATTGTCATGATAGATTATACAGAAGGTTCTGGAAAACAATATCACACAGGTGTTGGACCGGGAGACATAGGGGAGTATGTGATTTTACCTGGGGATCCAAAGAGATGTGCCAAGATAGCAGCACATTTTAATAATCCGGTTTTGGTCGCAGACAGCAGGGAATACGTTACATATACAGGAACCTTGGATGGGGTTAAGGTCAGTGTGACTTCCACAGGCATAGGAGGTCCATCGGCAGCCATTGCAATTGATGAGCTGGCTAAGTGCGGAGCACATACCTTTATCAGGGTAGGTACCTGTGGAGGCATGCAGGAAGAGGTCATGGGCGGTGACATAGTGATTGCAACAGGAGCTGTCAGAATGGAGGGCACCAGCCGTGAATTTGCCCCAATCGAGTACCCGGCAGTTGCAGACTTTAATGTGACCAATGCCCTTGTCAGTGCGGCAGAAAAAATTGGCGTGAGAAACCATGTGGGAGTAGTCCAGTGCAAGGATTCATTTTTCGGACAGCATGAGCCTGGTATTATGCCTGTAAGCTACGAATTGGAGAACAAATGGCAGGCATGGATCAGGATGGGATGTCTGGCATCTGAGATGGAATCAGCAGCACTTTTTATAGCTGGAAGCTTTTTGAAAGTCAGGGTTGGCTCATGCTTTCTGGTGGTCGCAAATCAGGAGCGCGCTAAAAAGGGTCTGCCAAACAAGCAGGCGCATGACACAGAGCTGGCTATTTCAGTGGCAGTTGAAGCAATCAGGGAACTTATAAAAAAGGAGGCACAATAAATGGACAGACGTGAGCTTATAGATATAGCTCTTGAAGCAAGACAGATGGCATATACACCATATTCACATCACAAGGTGGGAGCAGCACTTCTCACAAAGGATGGCAAGGTGTACAGGGGCTGTAATATTGAGAGTGCATCATATACCCCTTCGAATTGTGCTGAGAGAACAGCATTTTTCAAGGCTGTCAGTGAGGGGGAGAGAGAGTTTGAGGCAATAGCAATTGTGGGAGGCTTTGAGGACTCGCCGGTACTCAGACTTTGTGCACCATGTGGAGTGTGCAGACAGGTCATGATGGAGTTTTGTGACCCTGAGACCTTTGAAATCATTCTCTGTGATGAAAAGGATGAGCTTCACACCTACAAGCTGGAGGAACTGCTTCCTCTTGGATTTGGACCTACAAATATGGGCTTGTAAGACGATTTATCTTGCTTAAAGCACAATAAAAAATATAATAAACATACATAATACAAAGGAGACGAAATAAAATGGAAGTAGAAAATATTTTGAAAATTGTAGACCACACATTACTTTTACAGACAAGCACATGGGAGGAAATTAAGCAGATTTGTGATGATGCCATGAAATATGGTACAGCTTCTGTATGTATTCCACCATGCTATGTAAAGCAGGCGGCTGAGTACATGGGAGACAAAATGACCGTATGTACAGTTATCGGCTTCCCAAATGGAAACTGCACAACAGCTACAAAGGTATTTGAGACAAAGGATGCCATTGCAAATGGTGCAAAGGAAATCGATATGGTCATAAATGTAGGACAGCTTAAGGCTAAAAACTACGATTATGTATTAAACGAGATTAAGGAAATCAAGGCAGCCTGTGGGGATAAGATTTTAAAGGTCATCATCGAGACATGTCTCCTTACAGATGAAGAAAAAATCAAGATGTGTGAGATTGTAACAGAGTCTGGGGCGGATTTTATCAAGACTTCAACAGGCTTCTCTACAGCAGGAGCCACATTTGACGATGTGGAGCTTTTTGCAAAGCATGTTGGAAAAAACGTGAAAATTAAGGCTGCCGGTGGAATTTCTTCCCTTGCAGACGCAGAAAAATTCATGGAGCTTGGTGCTGAAAGACTTGGCACAAGCCGTATTGTAAAGATTGTCAAAAATCAGGATACAGGTGCAGGATATTAAGATTCGCATATCAAAGGAGAAGCGCAATGAGATTTAAAAGAGTATTCACAATTGTATTGGATTCCATGGGCATAGGAGCTATGGCTGATTCAGAGAAGTTTGGGGATGTGGGTGTAGATACACTGGGACATATTTCTCAGACAGTGGACGAGTTTGATATACCTAACTTGCAGAAGCTTGGACTTGCAAACCTAAAGGCACTCAGGCAGGTCGAACCGGTAGATAAGCCTCTGGCATATTTTTTTGCAATGAATGAAAAGAGCAACGGCAAGGACACCATGACAGGACACTGGGAGATGATGGGCATTCACACCACCAGACCATTTATAACTTTTACGGAGACGGGCTTTCCTGATGAGCTTATAAACGAACTGGAAAAAAGATTTGGCAGAAAAATCATCGGGAACAAATCAGCCAGTGGTACGGCAATCCTTGATGAACTAGGAGAACAGGAGATAAATGACAACAAGGTAATCGTATACACTTCAGCAGACTCGGTATTACAGATTTGCGGAAACGAAAACCATATGGGACTTGAGACCTTATATAAGTACTGCGAGATAGCCCGTGAGCTTACGCTTAAGGATGAGTGGAGAGTCGGACGTGTAATCGCCAGACCATATGTGGGAGAAAAGGCAGGCGAGTTTGTAAGAACCAGCAACCGCCGCGATTATGCTCTTAAGCCAACCAACAAGACAGCGATGGATGCTTTGAAGGAAGCAGGCTTTGATGTAATTGCTGTGGGTAAAATCAGCGATATATTTGATGGCGAGGGTGTGACAGAGAGTGTTCACTCAAAGAGCAGTGTGCATGGCATGGAGCAGACAATCGAGTATGCAAAGAAGAATTTTGAGGGCTTCTGTTTTACAAACCTTGTGGACTTCGATGCCCTGTGGGGACATAGGCGAAACCCTATTGGCTATGCTGAGGAAATTGAGAGGTTTGACAAGAAGCTGGGAGAGCTTCTTCCAGTGCTCAGGGATGATGATCTTCTTATCATCACAGCAGACCATGGAAATGACCCAACCTACACAGGCACAGACCATACCAGGGAAAAGGTTCCGTTTATCGCATATTCTCCATCCTTTGAAGGGGCAGGACCACTTTCGGAGGCAGATGATTTTGCAACAATCGGTGCCACTATTGCTGACAACTTCGGAGTTAAGATGCCTGAAAACACAATTGGACAGTCGGTGTTGGACAAGCTTAAATAACAGGAGACACAAATGGCAGACAATGGCAATATTACAAAGCTGGTGGAAGTGCAGAAAAAACTTCCACCGGAGATTGCAGAATATATCAGCAGGTATTTAAGCAATGCACCTTACTGGGTTTTGGATTCTGCAAATATAATTACAAAGAAAAAGGACACCATGTTCATAGAAGAAAATGCACCGGTTGATTATGTGTATATCCTCTTAAACGGAACAGTCAGGGCTGTTGATTACAGAGTTAAGGGGGTGTCTTACGATTATATGTGGTTTGGACCGGGTAAGACCTTTGGTGCTATGGAGATTTTTTATAAGATTCCTTTGTACATGACAACCATAATGACAGTGACCGAGTGTACACTTCTTGTTGTGAGCAAAAAAAATTATGAAAAATGGATATGGGATGATAAAAATGCCTTGCAGATGGAGATAATATCGACTGGTAATATGCTGTTAGAGCAGAACAGAACGGGAAGAATTGTCCTTTTTTTACAGGGGATGGATAGAATTATATATTTTTTTGCCCAGAACTATAAAACGCAAAAACAGGACAATGTGGCCGTATTTGATATCAGCAGACAGGAGATTGCAGAACGTAGCGGCTTTAGCGTAAAGACTGTCAACCGGGCGGTTAAGAAAATGGCAGAAGATGGCTATATTACCAAAAAAGGACATAAGATTATTATTTCTGAGGAGCAATTTCAAAAGATGAAAAATTATTTGGCACCAATTATTGAAGAATGTTAATAATTTGTGTGAAAAGACTAAAAAAGGACATATGGGCATTGCGGATTGTCTGCGGCCATGTTAGAATGAAGCTAGGCTATATTAGGTAGCAAATATTTTATCCAAATGAGGAGGACAACTAAATGAAAAAGAAGATTTTAGCAGTCGTTATGTCAGCAGCTATGATTTTCGGTCTTGCAGCATGTGGCGCTTCAAGTGATAGCGGAAATGCAGGACAGAGTGCTGGTTCTACAGAGAATGCAGCAGCAGAAGCAACTACAGACAAATCTGATTTCAAGATTGGTCTTGTAACAGATACTGGTGGAGTTAATGACCAGTCATTCAACCAGTCAGCTTGGGAAGGACTTCAGGCTGTAGAGGATGAGTATGGGGTTACAGTTAACTACCTTGAATCATCAGGAGATGCTGATTACGTTCCAAATATTACAAGCTTTATGGATGAGGACTATGACCTTATCATCTGTGTAGGATACATGCTTGCAGATGCTACACGTCAGTGTGCAGAGTCAAATCCAGATCAGAAGTTCGCTATCATTGATGATTCATCATGCAGTGACCTTGACAATGTTACATGTCTTATGTTCAAGCAGGAGCAGGCTTCTTACTTAGTAGGATATGTTGCTGGTCTTATGACAGAGACAAACAATATCGGTTTCGTACTTGGAAACGCTTCTGAGACAATGCACTTATTCGGATACGGATACATTGCAGGTGCTACAGATGCTAACCCAGACATCAAAGTACAGCAGTACAATGCTGCAAGCTTTGCTGATGCAGCAGGTGGAAAGACAGCCGCTACAACAATGGTTACAAACGGTGCAGATATCATTTTCCACGCAGCAGGTGGTACAGGTGTTGGTGTTATTGATGGATGTAAAGAGGCTGGAATCTACGCAATCGGTGTAGATAGTGACCAGAGCTACCTTGCTCCAGATACAATTATTACATCAGCTATGAAGAGAGTAGATGTTGCTGTTGAGACAGTTTGTAAGGAAGCTATCGACGGAACAGTTAAGGGTGGAGTAGAGACATATGAGTTATCAAACGGTGGTGTTGATATCGCTCCTACAACAACACTTCTTCCAGATGATGTTGTATCTCAGGTTGAGGATGTAAAACAGAAGATTATTTCTGGCGAGATTACAGTTCCTTCTAGTCAGGCTGAGTTTGAAGCAGCATATGGTGATGTTTACGAACTTGACTAATATATAATTGGATATTTAAGTATCTGATCAAAGAGGAAGTTGGATTCAACTTCCTCTTTTTTAACAAAAAAGGAGGCATTATTATGCGCGATATTTCCATGGAGAGAGTGAACAATACCAGACAGGATATGCTTGGCATTGTCAAAAGCTCTGAGCTTACACATGAGCAGAAGGTTGCAAATATGGCAAATGCGGCGGATTCTCTTCTTGAGGTTCTGAATTTACCGGAGGGCTTGGATGAGCTTTTAAATCAGCCGATAGATACACAGTGCATCTGTGATTTGTTTGAGGGACATGCTCCACTCAGACCACGTTACATAATCCCGGATTATGCCAAATTTTTAAAGGAAGGAAGCAAGTTCCTGCGTCTTGAACCACCAAAGGATTTGTATGAGGCCTTAAATAATCTGCTTATCTTTTACAAGCATGTGCCAAGCGTCACCAATTATCCTGTATATATGGGGCAGCTGGATGAACTACTGGAGCCATATATTAACACAGTAGATGAGGCTATGGCAAAGAAGCTTATAAAGATGTTTATGCTTCATATAGACAGGACAGTACTTGATTCCTTTTCACATGCAGATATCGGACCATATCCTACAAAGGCTGGCAGGATTATCCTTGAGGCAGAGGGAGAATTGCAGGATGCAGTGCCAAATATTACAATGAAGTATGACCCTGAGCTTTCTACTGATGAGTTTACTCTTGAGGCGATAGACTGCGCTATGAAGACAGCCAAGCCAAGCTTTGCAAACCACAGAATGTTTGTAAATGAGCTTACGGAGAATTATGTAATTGCAAGCTGCTACAATGGACTTCCTTATGGTGGCGGTTCTTACACTTTGTGCAGGCTTATTCTTGGAAATATTGCAAAGAGAGCCAGTGATATCAAGGACTTCAAGGAAAAGCAGCTGCCATATGTGATGGATATCATGGCGAGATATATGGATGAGAGAATCCGTTTTGAGGTAGAAGAGAGTGGTTTCTTTGAAAACAACTTCTTGGCAAGAGAGGGCTTTATCCACAGAGACAGATTTACAGCCATGTTTGGTCTGGTAGGACTTGCAGATGCTGTAAATATACTTTTTGAAAAGGAAGGCATGGAGGGAAGATTTGGACATTCAGAAAAGGCAGACCAGCTGGGTGTTGAGATAATGGATATAATTAATGATTTCAACAATAATCACCATAACAAATATTGTGAGATTACCGGAAATCATTTTCTCTTACATGCACAGGTTGGAATCGCACAGGATGTAAATGTTACTCCTGGTACAAGAATCCCTATCGGGGAAGAGCCTGAGGAGCTCATTGACCATCTTAATGTTATCAGCAAGTTCCATAAATATTTTCCGTCAGGAACCGGTGATATCTTCCCGGTTGACATGACTGTACATAAGAACCCGGAATATGTGCTGGATATCATAAAGGGAGCCTTTGCAAAGAACATCAGATACCTGTCTTTCTACTCAAGCGACAGTGACACAATCAGAGTCACAGGCTACCTGGTAAAGAAATCTGAGCTTGAGAAGTTAAGTAAATCAGAGGCTGTAATACATGATACAAGTGCTCTGGGGCTTGGGGCTGCCAGAAATGGACATATTTTGGAACGTAAGGTACGATAAAGCATGGAAGTAGTTGTAAACAAGATAATACCTTTCAGTAGTGTGGATGGTCCGGGAAACAGGACAGCAGTATTTTTACAGGGCTGCAACATAAACTGCAGGTACTGTCATAATCCTGAGACCAGAGGCATGTGCCAAAACTGCGGTGTCTGTGTGGACAAGTGTCCGAAAAAGGCTCTTGAACTGAAAACAGACAGCCAGGGAATGAAGAAAGTGGTTTTTAAGCCAGACTTATGTGTGGCATGTGACACCTGCATACATGTCTGTCCTCATGACAGTTCACCAAGGACAAGGCTTATGGATGAGAAGCAGGTCTTTGAGGAAGTGAAGAAGCAGATACCATTTATCAGAGGCATCACTGTTTCAGGAGGAGAGTGTATGCTGCACCCGGATTTTCTGACAGGCTTATTTAAGCTGGCGGGAGAGGCCGGATTGTCCACAATGATAGATTCGAATGGCACAATAGATTTTTCTAATCATGAAAATCTGCTTAGGGTCACTGATTCAGTTATGCTGGACATAAAAGCATTTGACAACGAAGCGCATAAGAGAATTACAGATTATGGTAATGAGACCGTAATCAAAAATGCTGTCTATCTGGCAGAAAAAGGAAAGCTTTTTGAAGCAAGAGTGGTTGTAGTGCCTGATTTGTATGATGCAGAGGAAAGTGTTAGAGCTATCGCCGGACTTTTAGCACCATATAATGAAAAGCAGTCTATAAGAATTAAGCTTATATCATTCAGACCTATGGGGGTTAGGGAGGAATATAAGCATTTACAGGTTCCTGATGCAGAGTATATGGAAAAACTTTCTAAGATTTTATCTGAACAGGGCTTTTTGGATGTGGTGATTATTTGATATAGGCTTTTATTTATGATAAAATAATTATAAACTAAAACGAAGGAGGTACCGAAGTTGGAACATACGAGTCATATGGACCCAAATACTGTGGTCATTGAAATGAAAGAAATCGTGAAGAAATTCGGAGATTTTACAGCCAATGATCATGTGAATCTGACGGTACATAAAGGAGAAGTGCATGCCATTTTAGGAGAAAATGGTGCGGGAAAAAGTACACTTATGAATGTGCTTTATGGTTTATACAGACCTACAAGTGGTACGATTGCGATTAACGGCAGGGAGGTTGTACTGACAAGCCCTAAGCACGCAATTGAGCTTGGAATAGGTATGGTGCATCAGCACTTCATGCTTATTCAGCCATTTACAGTAACAGAGAATATTGTACTTGGTGTTGAGCCTAAAAAGGGAATAGTCCTTGACAAGGCAGAGGCGAGAAAGAGAGTAGTAGAGCTTTCTGAGAAATACGGAATGAAGGTTGACCCGGATGCAAAGATTGAGGATATTTCTGTTGGAATGCAGCAGAGAGTGGAAATCCTTAAGGTATTGTATCGTGGTGCGGATACACTTATTCTGGACGAGCCTACAGCTTCCCTCACTCCACAGGAGATTGATGAGCTGATGGAGATTATCAGAAATCTTACAGCGGATGGCAAGAGTGTAATTCTTATCACTCATAAGCTCAAGGAAATTACAGCCTGCTCAGATTATTGTACTATTATCAGAGCTGGCAAATACATCCAGACTGTTAAGGTGGGTGAAGTGGATGAGAACAAGCTTGCTGCCCTTATGGTAGGACGTGATGTCAATTTCGTAGTTGATAAGCAGGAGCAGAAGCCGGGTGAGGCTGCGCTTGAGGTTAAAGACCTTCATGCAAAGGATTATCGTGATGTTGAAATCTTAAAGGGACTCAACTTAAAAGTGCGGAAGGGCGAAATTGTTGGACTTGCCGGAGTAGATGGAAACGGACAGACAGAGCTGGTAGAAATCCTTACAGGACTTAAAAAGGCTGAGTCTGGTCAGATAACAATGCTTGGTCAGGATGTGTTTAACAAGACTCCGAAGGAGATTTTTGATGCAGGTATCTCAAGTATTCCTGCTGACAGACAGAAGCATGGATTAATTCTTGATTTTTCAATTGAGGATAATCTGATACTTCAGCACTTTGACAAGGAACCATTTTCTAAAAAGGGTATCTTAAACAGAAAAGAAATCCGTACCAATGCAACAGAACTGATGGAGAAATTTGATGTCAGACCGCGAAATTCTGAGGCGAAGCCAGCGGGAACACTTTCTGGTGGAAACCAGCAGAAGGTTATCATTGCAAGAGAGGTAACAAATGACAAAGATCTCCTCATAGCTGTTAACCCTACACGAGGACTTGATGTAGGAGCTATAGAGTTTGTTCACAAGTATATTGTGGAGCAGAGAAACAAAGGAAGGGCAGTTCTTCTCGTATCCTTTGAATTAGACGAGATTATGAGCTTGTCAGACAGAATAGAGGTTATCTTCGATGGACAGATAATCGGTTCCGTAAACGGCAGTGATGCAGATGAGAAAGAGCTTGGATTTATGATGGCAGGAGGTAAGCAGAATGAAAAATAAAAAGAAAAGTATCTTAGATTTTGATCTGCTATACATCCTCATTGCGATTATAGTTGGATTTATTATCGGAGCGATTTTCCTTGCAATAGTTGGTTTCAGCCCGGCAGAAGTATATGGGAAGCTCTTTGACAGCGTATTCAGTAAGCCAAAATACATAGTTTGGACACTTATGTATGCAGCACCTATTATGATGACTGGTCTTTCAGTTGCGTTCTCATTCAGAACCGGTGTGTTTAATATCGGTGCTGAGGGACAGTTTGTAGTAGGAGAGATAGCTGCAGTTGCAGTTGCCATATTTGTTGATGTGCCGGCAGTTATCCATGTGCCATTATGTATCATTGCAGCGGCAGCAGCAGGAGCCTTATGGTCACTTATATGTGGTCTCATGAAGGTAAAGAGAGGTATCCATGAGGTACTTTCATTTATCATGTTTAACTGGATTGCATATTATCTATCAAACTACTTTGTAAACCTTCCATTTGTCAAGGCAGAAGGAAAGGAAGCAAGCAAGGATATTTTACCATCAGCAAGCCTTTTGGTACCTGATTCGTTAAAGCAGATTCTTGACTGTACATCAGCTAACTGGGGAATCGTTATCGCAATTGTTCTCGCAGTTATAATCTGGATTATTATTGAGAAGACTACATTAGGATACAAGCTTAAGGCTGTTGGATTCAATAAGGACG
>ERZ1031095.132-NODE-132-length-23887-cov-5.864930_pt1 | contig 23887 bp, 20 predicted proteins | sample MGYA00517108_ERZ1031095 | MGnify/ENA primary metagenome ERZ1031095 (study PRJEB33719, sample SAMN04261275) | wastewater metagenome | biome: rural village; feature: human; material: feces | host: Homo sapiens | place: El Salvador | collected 2013-01-07 ... | reverse complement strand
GAAGTCCTGCCTGCTGTAATCTTCTCTTCATTTCTCTGGCTGTACCCTCGGCACCATCAAATACCTGAACTTTTTCACCCAGAATCTCCTGTATCAGTTTGCGGGCAAATGGATAGTGAGTACAGCCAAGTACAACTGCGTCTACTTTATTATCCCTATACTCAAACAGAAGCTCTGTCAGATATTTTCTCAGATCATCACCCTCCAAATCGCCTCTTTCCACAAAATTCATAAGCCCCGGACATGGCAGCGGAATTATTTCTCCCTGATCCTCGTACCTCGCCATAAGTGCCCTGAATTTTTCCTGACTAACGGTCATAGGGGTGGCCATCACCAGCACCTTGGGATGCACCCTGCACAGAACTGCCGGTTTAACTGCCGGCTCAATTCCCACAATTGGCACCTCCGGATATATTTCCCTGAGCTTTCTGACCGCCGCACTGGTGGCTGTATTGCAGGCGACCACAAGTCCCTTACAGTTCTCCTCGAAAAGCAGTCTTCTGGCATGCTCACAGGTAAGTTTCCTCACTTCCTCCAGGGTTTTGGTTCCATATGGCGCATTTTTGGAATCACCATAATATATAAAATTCTCGTTTGGTAAAATCTTTACCAACTCTCCCAACACGCTGATTCCGCCTACACCGGAATCAAAAACTGCTATAGGCTTCAAACTTCATACTTCCTTTCTTAAAACATACAGCAAACTTGAAAATGATTTGCCATATGATATAATGAGTGCAAGTGAGTCAACATGCTTGCATGATTGACGAACGACGAATGTTGATCATGAACTGTTTTTGTTCATGATATAATGAGCGTAGGCAATGAGACGTGCCAAATATAGTAGACATTAGTGCGACGTGCTTGCACAGGAGCAATCATGTCTATTGTATTTGATAAGGCAAATGCCCATACATCCGAGGAAACAAAATGTTTTCTCGGATGAGCACGTCGAATGTCCACATAAAACTACCGATAAGGAGTCAGGGCAATATGATTAAGGACAGACAACTATTTGACAACATAAAAGAATGTAAATCCTGCAAGAGACCTCTTCCACCAGACTATGATGAGGATTTGTGTCCACGCTGCAAGGAAATTCAGTTGTTTCATGACGTCAAGGATTATATTCGTGCAAACGACGTAAATGAATACGAGGTTGCTGAGCATTTTCAAATTCCACTCCGTCAGGTAAAGGAATGGATTAAAGAAGGCCGAATCGAATACAAGGATATCAATACCAGTTCATCCATTGTCGGCATGCGCTGTCAGCACTGTGGTGCTCCTGTCACCTTCGGTACCCTCTGCCCTAAATGCCTTAAATTGTATAATGGAAACAAAGGCTATGATACTTCTCGCTCTGAATCCATTAACCATGATAACAAGATGCGGTATCTTGATGACTAAGCCTGTCTTTTGACAACCTTTGACCTGTATTTCTTTGATACCTCATCAAGGTATTTATCATCTAATTCAGCTTTAATAATTGTTGTTCCATCTTGATTTCTCACAATGATGTCATAGTATGGAACATTTTTTTCGCCTGAAGTATAGTCCTTAATCTTGGCACTTCTGTCGTTCTCGTAGTTGTATACGCTTCTGTCACCGGCTGGTGCTATTGTAACAACCTCTTCAATATTATATACTCCGATTCTTTTTCTACGGCTCTTGTTTATGATCCTTGCAAACCTAAGCTCCCCATCAAAGTATGAGCACTCAAATTCCTTGTTTGCTTTAAGGAAAAAGCAATACCAGATTACTGCAAACAGCACACCCGGCAAAAACAGGAGCAGGGCTCCCATCAAAGTGAGGATAAAGCTTGCAAAGGCAAGTGCCAGAAAAAGCCATCCAAATACAGTCTTAACAATACCTTTTTTTCTCTCTGTTAGTACAAAAACTTCCATTTTTCTCTCCTTAGTTCACGGATTTGTGTTTGTAACACTTCTAATATAATAACAGATTTTTGTTAATCCGTATAGATTTTTTAAAAGTATTGGGCTACAATTATGTCATAATGTTTCGTTTATTTTCGGAGGGCTTATGAATTATCATTTTAACCATGAATCTCTAGCAGATTTTAGCAGCAATATAAGAAAGGAATGGGCTGTCACAAATGGCATCGGCGGCTATGCCGGAAGTTCAATTATCGGCGCCCACAACAGAACCCATCAGGGTTATCTGATTGCCAGCTTTCATCCGCCGGTATCACGATATATGGTATTTTCCAAAACCAATGAGCGTTTTTGCCAGATGGGAAATACATATGACCTAACTACCGCCATGCACTCAGACCACAGGCTTGCAGAGGGGCAGAAATACCTGCAAGGCTTTGACTATGATGGCACAGTCTGCTTCAGCTACAGTGCAGGACAATTGTCTTTTAAAAAGTATATAAGCTTAAAGCCAGATGCAAATGTTTCTGCTGTCGCTTATGAATTTGACAATTCTGGTGCAGAGGTTGAATTTACCATCACACCACTTATGAATTTCAGGGAGCACAGTGAGAGCAGTACCCCTGATACTTTAAAATTTAATGTGACATCACATGACAGATACTTTTCCCTCTCCCCTGAAAAAGAGCCGGAAATCACAATTAATCTGGCTTGCAGCCGAGGAAAGCTTATAGAGCGTGATGATAAATATGATATAGATATGCAGCTTCAGACAGAGCTGGATAACGAAGTGGACGGGCTTGACTGCCATTTCACGCCTTACGACATAGTGTTTACGATTCCAGCCCACAGCAAAATGCGATGTTCTATCATATGTGAGGCTGGCTATATATCTGATAATAGCGCAGCTTCTAAGAATAATGCCTCTAATGGCAAATGCGCCCCTGATAACAGGCAAGATTGGGACTTCCATAGCAACAGCTTATCAATCAATGATATGAACGATGATTCTGCGTTCAAAATCAGGAAGATGCAGCTTGATACAATAGACAGGCTTATTAAAAAAGCTGGCTATAAGGATGACTTTGCAAACCAGCTTACAATGGCTGCAAATCAGTTTCTCGCCTACCGCCAGTCAACCGGCTATAAGACTATACTTGCAGGGCTTCCGTGGTTTACAGACTGGGGTCGTGATACTATGATTGCCTACACAGGGCTCACCCTGTGTACAGGACGCTTTGATGATGCAAGGGATATACTTCTTACTTTTGCCCAGTATGCAAAGGACGGCATCATCCCTAATATGTTTCCAGATGACGGACAGGCACCTCTCTACAATACAGCAGATGCCTCTCTGTGGTATTTTTATGCGGTATACAAATATCTGACCTATGTAAATACAGAGGACGCCTATAGCTTTATTCACGAAAAAATCTATCCTGTCCTGGTGGATATTATATCTGCTTACAAAAATGGTACTGACTTTTCTATTTTCATGGATGAGGATGGACTAATCCACGCTGGAAGCGGTCTGGATCAGGTCACCTGGATGGATGTGCGTGTTGGTGACTGGGTGGCGACCCCACGCCATGGCTGTCCTGTAGAGATAAATGCTCTGTGGTACAATTCCTTGAGGGTTATGGAGCTTCTCGCTGACAGATTCGGGGACGACAGCAGATATTATGGAGATATGGCAGAGCATACCCAAAAGTCTTTTAATGCTAAATTCTGGAACGAGGAGACTGGCTGTCTTTATGATGTGGTGGCAGATGAAGCTGACCCGACCATAAGACCAAACCAGATATATGCAGTCTCTCTGCCTTTTACAATGCTCTCTCCTGAAAAGGAAGCTTCTATCGTAAAGGTTGTACAGGATAAGCTCTATGTGGGCTGTGGTCTGCGTTCACTTGACCCTGACCACAAGGATTATCATCCGATTTACCTTGGTGCATTATCAAAACGAGATGCTGCCTACCATCAGGGTACAGCCTGGGGATTTTTGCTGGGCGGCTTTATCACAGCCTATGTCAAAGTGCATGGTGCTGATCAGGCTGCTGCAAAAGAGGCTTTAAACCTGCTTGCCCCTGTCAAGAAACACCTGTGGGAAAACTGCATCGGCTCTATATGTGAAATATTTGATGGCGACGCTCCTCATCTGGGACGTGGATGCTATGCCCAGGCTTGGAGTGTTGGCGAAGTACTGCGCTGCTATGCGGAGGATGTTCTTCCTTATTTGTAAGATGTTTTGTCTTATTTATAAGATGCTTTGTCTCATTTATAAGATGCTTTGTCTTATTTATAATTAGGTATATACAAGTTTGCATTATGCTTAACAGGCAGACCGGACATATTAATGTATATTGCATATGCACGGCCTGTCATTCAGAAAATGTACTCTATAAATACTCTATAAATTTTATAAAGTGGCTTGACACCACATGCCAAGTCCTGTAAAATCTTATTTGTTGCTGAAAGGCACATGCCCAGTTAGCTCAGTTGGTAGAGCAACGGACTGAAAATCCGTGTGTCTCTGGTTCGATTCCGGAACTGGGCATTAAATGAATAGCTAACTGATATGCGGGTGTAGTTCAATGGTAGAACACCAGCCTTCCAAGCTGGATACGTGGGTTCGATTCCCATCACCCGCTTTTTTTAGTGCTTTTTATTTTTATATAATGAGATGTGAATCGAACCTTTGGTTTGCTCTTTGGTCGGCGCTATACAGGTGCCACCGGCAGCTTATAGCCTGCTTTTTCCATGCGCTCGATAAACTCGGCTTCTGTGATTGCAAGCTTTTCTGCACCGCGCTTTACTCCGTAATCGCCTTCCTGTACGCTCATGAAGATTTCTATTTCACGTCCTTCTTCTCTTACCTCGTCCCACAATGTACACATTTTTCGCTCACCTGCCTTATTGTAATTTATATTCATCTTTGTGATAGATGCCACAACATCGATTACACTATCATCTATCGGTTGATTTGTTTCATACTGAGAAAGTAATTGTTTCCTTTCCTGTCTATCCTTATTCATATCATATACTATAGACATTACCTTAAACAAGTCAATATTATTCTTATTTTGCAGATTTAAGTTGTTTTTCTTAATTTCAATTACATTAATTTTATAATCATTAATGTAGCTATTCATTTCGCTAACGTAAATTTCCCCTCCTAATACTATAGCATGTTTACTGGTTACATATTAAGTTTTAAGTTTGTGATTAAAAGCATGAATTTCTGAATAATATATATGTCATAGATTTGTATGCCATCGGCATTTAAAATACAGCGACATTAAATTGAAGTTATTGCTTTGAAAATATAGTAGCATTAAGATTGGTTTTATGCAATAGATAGAGCAAAAAAGCTCCAGCCCGCATATTCTGCAAGGTCTGGAGCCCTCAATATATATCGTTTTTAGATTAGAAAAGATCTACACGACCACTGAACTTGTCGTTGATTACATAGTAAGCAGAGTACTCTTCCGGCTTAAGATAAACATTAATCTTCTTGATTGTTCCAGCCTTATGTCCCTCTGAAACAAACTGAGTCTTAACTCTCTCTGTAACCTTGGCTAAATCAGACTCGTTATTCTGATACTGTATTATAACCTGTGGTTCAACTGCTGCTGCCTTAGCTGCTGCCTTTGCAACTGTTTTCTTGGCTGTTGCTTTTGCTACTGTCTTAGCTGCTGCTGCCTTCTTAACTGTTGTCTTTGCAGCTTCTTTCACCTTTGTCTCAGCTGCTTTTGCTGTATCCTTTGCAGCTTCTTTTACCTTTGTCTCAGCAGCCTTTGTTGTTGCCTTTGCAGCTTCTTTTACCTTTGTCTCAGTTGCCTTTACATTTTCCTTTACTTCCTTACTCTGCATACTAATTCCCTCCTTAAGTACACAACTACTTATTCACACACTAAGAACTTCTCAATTGCATCAAGTGCTTCCATCTCATCATCACCCTTTGTGACGATATCAACTGTCATCCCATCTGAAGGATTGAATGCCATGATGCCCATAATGCTCTTCGCATTGATTTTACGATTGTCACTCTCCAATGTAATTTCGCTGTTGAACTTGCATGCCACCTGTACAAGCTCTGCTATTGGATTATCATGACTATCTGTTACGTTTGACACTACAATACTTTTCTTACTCATATGTTCTCCTTTACCGACTCGGTTCATATAATTGAATATATCGCAATTAATTAGTGTTTGCAACATGTCTACAGCTTTTCTGTTAAACTTCAACTAAGCCCCGATTAAAAAACATGTTATATTAGTAAAAATGACAACACTATTTTATATAAGTGATGAATTTATTTCCACCTTTTGTGAATAAAATATCAGCATCTTCAAAACTCATACTGCCATTTGTATTAGTTGAAGGGTCATAATAGTATAAAGTTTCATTGGATGAATATCCGGTTACCAGTATTGCACTGTTACTTCCTGTCATTGCAAATACTGGAGTTCCGTTGCTCAGATAAAACAATAATTCCTCTGAACCTACCCCTGAGATATCCAGCACTATTGCATCCTCCATCGTACTTTCCAGTACATTTCTGGCAGAGTTTCCTGCCTGTACAAGTTCGCTTACACTAACTGTAATTCCATTGTACTCAAGCATGGCTGACAATGCGCCTACTACACTTCCGGCACCTGCATCCCCTTCAGAACATGAGATACCCTGGAATGCACTCTGGGAATTTTTTCTGGCTCTCATCCATATATAATTCTGTTTGGAATCTATTACAACACCCAGCCTGTTATTTGCCAGATTAATGGCATCTGAGATACTGTCTGTCGCCAGCTCTACATTCCCCTTTACATACACATAAAATCTCTCGCCGCTAGTCTGTTCAAGGTTAACTGTCCTGTCTTCTTCTATCAGAACGCCCTTTGATGCCACCTTTTTAAGCTTGGATGAAGCTCTTGCTGCATTAAATTGCAGCTGAACCTGAGTTTCCTTTATCTCCATGGCAGAGGTCTTGACACTTACATTTTTGTTAGAATCTGCCTCCCTGTTCATAATTGAGTCAGAGCCGGCTGCCACATACTGTCCGTCTGGTCCCAGGCCAAACAGGGATATCTGGATTGTGTAATCCTCTATGCTTATACTCTGGATATAGCCGGATGACGGAGAATAGGTCTTGAGCTCTGATTCATTTTCCACATCTATTATCTTAAGCGTGTGCATAGGGAATGTTACATTTCCCGCCTGATCTGTTATGACATCACTGCTGTTTGCTATTCCATATATAAAATCCTCACCGATAAATCCCAGCGGTCTTATATAGTTTCCGCTGTCTGCAGTGATTGTAAAGGAATCTCCGTCCTTCAGATTTAAAATATTAACCTCTGTGCATGAATATTTATTGTCCGATTCAACCCAGGATACATACTTGTTTGAGGCTGCAACCGCATAGCAGTCACTGTCCAGACCCTCTACCATTTTCTTTACGGAAAAATCAGAGAGGTTAATCTTATATATATTTCCTTCCTGCATGAGGTAAAACATGCCCACATCATTCTGATATATGAGCTGTCCCATCTCTGCCTTTAAAATCTCATAGGATGCATCCGATGGAATAAATGCCTCCTCTTCTATAGTATATGCAAGTCCGTCATAATGATATACCGCAGCTCCCACTTCACCCTCATGGTCTCCCCTGTTCATATATCCATATACGACAAAATCCACACTTCCAGCCTCATCCACTCTTACGATTCTTATATCGTGCTGGTTCCAGTTCTCTCTGGCATCAATGCCCTCACTGCCTCTGAAGCTGAATATACGGCTTATCTCATTGTTAGTCGCATCATAACACCACAAGTCACCTGACTGTACGAAACAGATGAGATTGCCGTTCTCATTGGTCTCATACTCTACATTCTGGTTCCTGATTCCCAACTGTATTTCGTCTGTGTCAGCAAAGAAATTTTTCTCCACATTGAAAATTTCTTCTGTAGTTCTCTCAAAGTTTAACACATACATTCTCTCGGCAGTCTGCCTCAATCTGTAGTATTCCTCTACGTTATAGTATTCGGTCTCACCATACTCGTTTACATAGGTCATGACATAATCCACTGTCAGCACATTATAGGAGCTGTTTATCTCCTTAAAATCCACAACCGGCTCTGTCAGCACTGTCGGCTTAAAATCAGCCCACATTATCTGCTTTAATGTACAGGTCAAATCAACATAATTAAATGTAGTCGCATCGCCTGTTGCCGCCTCTATATATGTCGGTATAAAGGATTCACCGCTTCCATCAAAGGTGCTGTTGTGGAATTTCATGGCAAATTGCAGACACTCATCTGTATGGCAGTCATCCGTTTCCATGACTCGTGTGTAGTAATACATATTGTCCGAGCCTGATGTGAGGGTAAAAATAAGCAGGTATTCCTCATCCTTTTGCAGGATATTTTCAAGCACTACATCTGCGCTTATCTTATTTCCATTACTCTGATAATCAGACAACTGCTTCTCAGCAACCAGCCTGTCGCCATCCATGCTCCTGATTTCATAGGCTATCTCGTCGATGGCTTTTCCATAAGTATCTATACATATGGTCAGCTTTCTGCTTGTCCCTACAGGTGTGATTGTGTCCCTCATCTTGAGGGCATCCATCTCCTGAGTATATCCGTGCAGCTCATTTACCTTGGTATCATCCATATAAAAATGCATCACAGGTAAACTGGCATCTGACATATTGGTCGTCAGATCCTTGTTTACCTGATTTGTCAAAATGCTGAATATAATTAATGCTGCCAAAAAAACTGCCGCCAGCACAAGTGATTTTATAACTCTTTTGCTCATATTTACCGCCTTATCTATCTTACCAGAAGTGCCTGCATCTCCTGTGTCTGCATCGTCTTCTGTATATTTCATTTCCAAATAATACCCTGACCATATTGCACAGATAGTCTCCCATGCCCCTGCACGGGTTATAGGATTGTGCCACTGCCTCAAAGTATAACTTCTTTTGAGGCACTTGTACAGATACCTCTTCACTTTCAAGCTCCAAAGAAAGCGCAGCAACTATTTTGTCAGTCTCTTCCTGCATCATCATTCTGTCAGGTTCTTCGTCAAAAATCCTGCTGCCCTCATATTCCAGTTTGTCACAGTGCTTTTCAACTGCGCTCTGGATATGGGCTATTTCCTTTGGATAAAACTCCTTTACCCTTTCCATGTCTTTCTCATACTCAAGCTCTGCCGTGTATGGATTTTGCATTGAAAATGTCTTATAAAACGGAATCTTGTCTTCCATAATCTGCTCCACTATCTTATCTGTATAAGATATGCTGATATTATATATATGTTCATAACCTTTCGGTATATTCACAAACCCATTATATAAATAATGCAGCTATCATCAAAAGCGCACCTATCAGCTTCTTTGGCGTGATTTTTTCTCCAAGAAGCAGGGTTGCAAATATTATGGACACGAATAAATTAGCATTATAAATATACATAAGCTGACTGCTTCCAAGGGCTGCCGCAGCTCTCGAATAAAAAATCATGCTCAACCCATAGACTACACCCGCCAGAATGAGTATCACCCCATCCAGAAAAGACATAGAACGAATCGTATTGCCACCACCTGATGTCATAGCAATGCACCAGATTATAATTACTGCTATTATGAGCCTTATTGTCATAAGAAGTCCACTGTCTATGGACGACAGATAATGGCTGTCTATGATCAAAAAGGCACTGTAACACAATACAGAAAGCACTGCAAAGCCAAGCCATTTCCAGCCTTTTTCGCCTCCCTCTCCGATTATCATAAGAAGCATGCCTATAATTGTTAAAGCTATAACAATCCATTGTCTTGTGGAAATCTGGCTTTTATATATAACAAAGGAAAGCAGAATAACCAATACCATATTGCATTTTATCACTGGTAAAAAATGCATTACTTCACTATTATGTGCACTTTTAAATAAAAACAAGATACAAAATGCTGTTGTAAGCCCTGAAAGCAGAACATATATCCATGTCCACATTCCCCAGCCTGCCACATTAAGTCCTCTCAATGCACCTTTATTTAGAAATATACATATTACTGTCAAAGCTGTAGCCGCAAAGGCTGCGCCTATAGCCGGCTTACTCTTTCTGATTCCTTTTTTTGCCAGCACTGGTGCTAAGGCTATCAATAATGTTGCTATACATATGTAAACTAATCCTGTCATGATATTTCCTCAACTTATCTATATTTTATTTAGGCTGCATCATGGAATTTTCCGCTGCACAGCAAACAGCATCAGCCACTCTTGTTATCTGGATATCTGGATGTCTGACTGCCAGCCTAACCTGCCACCTTAAGCCCTGCCACTGGCAGCTTTTTGCGGATGCCTGGCAACGCAAAAACCCCGGGATATTCTCCGGGGTCATTACTCTAGTTTGCTGTACTGTCTGCTGCTGTATCATCTGCGGTTATACTATCCGATGCTGTGTCGTCTGCCGCTTCATCTGCAGTTACACTGTCCGATGCTGTATCGTCTACCACAGTCTCCACAAAATCGGTACTGACATATCCTGTCTGGTCATTGTATGTAACCTGCGCCCATCCGTTTCCCTCGCTGATAAGCACCATCTCTGCTCCTGCTTCAACAGTTGTAAGGATTTCCGCATCTGTACTTGCCTCTGCTCTTAAATTAACATTGGCAGTTGCCCTGACATGAACTTCTTCAACCGGCTCCTCCACTGGCTGTGGTACAACATAGGTCGGTGTCTCTGTCTCCTGTTCCTGCTGCTGCTGAGCCTCCTGAAGCTGCTTTAACTCTTCCTCAAGCTTAGCCTGCTTTCTGTGTGACGATATGGTCACTGCCACTGCTGCTATTATTGCTACAAGTGCCAGACACATTACTGCAAATATGATTCTGGCTATTATTACGTCTTTTCTATGGCTTGGTTTCATTTTTATCCCCTTAGCTTTCTGCTATGTATCTATTTATATGTTTATTCAGCACCCCATATATTCGCAAAAAGGCATAATTCTTATGCTATTCAGCTGTTTCACAGCTGATTTTTGCTCATATTTGGGCGGTGGCTCTATTCGAGCCACCTTAAAGAAAAAAGCAAACTGTTACTTACATGCAAGCATGACTTATCAGTTTGTTTTTCTTTGGTTCTGAATAGTCACTCTAGCTTAATAGATTATACCTAAATTCACCAAATGTTACAAGGGATTAAACAGTAGAAATTTTATCCAGTATTCCAGTGACATGAGCTATTGTCACACCATAGTTAGTCATAGGCACATTTTTAGCCTTCGCGCTGTCTATTCTCGACAGCACATACTTTCTGTTAAACATGCAGGCTCCGCACTGTATGATTAGGTCATAGCCACTTGGGTCTTCCGGGAAATCAGTTCCACTGACCAAATCAATCGTCAAGCCCTGTCCCACTCTTTTTCTCAGCATATTAGGGATTTTAACCCTGCCTATATCCTCTGCCAGCGGAGCATGAGTGCAGCACTCAGCTATAAGCACCTTAGAATCCTCGGTCAGCTTATCAATTGCTTTTGCCCCTTGCATATAATATGGCAGGTCTCCCTTATAAGCCGCAAAAAGCACTGAAAAGGATGTAAGCATGCTTTCCTCTGGCTTATTTTTGTATACATAATCAAAGACCTGAGAGTCTGTGATAATAAGCTTTGGTGGCTCTGTAAGCCTGGTCAGTACATCTGTAAGCTTATCAGTGGTGACACTCATAACCAGACACTTTTTGTCTAAAAGCTCTCTTAAGGTCTGCACCTGCGGTAGGATAAGCCTGCCCTTTGGGGCCTGTATATCCTGTGGCATTACAAGTAAAACCAAATCGCCATCGGATACTAAATCACCTGTTATAAAGTCTGCACCATAATTTTCCGGTAACATTCTGGTAAGGGCAGCCTTAATTTGTTTAATCTGCTCATTGTCACTAAGCCCTGCTCTCTTAGTCTTATTTCCTATATTTTCATTATCTTCCTTGTCTTTTGGAGCCTCACAGCGGCTTAATATTTGGGCACAGGACATAAGCACCACATCATTTCCAGTGGCTTCTCTTATGTCATCCGCCAGAAGCCGGCTTTCCTCTGGATACTGGTCAGTCTTGTTCACCACATACAGTACCGGTGTCTTCTTTTCCTTAAAATACTTATCCCACTTAAGCTCAGACTCAATTGTCTTAGGAGTCTCACTTCCTGCAACTACAATAATTGCAATATCTGCTTTTTCAGCAGCGAGGAATGTCTTCTCCTCCCTTACTGCGCCAAGCTCAGTCTCATCATCAAAGCCTGCTGTGTCGATTATGACACAGGCTCCAAGAGGATTAATCTCCATAGGCTTGTATACAGGGTCAGTTGTAGTTCCTGCCACATCCGCAACGATTGACACATTCTGCCCTGTGAAAGCATTGATAAACGAAGACTTGCCACTATTTGTCTTGCCAAATATGCCTATATGCAGTCTGTTGCTGCTTGGTGTCTCATTGAGTGTTGCCATCTCGTTTCATCTCCCTTGTTATATCCAATATCCGAAGTTTGCAAAATAATTGACTATTTTATCACAATATCGCCCTATTATCCTATTATTTAGAAACGGAAATCACGCATTCCATCGGCAATATCATGGATATGGTCGTAGCAGGTCTCTTTAACCTTTGGATTGGTTATCTTCTCCAGCTCACGTTCAATAAGCTTCATGCCAGCCTCTTTGGTCTCAGGGGCAGCATAATCCTCCAGATACTCCTTCAATGTCATAAGTGCATTTGGATGACAGCAGTTTAATATCTGCATGCTCTTGCAAAGTGCCATAAATCTGTCACCGGTTCTGCCCTCTCTGTAGCAGGCTGTACAGAATGATGGAATATAGTCCATGTCAATAAGCCACTTTACGATTTCATCCAAAGTACGATTATCGTTTACATCAAACTGCGATGTGTCCTCATCCCTGTTTACATGCTCTCTGTCCTCATCCTCAGCATAGCCGCCTACAGATGTTCTTGAACCGCCTGATATCTGGGAAATACCAAGCTCAAGCACTCTTTCCCTTACCTTCTGTGATTCTCTGGTTGAGATAATCATTCCTGTGTATGGTACAGCGACACGGATAAGAGCAACGATTTTTTCAAAAATATCATCAGAGATTCCGTTGTCAAACTCGTCCGGGTTGATGTCATCAGCAGGACGTACTCGTGGCACACTGATTGTATGTGGTCCAACTCCGTGAACAGCCTCAAGGTGCTCTGCATGCATGAGGATTCCTGCAAACTCATATCTGTACTGCTCAAGTCCGAAAAGCACTCCAAGTCCTACATCATCAATTCCACCCTCCATGGCTCTGTCCATAGCCTCTGTATGCCATGCATAGTCGTGCTTTGGTCCTGTTGGGTGAAGCTGTTCATAACTCTTTCTGTTGTAAGTCTCCTGGAATAAAATATATGTACCGATTCCTGCTTCCTTTAGCTTTCTGTAATCCTCAACCGTAGTTGCAGCGATGTTTACATTCACACGTCTGATTGCACCATTTTTGTGCTGGATGCTGTAAATTGTCTTGATGCTCTCAAGTATGTACTCAAGAGGGTTATTTACAGGATCCTCACCAGCCTCAATAGCAAGTCTCTTGTGTCCCATGTCCTGAAGGGCAATTACCTCCTGACGGATTTCGTCCTGAGTCAGCTTCTTTCTTGGGATATGCTTATTTTTTGCATGATATGGGCAGTAAACGCATCCATTTACACAATAATTAGACAGATAAAGTGGTGCAAAAAGCACGATTCTGTTTCCGTAATAATCCTTCTTTATCTGACGGGCTAACTCATATACCTCATTTAATTTCTCCTCATTTTCACAGGCTAAAAGCACTGATGCTTCACGATGGGTAAGTCCCTTTCTCTCCTTTGCCTTTGCGATAATCGCATCGATAACCTCTATGTTATCTTTGTTTGCATCTGCATATGCCAGTGTCTCTCTTATCTCCTCATCTGAGATAAATTCATCTGCTTTTAATGATTTTACGTTGTACATTTTTCTCCTCTTTCCTAATATATAAGTATTTTTATTGACAATCCTATTGTGTATTTCGTTTCCGCCTATCAAATCTGCCCTTGTTTTCACTTAATCTATATCCTTAAAGCAGGAAAATTATTTTTCTATGCAGTCCCCTCTGTCCACAGGAATGTCATATCCTATTTTCCTCATCCTGCCCTGCAAACAGCTCCTGCACTCTGCTGCCTCATCACCTGTACAGATCTTGTTGTCATACAGTTCGTACTTTTTTCTCACACTGACTGGTGACAGGTTGGGCATCACTACATTTGCTCCTGCAAGTATGCCCTTTTCCCTGCCCAGCGGGTGTATGGTGCCAAGGGCTGTGGTGGCTGGAAGCAGGACATGGGGATGTATAAGCCTTATTATTGATAAAAGCCTTAGTGTATCTTCAAGTGTCCCTGGCTTTTCATCCTTAAAAGGAGTGGCGTGCTGTGGAATAAATGGTCCGATTCCTACCATGTGCGGCTCAAGCTCTTTTATAAAACGCATATCGTCATACAGGGTCTCCAGAGTCTGCCCCGGTGAGCCCACCATAAAGCCTGCTCCCACCTGATAGCCTATTTCCTTCAAGTCTCTAAGGCACTGCTTTCTGTGCTCAAGCTTCATTTTGGGTGGATGCAGCCTGCTGTAATGGCAGTCGTTTGCCGTCTCATGTCTGAGCAGATATCTGTCTGCTCCGGCTTCAAAATACTTCTGATAGCTCTCTTTTTCCTTTTCTCCTATGGAAATGGTCACAGCACAGTCCGGGTACAAGCTCTTTATCTGAGCTACAAGGCTGCATATCCTGTCATCTGTGTAATAAGGGTCTTCGCCTCCCTGCAGGACAAAGGTTCTGAAACCAAGCTCATAGCCTGCCTGACAACATTCCATTATCTGTTCATCTGTGAGCCGGTAGCGGTCTGCTCCCCTGTTGCTGTGCCGTATACCGCAGTAATAGCAGTCATTTTTGCAATAGTTTGTGAATTCAATAAGGCCCCTGACATACACATTTTTGCCATACACTGAATCCGCCACTGCCCTGGCAGTCTGGCGTAAATACTCTATATCAGCTCTATCCTCTAGTGTCATCAGCTCCACAAACTGGTCATAGGATATGTCCTGACTTCTTCTGACATCATCCACAATTTCTGCAATTGTTCCCATTATGCTTCCTCAGTTCCATATACATTTGAATAAACTGTCTTGGCTGTCATTCCGTCTAATCTGCCTATTCTGCCCGTTACCGTGTTTATCACATCCTGCGGTGCGTCTATGGCGATACTTATAATGTTTACATTTCTCTTGTGATATGGGAGACCCATTCTGCCGATTATGTATCTGCTGTTCTCGTGCAAAATCTGATTTAGTGCTTCAACTGATTCTGGTTTTTCAACTATTATTCCTATTAAGGCTACCCTTGTTTCCATTTTTTACCTCTTGCTTATTTTTGTATTGCCTGGTTTTTGTACTGCTTGGCTTTCATACTGCTCGATTGGCATTGTTTGCCTGATACAGCTTCGGCTGCGTACTAAGGCAAAAAAAGAGCTGTATCTGACGATACAGCCCTAAAACCGGAGGCACTCTGCCCCTGATTCAATAACCATTTTAGCCATATCTTTCACCTCAACTATGTTTTGGTGTCAGAAAGTTGTACTCATTATATCATGAACAAAAACGGTTCATGATCAACATTCGTCGTTCGTCAATCATGCAAGCATGTTGACTCACTTGCACTCATTATATCATGTGCAAATGCACATGATAAGTACTTAAGCTCTTGTTTGTTTTTATGTACAATATTTCCATACATTACTATTTATTTTACATATTTTCCTGCCACAAATTTCTTTTTGGCATATGGGTTTCCCTTTGACGCACTGCTTCTATAATATTTTTCTGCAAGCTCATGGTTCTTTTTCACTCCAAGTCCGTTTGAGTATATCTCACCCAGCCTGTTTTCTGCCAGTGACACTGTCCAGCTGTCCTTTATTGTCTCTATGCATTTTTGATACCAGAATATAGCAGCCTCCGGGTTCTTCTTTACCTCTTTGTTACTATTATATATCTTTGATATCTCTGTATACATAGCATTACAGTCACCTGCTGCTGACAGCTGCATAAATATGGCACAGGCGCCATCCCTGTCGTCTGCCATTATCTTTGTCTTCGCCATGCCCTTGAGATTCTCCATGTCCACATATGACATCTGTACTGGGTGTACATAAGAATTTTGTTGGGTGGCATTATTCATCTGTTGCGTCTGCTGTTGCTGAGTGTATGCAGACTGTACTTGAGGCTGCACTGGTACTGGCTGTACTGACTGCTGCATTGCTGCCTGTGGCTGCACTGGTACTGGCTGTGCTGACTGCTGCACTGCTGCCTACGGCTTCACTGGCTGCGATTGGCTTAAGTTATTCTGAATTGACTGCTGTGTTTTCTCCACACTTGTCTGTGCATAAGCCTGACCAGACAGCTTCGGCATTGATGTCATCTCAAGTGCCGGTTCTGTCTCATAGCCTGGGGCAGCTTCTGTAGCATACCTTGGTATATAAATACGGCAGAGAATACATCTCTGCCGCTTAGGTAAAATATGCATTAAACTACTGTAAGTACTTATCAAGCTGATGGGATACATCAATGACACCGTTAAGCTGTTCCTTGGCACTCTCAGCATTGTTCATGTTCTCAACAGAAAGGTCTGTCGCCTGGGCAGACGAAGCTGTAACCTCCTGAGTTGTTGCTGAGAGGTTTGTGATATTATCAACAATCTGGTTGTTAGCTGCTGATAAGTTATTAAGCATCTCTGACATTGACTTAATCTCCTGAATGAGTTCATTCATATTCTCGTTCATCTCACCAAAGCTCTCTGATGCCTCTGTAATCATTCCTTCCTGGGCTGCTGTTGCTGAAACAGACTGCTGCACTGCATTAGAAGCTACTTCTGCAGTATGTGAAAGCTCCTCTGAAATATGAGCAATGCTCTCTGTCTCTTCCCTTGTCTTTTCCGCAAGCTGTCTGATTTCATCGGCTACTACTGCAAAGCCTCTTCCTGCCTCTCCTGCACGGGCACTCTCAATGGAAGCGTTGAGGGCTAAAAGGTTTGTCTGGCTTGAGATAGAGAAAATAGTATCTGCAATACTCTTAACTGCATCTGTTCTGTCTTTGAGCTCGTTCATGGCATCTGCAACCTCTGAGTTGGTATCAGAAATCACATCTGACTGCTGCTTCAGCTGGTTCATAACCTCAAGCGACTTATCGTTAAGCTCTCCTGATTTCTTTGCAAATGAAACCATCTTTTCTGAGCTTTCAAGTGTATTCTCAATAGCATCCTGTATGTTGGATGTCATTGTGGTCTGGGTCTGGATATTCTCCGCTGTGCTTAATGTACTTGATGAAATATCCTTCATGGCTCCATTCACTACCTCTGTAGATGAGTTAAGTGAGTTAACAATCTCCATTGCGTTCTCTGTTCCCTTACGAACCTCAGAAGCTACTTTCATAACATCATCCAGCATAGTCTGCATTTTTTCCTTATCAGACTGAGCCTGACCGATTGCATCATGATTAAACTTGGTAGTAACATCTGTTATCATAATAATTAAAAGTAATAAGACAAAATACACAACTGCGACAAATATCTGGTTTACAACACTGTCACTCTCAAGATTCTGATGGGTAGATATCTTTCCTACTGTAATAAGAACTTCAAGAATACCATATACTGCTGTTGCAGTTCTGGTAAACTTCTTATCATAATACAGCACACATGCAATCATCGGGAATAGAATAAGAAGCTGCATAAATCCCTGTGAAAAAGCAAATCCAGTTAAATATCCAATAACAAAATTTGTAGGCATCATCACATATTTATATCGTTCAGAATCCACCTTTTTCCTGCCAATGGCATAGGTTAAGACTGCCGCAAAAACTACAATCACTGTATACGTCCCTGCCAGGCCTGTTGAACGTATTCCCATTCCACAAAATGACCACATAATTGCAAGAGCTATTATGTAAAATACCATATATCCCATTACAAGGAACTGATTTGCTCTCTTTAGCTGCTCATGCTTGTCTGCGTACTTAAAATTATTTTTCAATTATTTTTCCTCCGTGTCGTTAAAATGGGACATGCCAGCCTATAATACTGCACGTCCCGCCGCCTACATCAATTATAGCATGAGTTTCCCACATTTCAAGATTTTCTCATTACTTTTTACCTGTTATATAGTTACTGTTATTACTGTTCAATGGCAAGCTTGTAATTTTCTGCCTGGGATGTAAACAGCTTATAATAAAGGCTGTCAGTCTTTTTCATGAGGTTTTCGTGTGTATCAAAGTCTGACACTGTACCTCCGTCTATAATCAGAATCCTGTCGCAGAATACAGAGGATGACATCCTGTGGGAAATATAGATAGCAGTCTTATCCTCCACCAGACTGTTGAACTTCTCATAAATCTCTGCCTCAGCTATAGGGTCGAGGGCAGATGCCGGCTCATCCAGAATCACCATGCTGGCTTTCTTATACAGGGCTCTTGCTATGGCAATCTTTTGTCCCTGTCCGCCTGACAGCTCCACGCCATCCTCATCGTATTCCTTTCCGAAGCGGCTGTGTATGCCCTCTGGAAGTGTATCTATTTTGTCCCTCATTCCAACCTCATCTATAAGATAGTTGACGCGGTTTTCATCTGCTCCGCTTTCTCTGCAGGAGATATTCTCTTCTATAGTAAAGTTAAAGAGCTTGTAATCCTGAAAGACTGCTGAGATTACATTCATGTATGACAGGTAATCGTAGTCATATATGTCTCTGCCATTTACAAGAATCTCACCGCTGTCTGCCTTATACATGCGGCAGATTAGTTTTACCAGAGTGGATTTGCCCGCTCCGTTTAAACCTACTATGGAGATTTTCTCTCCCTTTTTCACTGCAAAGGACACATTTTTAAGCACCGGCTTTTCTGCCTTTGGATAGGTAAAGGACACATTTCTAAACTCAAGTGTCTCCACAATATCATCCATTGGCACTCCTCCATCCTCTATAGTCTCCTCCTTAAGAGCCATAAACTCCTGATATGGCACGAGGAACTGGCTATTTTGCCATAAGCCAATAAGATTTTCTCCAAACTGGATTATGGTTGATGAAAATGTAATGGCTGATGATACATACATGGTCAAAGAGCCCAGTGTAATCCTTGAACCAAACATATCAGAAATAGTTCTGATTCCCACATATCCATAGGTAAATGCAGAAATAAATTCAGTTATAACTCCATTCGCACCATTCGCAAGTCCCATCTTTCTGTTAGCCACATCAAACTCGTCACAGGTTGTCTCATTACTCTGCCTGATTTTCTCCGTAACAAGCTTATCCATATGATAAAGTCTCAAATCCTTCTGGGCTGGCTTATCAGCGGCAACTCCTGCATAATATCCAAATATTCTGTTAATCGGAATAATGCGGTTCATCAGGGCAACCATAGTTCCTGAGGCAGCCTTAACAATAAGAATCATCAGGACAACCCCGATTGCTATAGCTGTCATAAGCACCGGTCCCAGTGTGAAGAGGATAACCATAAGTCCTGCAAGGGTGATTACTCCCTGCACTGTGTTTGCAATAAGTGTAATAATTGCCACAATTGCTGACTGGTTCTGGACTGCAAAGATTGCTCTCTCCTTCAGGTCCAGATAATAAGTATTCTCGAGGTATGAATACTCCAGATTCATGATACGCTCACCAAGCTTTTCTACCATTACATTCTGAACCCACTCGTCCTTCACATCACGGTATTTCTGTAAGGAATCAGTGATAAAGGTCATAATGACGTTATTTGCCACGATACAGGCTCCAAATAAAATCAGTTTTTTCACATCCCTGCCACCGGTAAGTTCATCTATTAAAAACATAGGAAGTACCATGTTCAATATTATTTTTCCACCGCCTATAAGTCCGTTTAACAAAATCAAAAGTACATAGGCAGGCGACACCTTCCATACCTGTTTTACAAATGTCCATATGGTTTTCATACTGCTGCCTCCTCCTGATAGTATTTGCCCTGAATTACAAACATGTCATAGTACATACCTCTTTTTGCCATAAGCTCCTCATGGGTGCCATATTCCTTCACACCGCTTCCGTCAAAGAGCGCAATCTTGTCACAAAACTTGGTACTTGCAAGCCTGTGGGAAATGTATACTGCTGTCTTTCCCTCCACCAGCCTGCTGAAGTTCTCATAGATGTCGGCCTCTGCCAGGGCATCAAGAGCAGCTGTAGGTTCATCCATTATTACCATAGGTGCGTCCTTGTATAAGGCTCTGGCTATGGCAAGCTTCTGTCTCTCACCGCCTGACAAATCCACGCCCTCTTCATCCACAATCTTAAGCATCATGGTGTCAAGTCCCTTTGGCAGCCCTGTAATTTTTTCTTTAAGTCCTACGCTGTCTAAGACCTCAAGCACTCTGTCCTCATCTGCATTTTCTGACGCTGCCACATTCTGCTTCACAGGAAAGGCAAGGATTGCAAAGTCCTGAAATACTGTGCCAAACATGTCATAGAGAGTTTCCTTTTTGTAGTCGGTTATGTCTATGTCGTTTATGTATATGTGGCCGTTTGTAGGCTTGTAGAGCCCGCACATAAGCTTTACCAGGGTGGTTTTTCCTGCTCCATTTACACCTACAATTGCAAGACGCTCACCTCTTTTGATTGTGAAGTTAAAGTCCTCATATATGTATTTGTCAGTGTTAGGATACTTGAAATACATATGGTCAAACCTAATTTCCACAGAATCCGGCAGCTTGTCTGCATCCCCCTCATTTATAAGGTCTGCATCCATGAGACGGAAAAAGTCATCCACATACTGTCCCTCATTTCTGATAAATGCCAGGTCATTTCCCAGCTCCACCATCCTTGTCATCAGGGCTGAAATCAAAAACACATACATGGTAAAGGAGCTGATTGGCATGCCCTGACAGCTGTCATATATCAGGATTCCATACATTACAATATTTGTAAGCAGCATGGCTGCCATTCCAAGCAGTCCGTAGAGCCATTCCTTTTTCTTGATTTTTCCCATAATACCTGTATACGCCTCAATCTCCATGCGGTAGTTTCTCAATATACGGTCTCTGAAATTAAAAATTCTGATGTCTTTTCCAAAAGTAAAATCATTGGTGGTGTTTCTGAAATACTGTATCCTGCGCCATGCCTTTGACTCAGCCTGCTTGTTGGCATAGCGGTAATTGTGAGCCATATTGGCTCCCCACATAACTGCTGCGGTATGGATAAAAAGCACCAGCACAATGATTGGATTTAAGCTGCATACCATAATTATCATTCCAATTACCGTAACCAGCTTTGCCGGAAACTTAACTAAATGATTGTATACTCCCTCAACTCCATTACTATTGTTGTCACAGGAATTGAGAGCCTTATTATACTCCTCCTGAAAGCTTGAATCCTCCACATAGCAGTATTCCATGTTTTGAAGCTTGTCTGCCATAGACTTCAGATAGCGGAGCCTGATTCTCATATTGGTGGATTCCAGCACATTTGACAAATACTCTGACACCATTACCAGACAGCCTGCCAGACAGAAAAATATAATCATTGACCTTATAAGAGGGTTTATTGCTGCCTCTCCATATTTTTCAATTGTACCAATAGCAAGCTTTGGCAGGATGATTTCCATAAAAGGAAAAAGTCCTGCTGCCACAGCATAAATAACCATGCGGCTAATCTGTATTGGTTTTTCTTCTTTCAAAATACTAAACATACGGCATACCATATGCCATGGCTCGTATTTTCCTTTGTTCTCCTTTTCCATAATTCCTCCTGATTGATAAACAAAACCTTATTTGTTAGATATATATCTAAACGTAAATTAGATAATTGTTTAATGTTGGTTTTGATGTTATAATATCTTTAGATGGATGTCAATGTATTTTTAGATATTTATCTAATTTTATTTCGACATTTATCTAATATATGTTTGATTAACGTTTTTTACTATAATAATTAGGAGATTTTCATGGAGAAATATAATTTTCTATCCCTGTATCTGGCAGTAAGCTTCCTAAGCCAATTGTGCGAACAGGAAAGCCCTGCCCAGCAGCTTGCAAAAGCAGAAAAGGATTTTGGAATTGACAAGGACGGCTTTCTAAAGGAAAAGGATGTCCCACTTAATCTGCTTACGCTGATGACCGAGGATTTTAAAAAAAATTACAAGGATGAGCTTGATAATATATATTTCTATTTTAGCAATGCCCAGAATGGGATACAGCACGAGGAGCTGGCCTGGCTTGTCATTTTGATAAGCCCAGATGAGCTTTTGGCTTTTAAGTCTGTCAAAGCTCTTAAAGACTTCCTCACAGGTCTGCCAGCAGATGAATATAGCAGGAGATTTTTCAACGTATTGCAGGATTACGACAATACCGCCTTGAAGGGTACCGCCAAAAGTGAAGATTTAGCAGCCCCTGCCCAGACCTTAGATGCAGTAGCTATAACCCGTTATATTCTGAAAATGGATTTACCAGACTCCCTGCTCTACCGCCTTGAAGAGATATATTTTAACCGGGAGGCACATATTGAAAAGCTGTGCTTCATCATAAATGAGGCTGTAAGCTTCATGAATAAATACATGGATGAATTGGAGCCGGTTATCAATGGCTTCTACGATTACTGGGGCAGGATTCAGGGAGACAGAAGCTTTTACCAGTTTATCACAGAAGATATCAGTTTTTTGTCTGGAATGGAGGAATACAAGGGCGGCTATATGCTGGTTCCAAGCCTGCATTTTGCTGAGTTTTCCATGAGCATACCGGCAGATTCTGACAAGCGCAAGGCCGTATTATCCATAAGCCTGATGTATGGTGAGACCCTGTCTGTAAACGCCATGTTTGGTACAGCTTCTCCTAAGCTTTCCACGGAGCGTGCCATAAATGCCTTAAAGCTTTTAAGCGACAAGAGCCGGTTTGAAATCATGAGATACATCCACTCCCATAATGCCTACGGCAACGAAATTGCAGAGCATCTTGGACTTACAACAGCCACCGTGTCCCACCATATGAGTGCCCTGCTTGAGGCAAACCTTATAAGTCTTGAGCAGAAAAACGGCAAAATCTACTATCATATAAATAAGGATACACTGAGCCAGTATATAAATTTCTACGAAGAGAAATTATTATAATTTGGAGATAATATATGAATATAAAAACAGGAATTGACTATTTAAGCGAGGGCATAGCCCTCCTCACCTGCCTGGGCAAGGACCAGCCCCTGAAAAAATATATAGACAACTATCTGTATGAAGCCAATCTGGACAAAAAGGCTTTTTATGAAGAGAGAAAAGAGGCACTGGATTTCCTCTTTCAGGTGGAAAAGGAAGCCCAGAAAGAATTTAAAAAAGACCAGGATTTGATTGCCTATTACTTTGGTTCATCATATGAAGATGAAAAGACGGATTGTATCGGGCGTATTATTCTGCTATGGGAGGAGTTTGACCACCCTGATTCTCTAACTCTGGAAGAATATAAGCAACACCTCGTAGAGCTTAGTGATAAGGAATATTACATAGACTTTGGCACAAAAATACAGTTTTTTAATGACAACTTCCGCAATTATGATACAGAAGATGAGCCGACTGACAAGGAGGCGGTACTGACTTCAATTGTAAATTCCGAGTTCACAGAAAAGCAAAAACTGTCATTCACAGACGCCTTAGTCAACCATGCTGAGCATTTGCAAAAATTATTCGCTTTGATAGAAAAGGCAGTTTCTCTGCTGCAAAAGCATGAAAATGAAATTTTATCCCTGTATACCATATTTACAAATTACTGGGAAGGCAAATTTGATGGTCAGGATCCTGTTGAATATTTCTGTGGTGACAACGAGGATATGCGAAGGGTAATTTGTGGTAATCCATTTGGGCATATTATAACAATTGAACTTTTCCATCCATTTATGAAGGGTTTTAATTCATCAAC
>ERZ1031095.130-NODE-130-length-23905-cov-6.206331_pt1 | contig 23905 bp, 14 predicted proteins | sample MGYA00517108_ERZ1031095 | MGnify/ENA primary metagenome ERZ1031095 (study PRJEB33719, sample SAMN04261275) | wastewater metagenome | biome: rural village; feature: human; material: feces | host: Homo sapiens | place: El Salvador | collected 2013-01-07 ... | reverse complement strand
ATCAATTTATCTAACCTAAATGTTTCTTAATATAACCTTAAGCAGTCAAACCTATAAACGCAAATGAATATTATACATAATATTTTGCAATTACCTACATTTTTGCTTTGCAAAAAACAATTTTGTTTAATAAGTGCCGAAATTTAAGAAACAGATAAATTGAAATATAAATAGAGCCCTAAGGATAAAAATAAGATTATTCAATTATTTATAAAAGATGCACAAAATTAAAGATGAAGTTTTGTGAATGAATTTGACTGAATATGATTGACTTTGATTCTTTAAGAGAATATAATCAAGGCATAACAAGAAATAAAGTATTTATGAATTTTTGGAGAATAAATAATGTTAGCTGAGGAAAGATTTTCTAAGATATTGAGCATAATAGAAGAGGCAGGAAGTGTCACAGTACAGGATTTGATGGAAGAACTTGGTGCATCTGAATCGACAATACGAAGAGACCTTAACACAATGGATGCTAACGGACTGCTTGTGAAGGTTTTTGGCGGAGCTGTTGCCAAGAATACAAATATCAGAACTCAGGATGAAAAAGTTGATAACAGGAAACTACAGAATATAGAGGAAAAGGTAGCAATTGCGAAATACGCTGCAAGCCTAATCCAAAGTGGAGATTTCGTATATATAGATGCGGGAACATCAACAGAACTGGTGATTGATTATATAAAGGCTGCTAATGTGACTTTTGTTACAAACTCACTTACACATGCCAAGAAGCTTTCAGATAAGGGATATACAGTATACATTTTAGGTGGAGAATTCAAGTCAACAACAGAAGCGATTGTAGGTGAGGAAGCAGTTGAGACTCTCGATAAATATAATTTTACAAAAGGCTTCTGGGGAACAAATGGGGTCAATATTACAAAGGGTTTTACAACACCAGAAGTAAAAGAAGCCATGGTTAAGAAAAAATCCATGGAGAATTGCAAGGAAAGATATGTACTTGCGGATTCGTCAAAATTCTCACAGATATCAAGTGTTAAATTTTCAGAATTTGAGAATGCAACAATCATTACAACAGAGCTCAGGAATGCATCATATATGAAATATAAAAACATAAAGGAGGTCTAATATATGGTTTATACCGTAACATTTAATCCATCCCTGGACTATGTGGTGGATGTAAAGGATTTTAAGTTAGGAATAGTAAACAGGACTGTTCAGGAGACCATTTTTCCAGGTGGTAAAGGAATAAACGTATCCATGGTTCTCAAAAATCTGGGATATGACAGCACAGCATTAGGCTTTACAGCCGGTTTTGTGGGAAACGAAATTATAAGACTTCTCAATGAAAAGGGTGTAGATACAGACTTTATTCCAGTGGAAAAGGGCGTATCAAGAATAAATGTGAAGCTCAGATCTAACGAAGAATCAGAGATAAATGGACAGGGTCCAAAAATCGAAGAAGCAGATATAAAGAAATTGTACAAGCAGCTCGATGGTCTTTCAGAAGGAGATGTGCTGGTGCTGGCAGGAAGTATTCCGAATGTGATGCCATCATCCATGTATATGGATATCATGGACTATCTGAAGGAAAAGGACATAAAGATTGTTGTAGATGCAACAAGAGATTTGCTGACTAATGTACTGCCTTATCATCCATTTTTGATAAAGCCAAATAACCATGAGCTTGGAGAAATCTTCGGAGTGGAGATAAGCGACAAGGATGACGTTATCAAATATGCCAAAAAGCTTCAGGAGCAGGGTGCAAGAAATGTGCTTGTATCAATGGCTGGAGACGGAGCAGTCCTCGTATCAGAGGATGGTCAGGAATTTAAGGCAGAGGCACCTGTAGGAAAAGTAAAGAACTCAGTGGGTGCCGGAGATTCAATGGTAGCAGGATTTGTATCCGGCTATCTGTCAACAGGAGATTACAAGCAGGCATTTATGTATGGAGTCTGCACAGGAAGTGCAAGTGCATTTTCAGAAGAATTAGCTACTAAAGCGGAAGTTGAAGCTTTATTAGATAGAAGCAAAAATTTATTTTAGGAGGAACTATGTATGAGAATCAAGGATTTGTTATCAGTTCAAAGCATTGAACTGGGGGGAAAGCCTGGAAACAAGACAGAAGTACTTAATCACATGGTAGACCTTATGGCAAAGGGTGGAAACATTGCAGATATTGAAACTTACCGCAAGGGTGTATTTGCCAGAGAAGAGGAAGGAACTACCGGTATCGGAATGGGAATAGCCATTCCACACTGTAAGTCGGATGCGGTAAAGGCACCGGGACTTGCAGCAATGACAATCAAGGAAGGAACAGATTTTGAATCATTGGATGGAACTCCAGCCAAAATCATTTTCCTTATAGCAGCACCAAACACAAGTGATAATGTTCACTTACAGGTACTCAGCAAATTGTCAGTAATGCTCATGGATGAGAGCTTTACAAACTCACTGGTAAATGCATCAAGCGTTGAGGAATTCTTATCAATCATCGATAAGGAAGAGACAAAAAAGGATGAGAAAGACGCACCAAAGGAAGCTGAAAAAGCAGAATCAGATGTATTTATCATAGGTGTTACAGCCTGCCCAACAGGAATAGCACATACTTATATGGCAGCAGAAGCTCTTGAGAAAAAAGCAGCAGAGCTTGGATATAAGATTAAGGTTGAGACCCGTGGCTCAAGTGGAGCAAAGAATGTGGTGACAGATGCTGAAATTGCAAAGGCAACAGCAATTATCGTGGCATGCGATACAAAGGTTCCAATGGACAGATTTGATGGCAAAAAGCTTATCGAGTGCAAGGTAGCCGATGGAATCAACAAGGCAGAGGAGCTTTTAAAGAGAGCTGCAAAGGGTGATGCTCCTGTGTACAAGGCAGAAAACGGAGCAAAAAAGGAAGAAGTATCAGAGAATAAAGGCTCTGTAGGACATCAGATATATACACACCTTATGAGTGGTGTATCTCATATGCTTCCATTCGTAATCGGTGGAGGAATCATGACTGCACTTGCCTTCCTTATTGATACAATCTGCGGATATGGTGCAACAGGTGGTGGAAACTTCGGTTCAATGATTCCGCTTTCAGCATTCTTTAAATATGCTGGTGGACTTGCAATGGGACTTATGGTTCCTGTACTTGCCGGATATATAGCATATTCAATTGCAGACAGACCGGGACTTGCGGTTGGTTTTACCGGCGGACTCTTAGCCTCAAGCGGAAATGCAATAGCAGCAGGCTATGTGTGGGCTGACAGCACAACAGGCTTCCAGAAATTTATCGCAGATTTTGCCTTCCAGAGTGCAAATGGCGGAAATACAGTATCTGGTTTCCTTGGTGGTATTGTAGCAGGTTTCCTTGCAGGCTATGTTGTTTTACTTTTAAAGAAGCTGTTTTCAAAGCTTCCGGCATCACTTGATGGAATCAAACCTACATTGATTTATCCATTACTTGGAATACTTATTGTAAGTATCCTTATGTGCTTTATCTTCAACCCATTAATTGGATTGATTAACACAGGACTCAGCGAAATGCTTAAGTCTATTTCAGCAGCAGGTATGATTACATTACTTGGTCTCTTACTTGGAGCAATGATGGCTATTGATATGGGAGGTCCAATCAATAAGGCTGCATATGTATTCGGTACAGGAATGCTTGGTACAGCATCAGACCTTATGGCAAATGGTGCAACAATGTCAGACCCGGCAGTTCAGGCCTGCTACATTGCGATGGCATCAATAATGATTGGTGGTATGGTTCCTCCAGTTGGAATCGCACTTGCTTGTAAATTCTTCCCTAAGAAATTTACAGCAGCAGAGAGAAATTCATGGGTATCAAATATCGTTATGGGATGTTCATTCATCACAGAGGGTGCTATCCCATTTGCAGCAGCAGACCCAGCTCATGTAATTCCTTGTACATTAGTTGGAGCAGGAGTTGCAGGCTTCCTCTCAGCTTTGTTTGGATGTACACTTATGGCACCACATGGTGGAATCTTCGTATTTGCTACAGTTGGTAATCCACTTATGTATATTCTGGCATGGCTTGTGGGTTCAGTTATCACTTGTCTGATGCTTGGATTTATTAAGAAGGATGCGGAATAACATTTTAATAAATATTTTTGGAGGCATATCTCATTTTTGGGGTGTGCCTCTATTTTTGTACAAATAGTTTCGCAAAAAGTACTTTTAGGTTTTGATGGTATGCTGCATAAATATAGCTTCATTTTTGTTCCGGGTTACGTTGTGGAGCACTTTTTGATTTTATGTTTGTATGATAATAAAATAGTGGTACAAAAATGCAAAAATGTATAATACACAGGCAAATTATTACGTCTGACAAATATAAAGCTATAAATATACAAGAAAATATTTACCTTTAACAAGTAATTATGTAAAATAAAAATAGGTTTAATGGAAAAGGTGAATAAAATGAGTGCACATGATTCAACAGAAAAGATTTTAAGACAGATACATAAATTATTGTCAAAAAGTGAACCTTATCATAAGGAGCCCAGCAAGGTAATAGTTGATAAGAAAGAGATGCTTGACTTGTTAAATGACTTAAACAGGAGTATCTACGATATATATGACGAGTACGAGCTGACCCAGCAGAGCAGAGACAGGGCAGAGCGTGAGTTCAGAAAAAAGGGCGATGAGATAGTCTGGGATGCAAGCCGCAAGGCAGAGGACGTGTATGCCGCATCAGTCTTGTATACAGAGGAAGCCTTAAACAGGACCTGGGAGATGGTTCACAATACAAACGAATCAATGCAGCAGCTGTATGAGCAGATGAATAATAAGGTCAAGGAGCAGGAGAAGCTCATCAAGAAAAACCAGCTTGAGCTGAAAGCCACCCTTCAGGATTTGGTGGACACAGAGAAGTACCTGACTATCATAGAGGACAGGAACAGGGAAATTCAGAAGCAGAAGGAAGCTGGCAGGGAAAAGAAAGAAATCCTCAGAGAGAAGAATATATATGCCAACAGGCAGACTGAGATAAAGGTCAACACCGAATACCTCGAAAAGATGGGTTATTCAATCGACGAAGGCACTGAAGAACCTGCAGAGCAGACAACAGTAGATGAAAAACCAGCAAAGCAGGAAATAGAAATCCACATAAATCCAGACTACCAGAAAAAGGCAGAGGAATACAAACAGGATCCAGACCTAAGTGCCCAGCTGGACGCAGAGTACTTCAAAGCCCAGGCAGAGAAAGAAGCCAGGGCATCAAAGGAGACCAAGGAAATCACAGAAGGAATCCATAAGATGTGGAGGAGCCTTGTGAATAAGGACTAATATTAAAACTCATGTATTAAAATTAACTAAAGAATGACATATAGTCGATTTTGTAGAAAAATGAAACTAAACATCTTATTCTGCAAAACAACTATATGTCATTTTTTTAAAAATACAAGAATACCAGAGAAGCTGCTAAAAGCAGCTTCAATTGGTATTCAAGTAGAAAACTTGTAAGCAGTAGGACATCATGCGGGGATAGGCAGAATTTGTGACTTGTGCAGGATATTAGATTTTCTTAATGCTTTGTACGTTTCCCAACAACTCGGCAACAGGACGTTGCCGAGAGCGAGACCTGAGCCATGGATGGCGAATGCACCAAAGTGTCCAGCAAAAGCTGCCAGTGGCAGGTTTTGTCGGTTCGAGCGGTTGTGTCAAGCATAGACCAATCAAATCAAAGCATTTAGAAAATCTTATATCCGTAACCCGTCACAAATTCTGCCTATCCCCGCATGATGTCCGTAAACAATCCCATTTTTAAACAATTTTTAAGAAACAAATGTTGATAAGTCTGCTATTATAAGACTAAATAGTGGATTAGGAGGACAACATGACAATACTTGTATGTGACGACGATAAGGAAATAGTTGAAGCCATAGAGATATACCTGATACAGGAGGGCTATGAGGTCGAGAAAGCCTACGATGGAGAGGAAGCCCTCGCCATAATGCAGAGCAAGAAAATCGACCTGCTCATCCTAGATGTGATGATGCCAAAGCTGGATGGAATCAGGGCAACCCTTCAGATTCGTAAGGCAAGCAGCATACCTATTATAATATTGTCAGCAAAAACCGAGGACGCAGACAAGATACTGGGCTTAAATGTAGGGGCAGACGACTATGTGACAAAGCCTTTTAATCCTCTTGAGCTGGTAGCCCGTGTCAAGTCCCAGCTCAGGCGTTACACCACCCTGTCCAATGTGGAGGATACCAAGGACACAATCTATGAGACAGGCGGCTTGGTAATAAATGACGATTTGAAAAAGGTAATGGTTGACGGCGAGGAGGTCAGGCTCACACCGATTGAGTACAATATACTTTTACTTCTCATGAAAAATAAGGGTAAGGTATATTCCATCAACCAGATATATGAGAGCATATGGAATGAGGAGGCCATCGGAGCAGACAACACAGTGGCAGTCCATATACGTCATATAAGAGAAAAAATCGAGATTAATCCAAAAGACCCAAGATATTTAAAGGTAGTGTGGGGTGTCGGATATAAGATAGAGGAGAGCCGATGAAGGAATACACGATTGGCAAAAAAGCCGCTGCGATACTGATACATCAACTGTTTGTCATAATGATGATGGCTGGGATGTACGCGGCAGATTATTGTATAAAAAAAAGAATGTATTCACAGAGTATAAACTATACGGTACTGGCAATAATAGGGCTGACCGGCAGCTTTGTAGTCCTTGCGTATCTGACAAATGTGACCGGAAGGAAGTCATCTGACGACCCGGCAATCTATTACAATTTTGTGGATAAGATATATTCTGACATCCTGCTTATAATTTTTACAGTAATAATCGTGTGCATCTGCATGATAGCGGGCAAGGTGCGGCAGATTAACTTTGATTTCGCAGGTCTTATGATAACGGTAGGTACAGTGGCATACATTTTTGATATTGCATTTCTGACCTTTTACAACAGCATAATCAGGAAAATAAAGGGAAATATCCTATGGACTAACAGTATTGTATACATGGTCTATGATTTTTTTAAAAGCCTGTCGGTGGACAGCAAATTCCATATCACAACCAGAAACGCCAGGGAGAACAAGCAGATACAAAATGCCATAGAGCTCATCGCTACAGGGGCTCTGGACACAAGGCTTGACGTGGATGATTTCCACGGAAGCAATAAGGAACTGGCGGAGGCAGTAAACCACATCAGAGATGGTCTCTACAATGCAGTTGAGGACAGGGTCAGGACCGAGAAAATGAAAGCAGAACTGATTACAAACGTATCCCATGACATAAAGACACCTCTTACCTCAATAGTAAACTATGTGGAGCTCTTAAAGAGGGAGAACCTGGACAACGAGAATGCTGAGAACTACATACGGATTCTCGATGAAAAATCCCAGAGACTCAAGCAGCTCACAGAGGATTTGGTGGAGGCTTCAAAGATAAGTACGGGAAATATCAAACTGGATATACAGACAATCAACATGGTGGAGCTTTTGTATCAGACCGGTGGAGAGTTCAACGAGAGATTTGAATCAAGAAAACTGACAGTCATCACCAAAATCCCGAACAGACCTATGATGGTCAGGGCTGACGGCAGGCAGTTGTACAGGACAATTGAAAACCTTTATGTAAACGCAGCAAAGTATGCCCTTGAAAATACCAGAGTCTATGTGGAGCTTGAGGAAAAGGACAAGAGAGCAGTATTTACCATAAAAAATATATCAAAGACAGAGCTCAATGTGAATGGTACCGAGGCAAGGGATTTGACAGAGCGTTTTGTCAGGGGAGAAGCCAGCAGAACCACTGAGGGAAGCGGTTTAGGATTGTCAATTGCCAAGAATTTAACAAATTTAATGGGTGGAGAATTCAAAATTGAGATAGATGGGGATTTATTTATTGCCACCATATCGTATAAAATGATATAATGAGCGCAAGCAATGAGACGTGCCAAAGATAATATACATAAATGCGATGTGCTTGCACAAGAGCATTTATGTATATTATCTTTGATAGGGCGAATGCCCGTACATCCCAAGAAACAAATGTTTCTTGGGATGAGCACGTCAGAAATAACAAAGTAAACTAAAATGGAGGAAACAAAGTGAAGTTATATAAAGAGGGAGCTTTCCTTATTCAGGGCAAAGACATTGTACTCAACGCACCTGACGCATTGGAAGCAGTAAAAAGTAAAACCGGAAAAGAAGTAACCATAGACCAGGCAAAGCAGAATACCATAGCGTATGGTATCTTAAGAGACCACAATACATCTGGAAACATGGACAAGCTCCAGATTAAATTTGACAAGCTGACCTCTCATGATATTACATTCGTAGGAATTATCCAGACTGCCAGAGCTTCTGGACTTGAAAAATTCCCAATTCCTTATGTTTTGACAAACTGCCATAACAGTCTCTGTGCTGTAGGTGGAACAATAAACGAAGATGACCACATGTTTGGACTTACCTGTGCCAAGAAATATGGTGGAATCTATGTACCACCTCATCAGGCAGTAATCCATCAGTTTGCAAGAGAGATGCTTGCAGGCGGTGGCAGGATGATACTTGGTTCTGATTCCCATACTCGTTATGGAGCCCTTGGAACAATGGCTGTTGGTGAGGGTGGACCAGAGCTTGTAAAGCAGCTCCTTGAGCAGACCTATGATATCGACAGACCAGAGGTTGTAGGTATTTACCTCACAGGTGAGCCAATAAAGGGAGTAGGACCACAGGATATTGCCCTTGCAATCATCGGAGAAGTATTTGGCAATGGATTCGTAAAAAATAAAGTTATGGAATTCGTAGGACCAGGCGTATCCAACTTAAGTGTAGATTTCCGTATCGGTGTTGATGTAATGACTACAGAGACAACCTGTCTCTCATCAATCTGGAGAACAGATGATAAGGTAAAGGAATTCTATGAGATTCATGGACGTGAAGAGGACTACGAGGAGCTTAATCCGGGTGAGATTGCTTACTATGACAGCTTTATCGAGATTGATTTGAGCCAGATTCGTCCAATGATAGCTATGCCATTCCATCCAAGCAACACTTACACAATTGACGAGCTAAATGCCAACCTTATGGACATTCTCGATGACTGTGAGAAGAGAGCCGAGGTGAGCTTTGATGGTAAGGTTAAGCTGGATTTAAAGAGCAAAGTAAGAAATGGAAAATTATATGTAGACCAGGGAATTATTGCAGGCTGTGCCGGTGGAGGATTTGAGAATATCTGTGATGCAGCTGACATTTTAAAGGGTACATCAATTGGAGCAGACGAATTTACACTCAGCGTATATCCTGCCTCTACACCTATTTATATGGAGCTGGTAAAGAACGGAGCAGTTGCTAACCTCCTTGCAACAGGAGCAATTGTGAAGACTGCCTTCTGTGGACCATGCTTTGGTGCAGGAGACACACCGGCAAACAACGCATTCTCTATCCGTCATTCAACCAGAAACTTCCCTAACAGAGAGGGCTCTAAGGTTCAGAACGGACAGATTAGTTCAGTAGCACTTATGGATGCGCGTTCAATCGCTGCAACAGCAGCAAACAAGGGATATCTGACATCAGCTACAGAAATTGATGTAGAATATACAAAACCAAAATATTTCTTTGACAAGACAATATATGAGAATCGTGTATTTGACAGTCATGGTGTGGCAGACCCAGATGTTGAGATTCAGTTTGGACCAAATATCAAGGATTGGCCAGCAATGAGTGCTCTTCCAGAAAATATGGTATTAAAGGTTGTATCAGAGATTCATGACCCTGTTACAACAACAGATGAGCTTATTCCATCAGGAGAGACATCATCTTATCGTTCAAATCCACTTGGACTTGCTGAGTTTGCACTTTCAAGAAAGGATCCTGAGTATGTAGGAAGAGCCAAGGAAATACAGAAGGCTCAGAAAGCCCTCGAAGCTGGCCAGTGTGCAGGAGAAGCTGTTCCAGAGCTTAGAGATATTATGGAAGTTGTAAAATCACAATTCCCAGATGTATGTCATGACAATATCGGATTTGGAAGTACTATCTTTGCGGTTAAGCCGGGTGATGGTTCTGCCCGTGAGCAGGCTGCATCCTGCCAGAAGGTACTTGGTGGATGGGCAAATATCGCAAATGAATATGCAACCAAGAGATATCGCTCAAACCTTATTAACTGGGGAATGTTACCATTCATCATTGATGAGGGTGAGCTTCCATTTAAGAATCTCGACTACATTTTCCTTCCGGGAATCCGTAAAGCAATTGCTGACAGCAAGACTGAATTTGAGGCATATGTGGTAAAGGATGGCAGATTAAATCCATTTACACTCAAGATGGGTGAGCTTACACCAGACGAGAGAGAAATCATCTTAAAGGGATGTCTGATAAATTATAACCGTAAGTAGGAGGAACGTGCATGGACGACGGGAAAAATGACAAGCAGAACAACAGGGATGAGTGGATGCACATGGTCAGAATCGGCACAACAGTTTTTGTGACCTTTGTGCTGTGTATCCTATTCTTCTTCATGATATTTAGGTATCAGGGATTTGCAGATGGCTGGAACAAGATAATCAGTGCTTTACAGCCGATTATCATAGGACTGGTGCTTGCCTATATTTTAAATCCGGTTATGCTATTTTTGCAGAAAAAAAACTATAAGTTTTTTTCACAAAAGATAAAAAAACAGGAGACAGCAGATAAGCTGTCGAGAGGACTTGCAGTAACAGCTTGTGTACTTATTATTATTGGATTTATAAGTTTACTGATTGCGGCGATTGTTCCATCACTTATATCGAGTGTAACCAGTCTCTTATCCAGCCTGCCATCAGATGTTAAGACACTGATAGATACCATACAGAATGGTACTTTGGGTGACAGCGATATAGCAGCAAAAACAAGTGAGATAATCCAATCGCTGACTGATTATGTGGAGGATTTCGCACAAAATAAGCTGCTTCCGGAGGCACAGACCTATATTGCTGAGCTGACATCAGGTGTGATTTCAGTAGTAAAGGGCTTACTTAATTTCATAATCGGTATCATAGTAATGGTATACGTTATGGCGATTCAGGAAACTCTTACAGGACAGAGTAAGAAAATAATTTATTCTATATTTAAGCCTAAGACAGGAAACGTAATTATCGAGACATGTCAGAAGGCAAGTGAGATTTTTGGTGGATTTATTACTGGAAAAATCATAGATTCCATCATAATTGGAATAATAGCATATATAGGCTGTCTGATACTGAGAATCCCATCTGCTGTGCTGGTAGCAGTGATAGTAGGTGTGACAAACGTGATTCCTGTATTTGGACCATTTATAGGTGCAATTCCAAGTTTGATTATCGTTGTTTTGCAGAGTCCATTACATGCATTGTATCTGTTGATTTTCATTATTATTCTTCAGCAGGTGGATGGTAACATTATAGGACCAAAGATTCTTGGCTCATCAACAGGTTTGTCATCATTCTGGGTAATGTTTGCAATCCTTGTGGGTGGAGGATGCTTTGGCTTCATAGGAATGTTACTTGGAGTACCGGTTTTTGCGGTAATATACTATATAATCCGTAGGGTTGTTAACCATTCTCTCAGAAAGAAAAAGCTTCCGGAGCGTACAAATGAGTACGTGGAAATGGTTGCCGTTAATGAGAAAAACAACGAGCTGGTATACAAAGATAAGCAATAGTTAGAAAGCACTGATTTTTTCAGTGCTTTTTTTCTAAGTTTTTTGACATCTATATTTGCCTATGTTACACTAAAACTAGATTATTGTAACTAATTTTAGACTATATATTGAGGTGGCACAGTTGGATAAATATGAATACAATCTAAAGATAGATCAAATGAAAAGTCTGTTTGCAGAGGAGAATTATGAGGCTGCGGCAGAACTGGCTGACACGATCAATTGGAATAAAATAAAAAATGTAAATGCACTGGTCAAGGCTGGAGAGGTCTATGATAAGGCAGAGCGTTATCAGGACAGCAGGGATGTGCTTTTGATGGCATACGACCGCTCACCTATAGGCAGGGTAATTATATATCGTTTGGCAGAGGTGGCAATCAAGATGAAGGATTTGTCTGCCGCAAACGAGTATTATGAGGAATTTGTAAAAATTGCTCCTCATGACAATATGAAGTATGTGCTTAGGTACAATATCAAAAAAGCGCAGGGAGCCTCATACGATGAACTGATTCCTATATTGGAGGAGCTCAAGGACCAGGAGTATACAGAGGAGTGGGCATACGAGCTGGCTTATCTGTATCACAAGGCTGGCATGAGTGACAAGTGTATTGATGCCTGTGATGAACTGATTCTTTGGTTTGGCGATGGCCCATATGTGGAGAGAGCCCTTGAGCTTAAGATGCTCTATCAGCCTCTTACCAAGATTCAGGAGAGCAAATACAGAAAATTCCGACAGGAAAAAGAGGGAATGACAGAAATCGGCGAGGAGGAAATGAAGCGCGCCGGCGAATTTGTACATGATCCGGTGGTTATCCCACAGGTCGCTGTAAATGAGAAGTTTAATACTGTCAACCTACAGGAAGAAATTGTAAAAGGCATGCAGCAGATTATGAATGCTACAGAGAAAGAAACCGTGTCTGATACAATGGATAATATAAAGAAAATGGTAGAGGATATCCCTTATCTCCAGCTCCCTAAGGATGAGGAGGCTGAGCTTGACAGAGAGCGCGTCAAGACAGATGAGGAGATAGATGGTTCTCTTAAGATAAACTTCCAGGAAATGATTGGTGAGGACTATGATGGTCAGATGAGCTTTATGGTAGATGATAAATCTATGGTAGAGAGGCAGATAACCGGTCAGATGAGCATACAGGATGTACTGGAGGAGTGGGAAAAGACAAAGCGTGCCGCAGAGACAGCCTTGCAGGAAGCTGAGCAGAAGAGACTTGAGTCAGCAAAGGCAAGGGCCTTACAGGAAGCCGATAATATCATGAACAGGCTCACCGGAGCAATGCCAAAGCTTGATGCGGGAGTTACACCTCAGGAGCTTCTGGCAGAGCAGTATATGCAGGGAGAGGATCTGCCGGAAGAGACAGCTAGTGTACCGGAGACTGTAATATCTGATATGGAGGAGCTTACAGCACCGAAAAATAATATGGAAGCAGGGGATGAGTTGATTCCAGAGGCTGAAATACCAGAGACATATGGCATACCAAGACCGGTTGGTGTGGTTCCGGGGGTAGTACCGGCAGCTGTAGCAGTGCCGGGTGTTGACCTGCCTGAGGCTGGACTTCCAGATGTGGGCCTGGGTGATGTAACTGTAGAGCCAGAAGTAGAACTACAGGCGGATGAAATATCACAGACAGGTGTGTTACCAGAGGCGGATGTGCTTCCAGAGATAGGACTGCCGGATGACATAAGAGCAGAGCAGACAACAGAGGCAGATGCAATGTCCCAGACGGGAGTAATGCCAGAGGCAGAAGAGCTTCCAGAGATAGGACTGCCAGATGACATGGGAGCAGAGCAGACAACACAGGCAGATGCAATGTCCCAGACAGGAGTAATGCCAGAGGCGGAAGAACTTCCGGAGATAGGTTTACCGGAAGACATAGCAGAAGAAATGCCACAAGCTGGTATGTCAGCAGAAGCAGAAACACAAGCAGATACAATGCCACAGGCAGGAGAAATAAAGCAGAGCAGAAATCAGGGAGCAACCATGGTTCTTCCAAGCCTTGATGATATAAAGGCAGCAAGAGAAGAGCGCAAGGCTGATTTGGGAGCTACAAAGAGACTTCCAAATGTAAAGCAGCGCACCCAGAGAATACCTGAGATAAGCCTGCCGGAGGATTTGGATATTCCGGATGATGTACCAGAATTAAAGCATTTTGATGAGCTGACAGATGACCAGAAAGCCATTTTCTCATATTTTGTGCCGGTAAAGGGCATGGAGGATCAGCTTTGTAAGGCTATAAACGGAGTTTCTTCACACCTTATCAAAAAGGAATCTGCAAGACTTGGAAATATTATAATTCAGGGAGATCAGGGTTGTGGCAAGACAATGCTTGCTACAAGCTTAATCAAGGTATTGCAGAAGGAAACCGGCATGCCAAACGGCAAGGTTGGTAAAATTGATGCAGCATCCCTCAACACCAGAGATATACAGCAGCTAGTCAGGAAAGTATCTGGTGGATGCCTGATTGTGGAGAAGGCAGGAGACATTGACAGGAAGACAGCAGCAGCACTTGCATTGCTGATGGATCATGATATAACAGGAACTTTGTATATATTTGAGGATACATCAAAGGGCATCAAGAAGGCGATGTCCCAGGAGCCGGCATTGGCAGGCAAGTTTACAGAAACTGTAACTGTACCTATTTTTACAAATGATGAATTAGTATCATTTGCTAAGTCATATTCTGCGGAGCTTGGCTATAAAATAGATGATATGGCAGTACTTGCGCTTTACAACAGAATAAGCAACATTCAGAAGTACGATCAGGCAACTACACTGACAGAGGTCAAGGATATTGTTGATGAAGCAATTGAGAGAGAGGCTCACGGCGGACTGAGAAAGGCGATTAGTATTCTGACAGCAAAGCGTTATACAGAGGATGACAGAATCGTGTTAACGGAGGCTAACTTCGATTTAAAATAGAAATGTGGAGGGGAAATATGAGTAATTTTACAGATATGGATTGCTACCTGTTTGGACAGGCGACCCATTATGACATTTACAAGAAAATGGGAGCGCACCCAATGAAGCAGAAGGGTGTGGACGGAGTATGCTTTGATGTGTGGGCACCAAATGCAGACAGGGTCTATGTTATTGGAGATTTTAACGACTGGAACGAGACCTCTCATCAGATGGAGAGAGTTGAGCCTGTCACTATGGGCGTCTACGAATTATTCATACCACAGGCTAAGGTGGGAAATATGTATAAGTTTCTCATTATAGACCGAAATGGAGGAAAGCATTACAAGGCAGACCCATATGCTAACTATGCACAGAAGAGACCGGAGACAGCATCGATTGTTACAGATATATCAAAGTTCAAATGGACAGACACTGCATGGATGGAGAAACGGGCAGAGCTTGGCAAGGATGGAGTCTACTCAAGTCCAATTGCAATATATGAGGTGCATCCGGGCTCATGGATGAGACATCCGGGACAAGAGGATGAGGGATTTTACAGCTACAGGGAGCTGGCAAAGAGTCTGATTGATTATGTCAAAAAAATGGGATATACACACATAGAGCTCATGGGTATATCAGAGTATCCATATGATGGCTCGTGGGGATATCAGGTAACAGGCTACTATGCGCCAACCTCTCGCTATGGCACACCAGAGGATTTTGCCTATCTGGTAAATCAGTGTCATAAGAATAAGATTGGTGTGATTCTGGACTGGGTACCAGCGCATTTTCCAAAGGATGCACACGGACTTGCAGAGTTCGATGGTACGAGATTATATGAATATCCAGACCCAAGAAAGGGTGAGCATCCGGACTGGGGGACAAAGATATTCAATTATGAGAAAAATGAAGTGAAGAACTTCCTTATCGGAAGTGCCCTTATGTGGATAGAAAACTACCATATCGATGGACTCAGGGTGGATGCGGTTGCCTCTATGCTTTATCTGGACTATGGCAAGGAAAATGGACAGTGGATTCCAAACAAGTTTGGCGGCAATAAAAACCTGGAGGCAATCGAATTCTTCAAGCACATCAACACATTGATTCTTGGCAGGAATCCGGGAACAATGATGATTGCTGAAGAGTCAACAGCCTGGCCAAAGGTTACAGGCAGGGTTGAGGATGATGGACTCAACTTCAGCTTCAAGTGGAATATGGGCTGGATGAATGACTTCCTTGATTATATGAAGCTTGACCCATATTTCAGGAAAAACAACCACAGTAAGATGACTTTTGCCATGAGCTATAACGAGAGTGAGAAATACATATTAGTATTGTCACATGACGAGGTCGTACATCTGAAGTGCTCAATGCTCAACAAGATGCCGGGTCTTGAGGAGGACAAATACAAAAACCTCATGGCAGGCTATGCCTTTATGATGGGACACAGTGGCAAGAAGCTTCTCTTTATGGGACAGGATTTTGCCCAGGAGAAGGAATGGAGCGAGGAGAGGGAGCTTGACTGGTATCTGCTTGAGAATCCAAACCACCAGAAGATGCAGGACTGGGTCAGGGAGCTTCTTCATTTGTACCGCAAAAATCCATGTCTCTACGAGCTTGACCACAGTTGGGACGGCTTTGAATGGATTAACGCAAATGATGCAGACAGAAGCATTTTCAGCTTTGTGAGAAAGAGCATTGATGGCAAAAACAATATGCTTTTTGTAATCAACTTTACACCGGTTGCAAGGGATGATTACAGGGTAGGTGTTCCAAAGAATAAGACCTACAAGCTGGTGTTAAACAGCGAGGATCCAAAATTTGGAGGAAAAGACACAGACAGACAGGTAAGCTACAAGGCACAGAAGAAGGAGTGTGACGGAAGAGAGTACTCTTTTGCATATCCACTGCCGGCTTATGGAGTTGCAGTATTCAAGTATTAAATATATAACCTGCACCCGAGCATCCGCATTCCCTGTCTGATAGGTAATTATTGCGTAATGAATTATATGAGAATCGGCATTAATAAATACATCCCATGAATTTGGGGTGTATTTTTTTGTGCAAAAGACCGATATAGATATAAAATATGAAGTAGAAGCATATTGCGAGGAAAAATTTTGATAGATATAAGAGAAAAAGTCGGAAAATCAATAGAAAATAAATCAATAGAAAACTATTACAAGACCGGTTCAGAGTCATCGGTCAAGGTCATAACTGGTGCTGCAAAGAAGGAATCCTATGTGAAAAACAAGGATTCTGTAAATGTGGACATGTCAGATTCTGTGTATACAAGGCCTGATGGCATAAACAATGGTGAAACAGCTGCAGACCAGATGGTGCAGGGAAATGGACTGGATGCCAAGACCAGGCAGAATCAGATGATAGTGCTGTCAAACACAACCTCCGCAGAGGATTACAAGAAAATGCAGGAGGATGGATTTTCTCTGACAGACACAGACAGCCAGACCATCATTACAGAGACCGATAAGATAAAGGCGGTATTGGCAAAGGCTGGAGTGGACATATCTGTATATGGCGATGATTTGGATGAGGAAAGCCTAAAGGAAATCACTGGCAGCGAAGCTCTTGCTTCTATGATAATGCAGACTTTACAGCAGAATGATATACCTCTGACAGAAGAAAATGTAAGCCAGACAGAGACAGCCTACAATCAGGCAGTAAACATGGGCAGTATCAGCGAGTATGCAGCAGCCTATGTACTAAAAAATGGGGAGGAGCCGACCATAGATAATCTCTACAAGGCTAATTACAGTGGGGTCGGTGAAGCCAGCCAGCTGTCAGAGACTGAGTTTGACCAGCTCAAAAAGCAGTTGTCAGATATAATAGCCGATGCAGGGCTGGAGGCAGATGACCAGACCTATGATAACTGTAAGTGGCTTATCGAAAATAATATAGCGGTGACAGGGGATAACCTCAGGTATCTGGAGCAGCTTCAGGTGCTTATAAATGGCGGGCTTCCGGATGATGAAGCTGTACTTGGAGCAATAGCGGATGCCATATCGGAGGGAAAGCGTCCTGGGGATGCCATGCTGATAGAGGGTTATTCCATGACAGATAAGGCAGAAAATGCAAAGGCAGTCATTGATGGCGCAAGCTCTGAAAACATAGCCTATCTGGTGGAGAATAATCAGGAAATCACTATAGAAAACTTAGAGCAGGCAGAAAGAAATAATTTCACAGCAGCAGTAGACGACCAGAATCAGGCTCAGATAAAAGCCAGACGACAGCTTGAGGAGACCCGTCTTGCCATGACAACAGAGGCAAACCTTGCCCTTCTCAAAAAGGGAATATCAATAGATACAAAGCCATTGGAGGAGCTGGTTCAGTGCTTAAAGGAGCAGGAAAATGCCTACTATGAGAATTTATTGAACAGCAGCGGCATTCCTGCAGATGGAGAAAATGTCAATACCTTTAAGACTACAACAGACTATGTAAATACATTAAAGTATTCTCCTGCATATGCTTTGAATCTCTCAAGCGCAGATGAGACCTTGGAGGATATAGCAGACAGGGCTGCAAATGTAGAAGAGAGTCTCAAAAAAGCCAACCAGAGTTACGAGACAATGATGACCACACCGAGAAAAGACCTGGGTGACAGCATAACAAAGGCATTTTCAAATGTGGATGACATATTAAGGGATTTGGGGATTGAGGTAAATAAGTCAAACCAGAGAGCTGTCCGTATACTTGCATATAATCAGCTGGATATAAACGTAGAAAATATCAACAGGATAAAGGCTGTGGACGAGGAAGTGCAGAGGACTTTTTCTAATCTCACACCAAAGACCACACTTGAGATGATTAGACAGGGAATACAGCCATTGGATATGACCATATCCGAGCTCAATGATGCAACAGCAGAGATAAAGCAGAGCACAGAAGAGACCGACAATGAGAGATTCAGCAAGTACCTCTGGAAGCTGGAACAGAACCATGCGATTACAGAGGAGGAGCGTTCATCTTATATCGGAATATACAGGCTTATAGCTCAGGTTGAAAAGACTGATGGAGCAGTAATTGGTTCACTGATTAATCAGGGAGCTGATATCACAATGAAAAATCTCCTTACAGCAGTGCGCAGCCAGAAGAAGGCTGGAATGGAATACACTGTAGATGACAATTTTGAGGGCGTGAATGCGAAGACTGACAGCTCTAAAATTGATGAGCAGATAAATACTGCATATCAGACAAATGTCTCATATCAGGCAGATATTGTCTCAGATATAATGGATAATATAAATCCGGAAGCTCTGAATAAGCTGGGAGATAAATGGGAGAATATGACACCTGAGGAGTTTAAGGAAGCCATAAGTGAGCTGGAGGACAGTCAGGACAATGCCTATGTAAAGCAGCAGCTTGCAGATTACAGGAAAGCGATAGAGTCTGCGGAGGATATCTATGATTATTTGGACAGATATGATATCAGGAATTCACTGATAAATGTTATGTCTGAGTCAAAGTATATCCGTCAGCCAAACAGGCTCATGGAAGAGCTGTGGAGTGAGGAGGGGCTTTCAGCAGATTCCCTTGACAAAATCAGGTGGATGAAGGAAGAGCTCCTTGAGAGATTTGGCGAAGCAGTAAAGACACCTCAGGAGATGGCAGATGCTCAGGAGACACTGGCAGAGGTTGCCACCAATGTCATGAAAACCATGATAAATGAGAATGAAAAAATCACAGCGAGAGACTTAAAGGAGCTTCGTCTCATGAATAACCAGTTTAGCCTTTGTGCGCAGAAAGCCAGGGAAGAGAGCTACATGATTCCTGTACAGACTGGTGATGATGTGACAGGAGTATCTCTTAAGATTATAAGAGGAAAGGAAGATAAGGGTCTTGTAGACATCTTTTTCAGAGGAGAGATGATGGGCAAGGTGGCAGCAGCCTTTGAGGCCAGGGAAGAAGGCATATCAGGTGTGATTGCCACAAGTGACGAGGAGACAAGACAGCTTCTGTCAGATAATCTGGGACTTTTTGCAGGCAGCCTCAACAATGACGGAAAAGAATCTGTTGATTTAAGGGTAGCACTTATCCCGGATTTGTCCTCAGAGAAATTTGAAGCCGCATCCCTTCAAAAGGAATTAAACATAGAAAAGGACGAGACCTCAAACAAGGACAATACAGTGCAGACCAGCAGGCTTTATCATGTGGCAGAAGGATTTATCCAGACAGTTTCGGAACTGTTTAATATATAAAATGGAATTTTCCAGATGATATATTGTGTTAATTTTCTGCTATACAGTGTATTGTGCTGAAAAACAATTGTATATATGAGCAGTTTGATTTATTTAATTAGTATGAATAGCTATATATCCGATAAATACCTGCATATACCCAGATATATACCGCGGGCTATCTTATCCTGGTAAGAATCCGTGGTGAGGGCACAGGCTTCATCATAATTGCTTAGGAACCCACACTCTACTATTATAGTAGGTGTGGGTGATTTTTTTAGGAGATAGTAGCTGTCGTTTGCCTTTATACCACGTGATTCAGTAATAGACAAGGTTTCATCCAGAGAGGCTAAAACAACAGAGGCAAGCTCTTTGCTGTCAGCGCTGGAAGAGTAATAAAATACCTGAGGTCCATATACAGATTCATTGGGAAAGCTGTTCTGGTGGATGCTGACTGTGATGGCCGCATCAGAGTTGGACATGATTTCCACTCTTTTACTCATATCTTCACGCTTATGATTAGAAGCATTTTCGGAGGACAGGTCATTGCTGTCCTCGCGGGTCAGCACAACATTATAACCCTTGTTTTCTAATAACTGTTTAAGCTTTAGAGTGATAGACAGATTTATGTCTTTTTCAAGAGCTCCGTTTATGCCGATTTTGCCCGGGTCATCTCCGCCATGGCCGGCATCAAGAACAATGGTGCAGGGCACGGAATCAGCAGAGACATTTGCGTAAACTGCAAGTCCGCGGCCGGATACGAAGGATGTGCAGAGAAGTAAGGCGGCTAAAAAGTTTTTGATATATTTATGCGACATGGTTCACCTCATGGAATTAAAATACCCGATGCAAATATGCATCGGGTATTAGTTATTACATAGTATTCAGTTTTTTAGTTTATATACTTAATAATAGTGTCCCAGGTTGCATCATTTTCAAATCCAAGCTTCCAGAAGGATGCACCGGCGAGGTTTGAAGAATTCATAAGCTCAAGTCTCTTTTCAAGTGAAGCTGTATCTTCAAGCCAGATTTTGTAGGTTTTTCCATCAGTATTCCACTCAGCGTAGTTTTGTCCGGATTCTTCATCCCAGGTTATAACAGCACCATTGGCATTAACCACACTTAATGCTGAATCCATGCCGTAAGCTGTGGATGTTACACTGTACTGGGATAACTCATCCTCGGTGTCTGTCACATCTGTTGAATCCTCTTCAGACAAAGGGGTAAGCTCCCAAAGTCTTGTGTAGAATGGCATACCCAAAACTACCTGCTCTGCCGGAACCTGCTCAAGCGTATCGCTTACAGCCTGAGTGACCCAGCTCAGGGAAGAAACGGAGCCAGAGCCTGAACCGGCATAGTGCTCGTCATATCCCATGATAACTACATAGTCTGCGAAGTTTGCCTGCTCCCCTCTGTTGTAGAACGCTGTGTAAGCAGAAGGTACATAATTATCAACAGAAAGTGTAATGCCGTTGTTACCACATTTTATAGAGAGCTCTCTGATGAACTCTATATAAGCATCGCCCACAGCATTGCCATCCAGTGCTTCAAAATCCACATTGATACCATCAAGCTCGTACTTTATGGCAGAAGCGACTATCTGGTTTACAAGATTCTGTCTGGTTGATGAATGTGTAAGCACATAGGTGCTGTCCACATCTGAATTTTCCAGATTACTGACCAGCGCCCATACCTCAACACCCTGAGAGTGGCAGTAGGATACATAGCTTGGGCTTGCAATATCGTGGAGATTACCGTTGTTATCATTTAAGTAGAACCAGGTAGGTGAGATAACATTTATTCCTTTGGTCTTGGCCAGTACATTTGCAACATTATCATTGGCAGATGTTGTAGTGACCTGATGCCATGCCATGCAGATTTTTCCATCTTTTATAATATGGCTAAAGGTTTCAGGCACATAGGAATCATTTTTTATTTCTGTGGACTGTTTATTAGTAACAAGTTTGGATTTGATGTATCCAATGACGCCATCGGAGCTCATTACCTTTGTCCATTTGTCACCCTCTTCAATAATGGTAACAGGGTCGTCCTTTGTGGCTTCCTTTAAAATAGGGCTCTTGATGCCGCCCTTCTGGCGAATCTGTGTGCTCTTCTTTATAGTGGCTGTGTTTACTGTACCCCATGAGTTGTTAATCATCAGCCTGTTGGGTCCAGTTACATATTCATAAGTAAAGTCAGAGTACTGACGAACGAAATCAATATCAATATAACATGAGTCAGAGTTTGCCTTGACAACAGGATGACCATAATCCACAGTAGATTTTGTGACCTGATAACTGTTGCTGTCAGCATTAGCTGATATCAGCTCTGAATCAGTAGCGTAGAACAAGATGTTTTCATTTGCATCCCAATAAAATCTTGAATTGATTGTATCGTGAACAAAAGAATAATCAAGGTATACATAGCCATCTATGACCTTTGCCTGAGCCTCATTTAGCTCACGGTTTAAGATTATGGCAGCCTGGTCCTCAGCGGATATATTGTAATATTCGTTCAGGCTGAGGACTTCCTTGCTTGGCGTGTATTTTTTTATCAGTGCTGATATGCCTGCTATTGCAATAATAATCACAATCAGTATTATGACAACCAGTGCTGGTATTATTTTCTTTTTCATGTGTAAAAATCCTTTCATATATTAGTCTTATAGCTACGCTCATTATATATCATTATAATTACATATTCAAACAAAATAAGGAGCTGCCAGATATAGCAGCCCCTTAATCCTTTTTTCTTTTTTACTTTTAAGTTTACAACTTAAACATCAAGTCTCCTTGCATTTTTCTCAAATTTTTAAATCGTGAGTAGTGTCTTGTCAGAAAATCTGCTATTTTTCGAACCACAGGACTATGCCTATGTATTCGGATGGTAAGAACTCAATAAACAGCTGATTGAAAAAAATAGTCTGCATTCGTGATATACTAATTCCTTTCTGTAATTTTTTTCAAAAACCCGAAATACTGAGAGGTAAGCTGAAACGGATTTTCAAAGAATGGAATCCTTAGGATTTTGGCTTTGATGACCCTGTTATACTCATAGGTAGAACTGTTTTGATTAATCTTGTCTGGATTCCCTAAAAAAATAATATTTTCCCTCATATTATTTAAATAGTTATGAGTAAAACTAATAAGGTCACTTTTGTGCCAGGATGATAAATCGCAAATTGCTAATTTTAAATCGCAACGCATAAATTCCAAATTCGTGTATTGATTTGTAACACCAAAATCCAAAACGAAATAATCATACTTTTCCTGCAGCAGTGATGACAGATCATCTAATGTAACAGCAGAATAAAAATCAATCCCCAGATATTTAAAATGATTAGTCTTGTTTCTGGTGTTCAGGTTATGAATTTCATTAGTAGAATTAACTTCAAGATAAGCTACAGATGAGAATTGTTTGTTAGCTAAAAAATTAGAAACAGCGAGACACAGGCTGGTGACACCGGCACCGCGATGCATGCCGCAGACCCCTATTGTGGTCGGTCTTTTATCAATCCTTTTATTAAATTTAAAAATCTTAAGCTTCCTCCTTTGAGTGGTAGTATGCAGTGTACCAGCTTCTCCACAGCCTTTGTGACCCTAAAAGGATCAGGGGCAAAGGGAAACATGATAACCTTCGTACCGAGATATGCTGCCAGCTGTCTGGCCTGTGTGCGGCTGCATAAATTACAGATGATTTTGACTGGTATGCCTGTTTTTTGAAGATGTTCATATCTTAATTCTGCATCCTTCCAGGACCAATAGATTCCAGAGCATATAAGTATCACAAAGTCTGAGTTTATGAAGTCGCTATCCTGCTCTAGAGCTTCAACAGGTGCATATCCAAAGTCGTAAACTGCATTGCCTGTAGCTGGAGATGGAATGGTTATGCCTGCGCCATATTTGGGAATGCCGGCAAAATGTCTGTAATAAGAGATTCCATTTTTCTCTTTAAAAGAATTTTCAAATCCTGCATAATTGTGCAAATCTTCTGACTCGTTTTTCTCGAAATAGTAACTTTCAGATTTGAGATATCTCAAAGCAGAAGTAATGGAAACCGCTATATGAGTGCATCCGCAGCCAGGGAAACTACTGACTACTGATATTTTTTTATAGAGATGTGGACAATCGGTTCTTTCAAATAATTTTTTTAGTTCAGATTCCAGTGCTTCTACCG
>ERZ1031095.125-NODE-125-length-24290-cov-4.938601_pt1 | contig 24290 bp, 25 predicted proteins | sample MGYA00517108_ERZ1031095 | MGnify/ENA primary metagenome ERZ1031095 (study PRJEB33719, sample SAMN04261275) | wastewater metagenome | biome: rural village; feature: human; material: feces | host: Homo sapiens | place: El Salvador | collected 2013-01-07 ... | reverse complement strand
GTGCATTATCAGAAGCACAGATGAATGCAGAACTAGAGAAAGGATATGCGGATATGCAGGCTGGTCGTACTAAATCAGCAAAATCTGTTTTTGCTGATATCCACAAGGATTACAGTTTATGATTTATGATATCGAGATTTCAGATCAGGCCGAGATAGACCTTCGTGGAATCTTCGAATACATTGCTTTTGAACTGCAGGCATCAGAAAATGCAAGTGGTCAGCTTGATAGGCTTGAAGCATGTATTATGGATCTTGATCATATGCCGAAGAGATATCGACAATATGAATTGGAACCATGGAAAAGGAACCACTAAGGCAGTGAATAATATCAACACCACAATTGCAGATGTGCTTGTGGGTATGGATGCATCTGACATTTATGCAGTTGATGCAGCCATGATTAAGGCTGACGGAACAAAGGATAAATCCAATCTTGGAACTTATTGCTCACTGGGAGAGTCTGGTAGACAAGTACCCTATCATCTCGATTGAGGATGGACTGGATGAAGAGGACTGGGAAGGCTTCAGACTTTGCTGGTCTGGAGCCTTTTGGGTTCAGGTATTAATATTCCATTTCATCTTATTAAGAAATTATTAACCTGCCTAAAAATTTCTCTTTTGATGCTATAATCGACATTGTAATTTATAGAACGAGGAGAAATAACAAAATGATAACTACAAAAAAAGCCATAGGCGGCTCATTCGCAGCAATCTGTGCATTATGTATAGCCCAGCTCTTAGCTCAACTGCTTGCAAGCCTGCTGGTTTTAATTAAAATACCCACCGGCATATGTAACATAATAGCAGGAGTTTTGTATCTGACAATAGCCTTTATTCTAATCAAAGCATTGACAGAGAAAATATTAAAGCTTGACTTAATAAAATTGGGCATGCCAAAATTTTCAGTAAGGGCAGAATGGATTTTAACTGCAATCATACTGCCGGTGGCAGTGGTATCTGTATACATAATCGGTTTTGAGGGAACCTTTGTCTCTTCAAATATGACGGGAAACCAGATTTTTGATACCTTAAGTGCTGGTATATTTTTCACAGGAATTGCAGCAGGCTTTGTGGAAGAAATGGTATTCAGAGGTGTGATTCTAAACCTGCTTAAGGAGAGGTGGAACATCGTGGCAGCGGTTTTGGTGCCATCAATTGCATTTGGCTGCCTCCATGTGCTTGGAATGGATTTCACAATCGAAAGCTCTCTGCTGGTCATAGCTGCCGGCAGTCTGGTGGGCATCATGTTTTCACTTATTGCCCTGCGGAGCGGTTCGGTGTGGAATAGCGCAATTGTCCATGCTATCTGGAATATAGTGATAATCGGCGGAGACCTGACTATCGCGGATAAAGTGGACGAGTATTCTGTCATGACTTATGTATTATCAAGCAAATCCTTTGCGGTGACAGGTGGTGAGTTTGGAATTGAGTCATCTCTTGTCGCGCTGGTTGGGTATTCAGTTGTATCTATAATTATTTTAATTAGTTGGAAAAAGCACAAAGGCTAGGCATTCATATTTTAGGGCAGATGTGCTATAATTCTCTAAATATATAATTTAGTCAGGAATACAGCATCCTGCAATTTTATAAAGAAAGAAGATAGTGACATGAAGATTACAATTGCAAGACAGTGTGCCAGCGGTGGACATCAGGCAGCAGAACTGCTGTCAGAGCAGCTTGGACTGGAAATATTTGACAAGAAGAGATTTGTGGAGGAAGCAAAAAAGAGAAATGTATATGATGAGAATGCCAATTTTCTAAATGAGAAGCCAATCGACAGCTTTCTTTACAGTATCGCAATGAGCTACGGCACCAGAAATCCAATTGATAGATACATTAACTTTGTGAGAGAGGTGACTGAGCAGGAAAACTGCATAATCATTGGAAGATGTGCAAACCACATATATAAAGATGAAAAGGACTGCATATCTGTATTTTTGCATGCGGATAAGAACATCAGATGCAAGCGTCTGCAGGAGCGGAAGCAGATATCAGAGAAGGAGGCCTTAAAGGAAATAGAAGAAGTGGACGGAAAACGTGCCGCTTTTCAGGAGCAGTGCACTTCTTCCCAGTGGGGTGACGGAAAGGAATATGACCTCTGCATTGACACTGGTAAAATCGGAATTGAGAAGGCTGTGGAGCTTATTCTGCAATACATCAAAAGCCTTGACTAATTTCTCATAAAGGGATATTCTAAAGAAAATAATTTGAAAAGTAAAAGGAGAGGAACATTGAGCAGTAGATAGTTTAATTTGGGAAAACACATAGTAATTTAAGAACTGTATGGCAGAGATGCAGACGGCAGGTATTTTGCTGCCACGCAGCCGTAAGAAGCTGCCAATGGCATGTTCTGTAGGTGTTGCACAGATTAGATTATCGCGATGTATGTTCCTTTTTAGTATTCATAAACCTTTGCGCTGCCATACAGCAGGAATAGTTAATGGAAGTTACTGGCAGCAGGTGTGGCTGGTTTATGATATTAAAATATAAAGGTTTACTATGAGAGTCTATTTTGTGTACACAATTTAGGCTCTTTTTTGGTGCCATACATCCGGAAAACTGCCGACATAAGTTCCTTTACTATGTGTTAAAGCACCTGATTACAAGCTGGTGTGGCTAAAGCAGTGATGAAAAATAGGGCTGACTGGTGACAGTTTCATTTGCCAGCAGGTTTGGTTTAAAGAAACATACAAGGAGGTATGGCATATGTTACAGATAAAGAATTTAAGACTCACCCACAAAAAAGATTTAAGAACAATTCTAGACAAGTTCAATCTGGTATTAAACGACGGCGACAAGGCAGTCATAATCGGCGAGGAGGGAAACGGCAAGTCCACCCTTATCAAGTGGATATACAACCCATCCCTTATAGAGGGCTACATCGAAGCGGAAGGCGAGCGGATAATTGGAAACGAGAGACTTGGCTATCTGCCTCAGGAGCTGCCGGAGGAGGACAAGCAGAAAACTGTATATGAATATTTTACGGAAAAAGAGCAGTTCTGGGACAAGACACCCAAGGATTTGGCACAGCTTGCGGCAAAGTTTGGTCTACAGACTGACTTTTTCTACAGCGACCAGATAATAGGGAGCCTGTCAGGCGGGGAAAAGGTAAAGCTCCAGTTGATGAGGCTTCTGATAGAGGATGTGTCAGTCCTATTGCTTGATGAGCCGTCAAATGACATAGACATAGCAAGCCTTGAGCTCTTGGAGCAGATTATAAATGACTGGGAGCACATAGTCCTCTTTGTCTCCCATGATGAAACCCTGATTGAGCACACCGCAAACATGGTAATCCATATTGAGCAGATAAAGCGCAAGACTGAGTCCAGATATACAGTGGCAAAGCTGTCTTATGCGAGATACATGGAGGAGAGAGACAAGAGCTTTGAACACCAGAAGCAGATGGCGGTAAGTGATAGGCGGGAAAAGAAACTGCGTGATGAAAAATACATGAGGGTCATGCAGAGCGTTGACAATGCGCTTGCCGCCTGTTCCAGACAGGCTCCGGCTGCTGCTAAGAATCTAAAGGATAAAATGCACACGGTAAAGGCTATGGGCAGGCGCTTTGAAAAAGAGGATGAGAATATGACCCGGATGCCAGACCAGGAGGAGGCTATATTCTTTAAGCTTGGAGATGACAAGTCTTATGTGCCGGCAGGAAAAACTGTCATAGAGTATGAACTTTCAGAGCTTACCACACCTGATGGGTCGAGGTGCCTTGCAAGGGATATTAAGCTTAAAATCAGAGGCTCAGAAAAGGTCTGCATTGTGGGCGCAAACGGAGCTGGAAAGACCACCCTTCTTAGAAAAATTGCAGATGAGCTTTTGGAGCGGAGTGACATAAAGGCAGAATACATGCCACAAAATTATGAGGACATGCTTGACCTTGACGTGACTCCGGTTGATTTTTTGAACCAGTCCGGAGACAAGGAGGAGAGTACCAGAATCAGGACTTATCTGGGCTCCTTAAAGTACACTCCGGATGAGATGGAGCACCCAATCCGGGAGCTGTCGGGCGGACAGAAGGCAAAGGTACTTTTGCTTAAAATGAGCTTAAGCGGAGCAAATGTCCTGATACTGGATGAGCCCACCAGAAACTTTTCACCCCTGTCCGGTCCTGTAATCAGAAAAATGATAAAGGACTTCAAGGGAGCGGTTATAAGCATTTCTCATGACAGAAAATATATAGATGAGGTGTGCGATACGAGGTACGAGCTTAATGCAAAGGGGCTGAAAAAACTTGAATAGCTTGTTAAATGAGTGGACGATACGCTTAAAGGTCTGCTTGGAAAGTCACCTTTGGACAGTCTGGCAGCACTTAAAAAATAGGACGGAATATATCATCACATGATGGAATTACAGCTTGAGTAGGTGTATTATGTAGGCATACATTAAGAAATTGCAGGTGAAATAAAATGGAAAAAAGTATGTTTACATCAGCAGAACTCAAGAAATTAATCTATCCGCTTATCATAGAGCAAATCCTTGCCATAACAGTAGGCATGGTAGATACAGTCATGATTTCATATGCAGGAGAGGCAGCTATGTCAGGCGTCTCTCTTGTTGATATGATAAATAATCTACTTATAAGTATATTTGCAGCGGTGGCAACAGGTGGAGCTGTAGTGGTATCCCAGTATCTTGGCAGCCAAAATCCCAAAAGTGCATCCAGGGCAGCCACCCAGCTTATTACAGTAGCCTTTGTCATAGCGGCAGGCTTTATGCTCGTATCTATAATAGGAAATGAATCCATACTCAGATTATTGTTTGGCGCAATCGAGTCTGATGTAATGGATAGTGCCTGCATATACTTTTTAATCTCGGCTTGGTCATATCCGTTTCTTGCTGTCTACAATGCAAGTGCAGCGATTTTCAGGTCTATGGGCAATGCCAAAATCTCAATGAAAATATCAATCGGCATGAATATATTTAACGCAATCGGAAATGCTATCCTAATCTTTGGTCTGTCTATGGGGGCAGCAGGAGCCGCTCTTTCCACACTGGCAGCCAGAATCCTTGGAGCAATTGTCCTGCTTTATCTGGCAACCAAGAAAAACCTTCAAGTATCTGTAAATATGAGGGAGGTCTTCAAATGGGAAAGCGATATGGTGGGCAGAATCCTAAATATAGCCATTCCAAGCGGTATAGAAAATGGCTTGTTTCAGCTTGGACGAGTGCTGGTAGTCAGCATAATTGCCCTCTTTGGAACCTATCAGATTGCGGCAAATGCAGTGGCAAACACACTGGATGCCATGGGCTGTATTGCAGGACAGGCTATGAACCTTGCAATGATTACTGTGGTAGGTCAATGTATGGGAGCAGGAGAAAAGGAACAGGCAGTCTATTATACCAGGAAGCTATGGAAGATAACCTATATCATTACAATCGCAGTGAATTCAGTAATCCTAATATCCCTGCCCTGGCTGCTCAGACTTTTTGCCTTATCTCCAAAAGCATATAAGTATGCCTATATTCTTGTCATGATTCATGATGGCATGGCTATGTTTATGTGGCCGACAGCCTTTACCTTGCCCAATGCCATGCGTGCGGCAGGAGACGTGAAGTACTGCATGTTTATATCCATTTTCTCAATGGTGGTATTCAGAATCCTCTTGAGCATAGTGTTAGGCATCTGGATGGGCTGGGGCGCAATAGGAGTCTGGCTTGCAATGATAGTGGACTGGACCTTCAGAGTTATATTATTCGTATGGCGTTTTGTCAGCAGAAAATGGCTGGAGTACAAGGTAATATAAAAGAAAGCTGATATAAAAGAAAAAAATTATTTTTTTGTGTTGACATTTTGAAAAAACATGATATATTGATATTAGTAACTATTACTATTTTAGAAGAAAGCAGGAATTATGGCAAAGTATTCAAGACAAAGAGAGTGTATTTTGAAAAATTTGCAGAGCAGAAGAGATCATCCAACTGCGGATATGGTTTACGAAAGTGTACAGGTCGAGGAGCCAAACATAAGCCTTGGGACTGTATATAGGAATCTATCTTTTCTGGCGGAGAATGGTCAGATACTTAAGATATCAACTGGAATAGGACCGGACCATTTTGACGGATTCACAGAAGCACATAATCATTTTGTGTGCAGGAAGTGCGGAAGAGTGCTGGATTTGGACTATGTAGCAGACGAGAAGATTATAGTGGACGCTTCTAAAAATTTTAATGGTGAAATAGAAGGCTATGATTTACAGTTCTACGGAACTTGTGAGGATTGTCTTTAAAAAATTGCACAAAATAAAATGTATAAATTAAGGAGGAAATTATTATGGCAAAGTGGGTATGTCCAGTATGTGGTTACATTCATGAGGGAGATGAGGCACCAGCAGAGTGTCCGGTATGTCACGTAGACGGATCTAGGTTCAAAAAGGTAGAGGGCGAGCTTAAGCTTGCAGCAGAGCATGAGTTCGGCGTATACGCAGCAACAGTGAAGAATAACCCAGACATCAGCGAAGAGGATAAGAAATACATCTTCGAGCAGTTAAAGGCAAACTTTGAGGGAGAGTGCTCAGAGGTTGGAATGTATCTCTGCATGGCTCGTATCGCTCACCGAGAGGGATATCCGGAAATCGGACTTTACTGGGAGAAGGCAGCATATGAGGAAGCAGAGCACGCAGCAAAATTTGCAGAGTTACTCGGCTCAGATCTTGAGAAGAATATGACATCATCTACAAAGGAAAACCTCGCATGGAGAGTAGATTGTGAGTTTGGAGCAACACAGGGTAAGGTCGATTTGGCAGTATGTGCAAAGAAGAATAACCTTGATGCAATCCATGACACAGTTCATGAGATGGCTCGTGACGAGGCTCGCCATGGCAAAGCCCTTAAGGGATTACTTGAGAGATATTTTGGATAATTAGCAGATTAGCATCCCCTTTAAATAAGGGGGTGCTTTTGTGCATTATAAAGTATATAATCACTGTTTATATTCCAAATGAACAGAAATTTGAAAAAGATGGAAAAACAAGAAAGGGGCGTGTGTAATATGTGTATGTATTGTAAATGCGATGAAGTTGTGCAATCTACAACAACTCATGTGGTAAATTATAAGGATTGTGTGATTGTTATAAAAAACGTACCATGTATGGAATGTGCCCAATGTGGAGAAACTTATTATACAAATGAAGTGGCAGTACATTTGGAAAAGCTGGTGAATGCTGCAAAACAGTTGATGCAGGAAATATCTGTGATTGATTACAATAAGGCGGCATAATATGATACGAAAAGCATTCAAATTCACAGGCTCAGTTCAGGGCGTAGGCTTTAGATACAGAGCCCAGTACGCCGCAAATGGGCTGAGAGTCACAGGCTGGGTCAAAAATGAATGGGATGGCTCAGTCAGTATGGAAGCCCAAGGCAGTGAAGAACAGATAAATGAGATGCTTAAACTCATAAATCAGGGCTCATACATCCAAATCGACAGGATGGAGTATTACGAGATACCAGTAGTTGAAGATGAACGAAGTTTTCATGTTCGTTAATAATCAGCAAAATATGATGAGTACTCTTGCTTGGATTTTTTGAAAAATTTAGTACTTTTATTGCAACCAGAGAACCTGCTAAAGCAGGTTCAATTGGTTGCATTTTTTTGACTTGATTTAATAAGGTAGCGATGGGATATGGCGGCAGGGGTGGCTGGAATTTGGGGCTTGTGCAGGACGTTAGATTTTCTTAATGCTCTGTACGTTTCCCAGCAGCTCGGCAACAGGACGTTGCCGAGAGCGAGACCTGAGCCATGGATGGCGAATGTCGAGCGGTTGCGTCAAGCCACCATAACCTAAACCAGAGCATTTAGAAAATCTTACATCCGGAACCCGCCCCAAAATCCAGCCACCCCTGCCGCCATATCCCTTCACCACCCCCTCACAATTTTCATAAAAATTTAAGGTTTCATTCATAGACAGTTCCCATCCAGTAATATATTATAATTAAAGGAAAAATATTCAAAAACCACAGGGGCACCCGCCCCAATAGGAGGAAGATTATGAATAAGAAGTTTATCACTTCAGGAATAGCAGGCATTCTTTTTATCCTGCTAATCGTACTGGTAAAGACTGTCGATGTAGCAGCAATAGGACCAGCTGAAACCAGCATCGGCTTATCCAAAATCAATGGAGCGGTAGCCGGCTTTTTCGGAACCAGTATGTTCTGGTATAAGCTTACAAATGTGATAGGAATACTGGCAATTCTCATAGCACTGTGTTTCGCCCTCTTTGGCGGATTGCAGATGATACTGAGAAAAAGCCTTGTAAAGGTAGACAAGGAGCTTTTCTCCCTTGCCGGACTCTATGTAGTAGTTGCTGCCTTGTATGTCTTTTTTGAAAAAGTCATCATCAACTACAGACCGGTAATTATGCCGGATGAGACCGAGCCGGCAGCATCATTCCCATCATCACACACTATGCTTATCTGTGTAATTATGGGAAGCACAATGATATTATCAGGAAAATATCTCAAGAGATATATAGAAAATAAGACCATCAGGGACACAATCCAGGCACTATGCGGATTTTTCATTGTACTGACTGTATTTGGCAGACTCGCATGTGGAGTGCACTGGTTTACAGACATACTTGGCGGAGTCTTAATCAGCATTGCACTTGTAGCAGCCTTTGCCGGCGTGATTGACATGATTCGCGCCAGAAGAAGACAGAAGCTTGCAAAATAATTATAGTAATAAGAAATTGTAGGAACAGAAGTGGCAGGAAAGAAGACAAAAATCAGAATTAGTATTCTGCTGGTACTTGTAGCTATGCTTATAATAGGTATAAGTGTGGTGATGAGAAATCCCAGAGTAAAGCTTTTATACTCTGTGATAAATTTTTCGGAATCAACTTTAAAAAATGAAGAATATCTGTTGTATGGTGTGGACATCATGGAAGTTTTCAGCGATTATGCCAATTCAGACACCCAGATAACAGGAGTAATGGGCTTCCCGGAGATAAAGGGAATGAATGCAACAATATCTGTGGATATGGATGCTGAGAGGTCATTTTCACAGAAGAAATTTGCCAGTGAATCAAGCCTTAACATCTTGTGGGCAGAGGCAGGACAGCTTAATCTCTATGCCCAGGATAAGACCTGGTACATATCAGCACCGATTCTGGGTGCTGACATAGGTTACGCATTTCCCACTGATGTAGACTGGTTTCCAAAGATGCCTGAGCTTACATCAGACATAGACAGGACATGGTTCAGGGAAAACTATTCAAATATAGTTAAACTCATGTCCCAGATAGAGATTGAAAAGACAGACAAAACAATAGAAAATGATGATGGAACAGAGAGCACAGGCTATTCTGTGACAATCCACAAGGGAGACGGACATTTTATATGGGAACTTCTGGGAATGGATGACCCGGATTATGATGTGAATGTAATCATGTATCTCACAAACCACAATAAGTTCCGCAGGATGGAAGTGGACTTGTCAGATATACTTGAAGGAGCCACCCTTACTCTTGACGGAGAAAATGCATCCACCTGTATATTCACCTATGAGCTGCCGGATAACGAGAGCATGGATTTTACTATGACAAGGAACCAGGAGACGGAAAACTGGATAGACATGACCAGCAATTATTATGGAGATAACGGAAAAATCTATCAGATGACAGCAGGCTTGAACTGGGAAAAAATCAAAAATGGTTTCAAGATGAACCTAAAAAATATAAAAATTACCTGTGACGACGAACTGCTCGCCAGAGCCTACTTCCTTGGAAAAGTAGTGAAGGAAGAAGCCACAGATGACCTCTTTAAGGACAAGACAGATTATCTGAACAGCCTTGAGGTAATCCAGTGGAAGACGGTGAGAGACGACACCGAGAGCTTTATACAGGATGTCTTAGATAAGCTTTCACTTCCGGATTTGAGCTTCTTAAGTAAATAATGAATATGTTATTACATCCCACTTGACAAGTCAGGTGGGATGTTGCTTTCTTACTCAAGATTGATTAATTTAAAGCTGTTTTTCTGGAAGTCAATCAGTCCTTCCCTCTTCATCCTGCCAAGCTCAGCCGACAGGGCACTCCTGTCCACATTCAGGTAATCCGCAAGCTGCTGCCTGTCAAAATCTATATCAAAATACGGACTGTCAGACAGGGTTGCCTGAGCCGATAGATAAGAGATGAGACGACCTCGAATTGTCTTTGGAGAAGTGTGAAATATTCTTTGGGACAGTATGAGGTTTTTTCGCGCAGATACACGGAAAAGGTTGGTTAGTATCTGCTGCTCGCTGTGGTTGTGAGCCTTATCCGCAAGCAGAGACAACACCTCCAAAAACATAATCTCACAGTCATCTCTTGCCACAACACTTACCATAAGGGGAATATCAGGATTGCAGGCATAGGTTTCAGCAAAGACCTGACCTTTTCCCAGACTGTCCAGAATGGTCTTATTTCCCCAGAAATCACATTTTTCTATATGCACCTTCCCTGACAAAACTATGCCAAGAGGTCTGCCGGTGTCGCCGGTATGAAGTATAAGCTCGTCCTTTTTGTATTTTTTCGTGTTGTAGTGCATGGACTTAAGCAGGGGCTTCAGAGCATCCTCATGGATTCCCTGAAAAAGCGGTGTCTTAAGCAGAAAATCATATTTTGTTCCCATAGTATCTCCTCCTCACATTCCTATGTTGTAATTACAACAAATTTTTGCTTTAAAATCAAGTTCCTTAGTACTTAAGTATAAAAAAATCAAGCAAATTGATACATATTTATAAAAATAGTAAAATATATCAACAAAAGTGATTAAATTTAATCATTCAAAAATGTGAGTTCTTCTGCTAACATCTTGATTAAGTTAAAAATATATTTATGAAAAGAGGAATTTGACAGTGAAGGGTTATGAAAAGTATGACATAGCATATTTTATGCCACCGGAATGTACGTACGACTGGGTGAAAAAGGACCATATAGACAAGGCTCCGATTTGGTGCTCGGTTGATTTGAGAGACGGCAATCAGGCACTTATTGAGCCTATGAATCTGGATGAGAAGCTTGAGTTTTTTAAGCTTTTAGTAGATATAGGCTTTAAGGAGATTGAGATTGGTTTTCCGGCAGCGTCTGAGACAGAATACAATTTCACCAGGGCTTTGATAGAGAGAAACATGATTCCGGATGATGTGACTATCCATGTACTCACACAGTCCAGAGAACATATCATAAGGAAGACCTTTGCTTCACTTGAGGGGGTAAAGTCTGCAGTAGTGCACCTTTACAATTCAACATCCGTTGCACAGCGTGAGCAGGTTTTTAAAAAGAGCAGGGAAGAGGTAAAACAGATTGCAGTTGACGGAGCAAGACTTTTGAAGGAGCTTGCAGCAGAGACAGAGGGCAATTTCAGATTCCAGTACTCACCGGAGAGTTTTCCGGGCACAGAGGTTGACTATGCAGTGGATGTCTGCAATGCAGTGCTTGATGTATGGCAGCCAGAGAGCTCTAACAAGGCAATCATAAATATACCTACCACAGTGGAAAATGCCATGCCACATGTATTTGCCACCCAGGTGGAGTACATTCACAAGCATTTAAAATACAGGGATGCAGTTGTCCTGTGTTTACACCCTCATAATGACAGAGGCAGCGGTGTGAGCGACGCAGAGCTTGGTATACTGGCAGGAGCCCAGGAGATAGAGGGAACACTCTTTGGAAATGGTGAGAGAACCGGAAACGTGGATATAGTGACCCTTGCCATGAATATGTTTTCACATGGAGTCGACCCAGAGCTTGATTTTTCCAATATGCCTGCTATCAGGGAAAAATATGAGCATTTTACAAAAATGCATGTCCATGAGAGGCAGCCATATGCAGGGGACTTGGTATTTACAGCATTTTCAGGCTCACATCAGGATGCAATCTCTAAGGGCATGGCGTGGAGAGAGGAAAAGCATCTGGATAAGTGGACAGTACCATATCTGCCAATCGACCCGATGGATGTGGGCAGAACCTACGAAGCAGATGTAATCAGAATAAACAGCCAGTCTGGAAAGGGCGGCGTGTCATATATCTTAAAGCAGAATTTCGGCATATCCATGCCTGAAAAGATGCGTGAGCAGGTTGGCTATCTGGTAAAACAGGTGTCAGATGAGAAGCAGAAGGAGCTGTCACCACAGTGGGTATACAATATTTTCTGCGAAAATTATATAGAGAGACATCCCTATTTTTATATACCAGAGTGCCATTTCAGGCAGGTAAACGGAATATTTGCAGAGGCAGTAATATCTCAGGGCAGCAGCGAGAGAAAGGTTGATGCAAACGGCAACGGACGTCTTGACGCAGTCTGCAACATCATAAAGCAGTACTTTGACATCAGCTTTGAACTGACAACCTACGAGGAGCATGCCCTGTCCCATGGCTCATCCTCAAAGGCGATGGCATATGTGGGCATAACCTATCAGGGCAGCATGTTCTGGGGTGTAGGCACGGATGAGGATATCATAAAGGCATCCATAAATGCCCTTGTGGTAGCGGTAAACCACCTGCTTGACACCTTAAAGAGCACAACTGTAAAGGACGAGAGATATGTTGCCATGTTAAACTATATCCAGTCCAACTATAAGACTGTAAATCTCACAGACCTTGCTGCAGAGTTTCACCTGTCAGAGCCATATGTATCAAAATATATAAAGGAAAAGTCAGGCAAAAACTTTGGCGACCTCCTGACTCACGCAAAGATGAAAAAAGCCCGTTCCCTGCTTAGAAACGGCACCATGACAGTTGAAAACATAGCCTATGAATCAGGATATCAGAATGTGGAGCATTTTAACAGACAGTTTAGAAAGCTCTATGATATGACTCCTCTTGAGTATAGAAATTCAAAAAATAAGTAATTATGTCTTGAATTGGGAAAAAAGTACTTTGTATTTTGCAAATGTTTTGGTATAATCTTTATAGCGTATAAAATAATACTAGAAAAGAGAGATGAGAAATGGCAAGTATTTTAGTGTGTGATGATGCAGCATTTATGAGAATGACTCTGATAAAAATTTTACAGGGAGCCGGTCATGATGTAATCGGCGAAGCGGCAAATGGTATAGAAGCACTTGAAAAATACAGGGTGTTAAAGCCTGATGTCGTGCTGATGGATATTACAATGCCTGAAAGAAATGGTCTTGAGGCGACAAAGGACATTACAGAGTATGACCCAAAAGCCACAGTTATCATGGTTTCAGCTCTTGGACAGCAGGAGAAGGTTTTTACAGCTATTGCAAATGGAGCGAAGGATTTCGTGGTAAAACCATTTGAGCCAGATAAGATTATACAGTGTATCTCTAAGTATATCTAATTTTTACCCCCACATCATTGGATGTGGGGAATTTTAGTGCCAAAGTATATATGTTGTAATTACAACATATATAGTGGAATAATCTGGATATACTTTATTTGTAGCTGCGAAGCATATGAGTAGTTACTATATAAATGGTAAACAGGAGGAAATATTATGAGTAAAGTAGTAGATTCAAGAAAAGCAGTTATGATAGGCTGCGGTTTTGTTGGTTCAGCATCAGTTTTTGCACTTATGCAGAGTGGGCTTTTTACAGAGATAGTCCTGATAGATGCGGATAAGAATAAGGCAGAGGGCGAGGCTATGGATATAAGCCATGGGATTCCTTTTGCCAGACAGATGAAAATATATGCAGGGGATTATGATGATGTCTCTGACGCAGGAATTATAATCATATCAGCAGGAGCAGGGCAGAAGCCGGGGGAGACAAGACTTGACCTGGTTCACAAGAATGTAAATATTTTTAAGTCAATTATTCCGGAAATAGCAAAGCGTGATTTTGGAGGAATCCTTCTGGTTGTGGCAAATCCGGTTGACATACTGACACAGGTTGCAATCAAGCTGTCAGGACTTCCGGAGGAGCGCGTAATCGGTTCAGGAACTGTGCTTGACACAGCCAGACTTAAGTATGCATTGGGAGAGCACTTGTCAGTGGACAGCAGAAGCGTGCATGCTTTTATCGTTGGAGAGCATGGAGACAGCGAGGTTGTAGCCTGGAGTTCAGCCAATGTCTCAGGTGTGGAGATTCCAAAATTCTGTGAGATGAGAGGACACTACAAGCACAGGGAAAATGCCGACGAAATTGCCCAGAACGTTAAAAACAGTGCCTATGAGATTATTAATAGAAAGCATGCCACATATTACGGAGTTGCAATGGCTGTAAAGCGAATCTGTGAGGCAATCATCAGGGATGAGAAGACTGTTCTTCCGGTTTCACACATGATGCACGGAGCCTATGGTATAGAGGGGGTAGTAATCAGTATGCCGGCAATAGTGGGGGCAGATGGACTTGAGACTGATGTGCCAATCGAATTAAATGGTGAGGAGGCACTTAAGCTTAAGGAATCAGCAGATGCGCTCAAAGAAATAGTTGATAGTCTTGAGCTTTAGTCTTATAATTGGAAATATAGCTATACAAAGTTAAGAAGGCACTTATATACAGATGCTGGAAAGAGTGTGAATATGTCAGGAAAGAATATAACATTTGAAGATTATATGGAAATGATAAAGATGTATGCACCTTGTATGGATGACTACCCATATGTGATGGATTTAGAGAGAGATGTATACTATATTTCTGAGAAGGCTGTTGATAGATTTAATATTCCAGGAGCCTTTTTTGATAATGCAATAAAGACTCATGAGGAGTTTGTTCATAAGGATGATGTGGCGGTTCTTACCAAGGATTTAAATGACATGATGGAGGGAAAAAAGAAGCTGCACGATATCACCTACAGATGGCTGGATCATAATAACAGACCTATATGGATTAACTGTCGTGGCAGGGTTATCGAAGGCGATGGAGACAGACCAAGGATGTTAATTGGCTGTGTAAATGAGGTTGGTATTGTCGCTAAGGCTGATAATAACAGTGGTCTGCTCCAGACCTCAGAGATGAGACAGCTTGTTGAGCAGAAGGCAGCTATGGGAGAGCTTGGTTTTGTTCTCCGTATAGGAATAGATGGCTTCAAGGATATCAATGAGAAATTTGGTATCGGATATGGAGATTATATTTTAAGCTCTGTAGCTGACTGCATAGTTGAATCCTTAAATGAGAATCAGCATGCCTATCATGCAGTGGCTGATGAGTATATGATAGTTGACACTGCCGGTGGAAGCGTCAGGGATGGACATGAGCTCTATAGGAGAATCAGACGTGCCCTTGACAGGCTTATAGAGAAGAATAACTACGAGGCTGTTTACACTATATCCGGCGGTATAGTTTCCTGTCAGGATGATGAAGCTTTCCGATATGAGAAAATCCTGAAGCTTTCTGCCTTTGCCCTGCAGCAGGCGAAGGATGGAGGCAGGAATCGAGTATATGTTTTTTCGGAGGATGATTATAACAACTTCCTCAGGAAGAGAAATATCCTTAAGAATGCCAGAAGGTCAGTAAACGAGGATTTTAAGGGCTTTGAGGTATTTTTCCAGCCTCTTATGACGGCGGGAGATAATGATGCCGAGGCCAGACTGTACGCTGCGGAATGTCTGCTCAGATATCAGACATGGGACGGAGAGCGGATTTCGCCTATAGATTTTATACCTATCTTAGAGGAGTCCGGACTTATAATTCCGGTTGGCAAATATGTCTTAGAGCAGGCAGCCTTAATGTGCAAGAAGATGCAGATGGTATATCCTGACTTCAAGGTCAGTATCAATCTGTCCTATGTACAGATATTAAAGAGTGCAATCCTTGAAGACATATTTAACATACTTGCGAAGTATGGTCTTAAACCTGAGAGCTTTGTGGTGGAGATAACAGAGAGTGGTTATCTGGAAAACTCACTGTCTGTCCACAGGGTTTGGGATTCATTAAAGAGAATAGGCGTGCTTATTGCCCTTGATGATTTTGGTACCGGATACTCAAATCTGTCAAGCATTAGCAATTTTACACCTGATTATGTGAAGCTTGACAGGGGATTTACGGTCAAGGCACTCAACAACTCTTATGAGAATACACTCATGAAGCATATTATTGATCTGGTTCACAGTGTGGAACTCAAGATTGTGGTTGAGGGCGTGGAGACTGAGGATGAGCTTCACAGGTTAAACAATATGGAGCCTGATTATATTCAGGGGTATTTTTACAGCAAACCATGTTGCAGGACAGAATTCTTTGAGCGATATGGTGTAGCATAAAGACTTTTATTATGCTATAATAGGATAAATTTTATTTTGGAGGTATTTTAATGCATAGCAATGAATCATCAGAGAACTATTTGGAGACAATACTAATGTTGGGCGAGAAGCTTCCGGTGGTGCGCTCTGTTGATATAGCAAACGAGCTTGGCTTCAAGAAATCAAGTGTAAGCATCGCAATGAAAAATCTCAGGGAAAAGGGACATATTATCGTAAGCGATGCCGGATTTATCACACTTACTGAGAGTGGCAGACATATTGCAGAAATGATATATGAGAGACATAAGCTTTTGTCAGAATGTCTTGTTAAATTAGGGGTTCCAGAGGAGATTGCCAGCGAGGACGCCTGCAGGGTAGAGCACATTATAAGCCCTGAGACTTTTGAGGCAATCAAGAAGTTTTATAATGAGAACAAATAAATTATAATATAAAAAAGTCATGGCATATGTCATGACTTTTTTGTGGAGACCAGTCAAGATGAAAAAATTACTAATTTACCTGAAAAACTACAAAAAAGAAGTGGTTCTGGCACCCTTATTCAAACTGCTGGAGGCGTCCTTTGAACTAATAGTGCCGCTTGTTGTTGCAGCCATTATTGATAATGGTATTGCAAACAGTGACAGAGCATATGTGTACAAGATGTGCGGAGCGCTGGTACTTTTAGCAGTTGTAGGCTTTATCAGTGCAGCTACAGCCCAGTATTTCTCTGCAAAGGCGGCAGTGGGATTTTCCACACAGGTTAGACACCATCTGTTTGAGCATATCCAGACCTTGTCTTTTAATGAGATGGATACTTTAGGTACATCTACCTTAATCACCAGACTTACCAGTGACATAAACCAGACCCAGTCCGGAGTTAACATGGTGCTGAGACTTTTTCTCCGTTCACCATTTATCGTCTTCGGTGCAATGATAATGGCATTTACAGTAGATGTTAAGGGAGCACTTGTATTTGTTGTCACAATTCCACTCTTATCAATGGTTGTATTCGGAATAATGGCACTTAGTGTCCCTAGATTTAAAAAGGTACAGGGCGGACTTGATGAAATACTGGGAAGAACCAGAGAGAACCTTGAGGGAGCCAGAGTTATCAGGGCATTCAATAAGGAAGAGGATGAGATAGAGACCTTTAACGAGGATAACCAATTCCTTACAGGCATGCAGATGGCGGTCGGCAGGATTTCAGCCCTTATGAATCCGCTTACATTTATTATCATTAATGTTGCAACACTTTTTGTAATCTGGATAGGTGGACAACAGACCTATGCAGGAATCCTTACCCAGGGTGAGGTTGTTGCCCTTGTGAACTATATGTCACAGATACTTGTGGAGCTTGTAAAGCTTGCAAATCTCATTGTGAATGTAAATAAATCTATCGCTTGTGGCAATAGAATACAGGATGTATTTGAAATTCAGGCTGCTATCCCAAATACAGATGAAAAGCAGCTTACAGACCTTGAGCCTGATGAGAGTGCGCCTATGGTTGAGTTTGACCATGCCTGCATGAGATACGCAGGTTCTACAGAGGATGCACTTACAGATATTAATCTGTCTGTGGAAAAAGGGCAGACAATTGGTGTAATTGGTGGAACTGGCTCTGGAAAGACCACACTGGTCAGTATGATTCCGAGGTTTTATGATGCCTGCAGCGGTTCTGTAAAGATACAGGGCGTGGATGTAAAGGATTATCCAATTGTTGCACTTAGAGATAAGATTGGCATGGTAATGCAGAAGGCTGTCATGTTCCATGGTACTATTGCTGATAACTTAAGATGGGGCAGCGAGGATGCGACAGAGGAAGAAATGTGGGATGCCATAAGAATTGCCCAGGCTGAGGACGTGGTCAAGGGCAAGGAAGGCGGACTTGAGCATATCATTGAGCAGGGAGGACGAAACCTGTCAGGAGGACAGAAGCAGAGACTTACAATTGCGAGGGCAGTTGTCAAAAATCCTGATATACTCATATTGGATGATAGTGCGTCAGCCCTTGATTTTGCAACAGATGCAGCCTTGAGAAAAGCTCTTAAAAATATGCAGGGGACTAAAACTATATTTATAGTTTCTCAGAGAACATCATCTATCATGTTTGCAGACAAAATCATTGTAATGGATGATGGTCAGATTGTTGGAACAGGAACCCATGATGAGCTTCTTGGTTCCTGTGAGACCTACAGAGAAATCTATGAGTCTCAGTTTAAGAAAGAGGAATTGACAGGAGGTGCTTCTAATGCAAGATAAAAAGAACAGCTATCAGACGGTTACCTTAAAGAAAGTATTTAAGTATATCAAGAGATACATTCCTCTTTTGATAACAGCTCTTGCCCTGTCAATTGTTACGGTGGCCCTGACCCTGTATTTCCCTATTCTGACAGGACGTGCAATCGACTTGATTATAGGAAAGGGACAGGTTGATTTTGACGGAATAATGCAGATTGTCATAAAGGCAGTCATAGCAGTTGCTTTCGCTGCAATTGCCCAGTGGCTTACCAATGTATGTAACAACAAGATGACCTACAATGTTATACGTGATATAAGGACGGATGCCTTTGAAAATATTGAGAAAATACCATTGTCTTACATCGACAGTCATTCTCATGGAGATATAGTCAGCAGAATTATATCGGATGTAGATACTTTTGCAGATGGTCTTTTACTTGGACTTACCCAGCTCTTCACAGGAGCTGCAACCATAGTTGGTACACTTATTTTCATGCTCACAATAAATGTAAAAATCGCAGTTGTTGTGGTAGTGCTTACACCCTTATCACTTGTGGCTGCAAGCTTTATAGCAAAGAGAACCTACTCTATGTTCCAGCTTCAGTCCAGAACAAGAGGAGAGCAGACGGCTTTAATCGATGAGATGATTGGAAATCAGAAGGTGCTTGTAGCCTTTAACCATGAGAAAAAGGCTATAGAGCAGTTTGATGAGATAAATGACAGATTAAGCCAGTATTCGTTAAGGGCTACGTTTTTCTCAAGCCTTACAAACCCGACAACTCGATTTGTGAACTCGATTGTATATGCCAGTGTAGGTGTCTTTGGTGCAATATCTGCCATTCTCGGCGGTATAACAGTGGGACAGCTCGCATGCTTTTTGTCATATGCTAACCAGTATACCAAGCCATTTAACGAGATATCAGGCGTCATAACAGAGCTTCAGAACGCTATTGCCTGTGCATCACGAATCTTTGAACTCATAGAGGTTGAGAGGGAAATCCCGGATGCAGAGGATGCTTACGAGCTTGATGATGCAGATGGAAAAGTGGATATTGAAGATGTATATTTCTCATATGAGCCGGACCAGAAGCTTATCGAAGACTTTAACCTGCATGTAGAGCAGGGACAGAGAGTTGCAATCGTAGGACCAACAGGATGTGGAAAGACCACATTGATTAACCTGCTTATGAGATTCTATGATGTAAACAGCGGTAAGATTAAGGTGAGTGGGCATGATATAAAGGAAATGACCAGACACAGTCTGAGGAAAAACTACGGCATGGTGCTTCAGGAGACATGGCTTAAAAACGGAACTATCAGAGATAATATCTGCATGGGCAGACCGGAGGCCACAGACGAGGAAATCATAGAGGCAGCAAAAGCTACTCACGCCCACAGCTTCATCAAGAGACTGTCAAAGGGCTATGACACAGTTATCACCGAGGACGGAGGCAACCTGTCTCAGGGACAGAAACAGCTCTTATGTATAACAAGAGTTATGCTCTGCCTGCCACCAATGCTTATTCTGGATGAGGCGACATCATCTATTGATACCCGTACAGAGATTAAGATTCAGAAGGCATTTCTCAAGATGATGCAGGGACGTACAAGCTTTATTGTAGCCCATAGACTTTCTACAATCAGGGATGCAGATGTAATCCTTGTGATGAAGGCTGGTAAGATAATAGAGCAGGGCAGACATGAGGAATTGCTGAAAGAGAATGGTTTCTATGCAAACCTGTATAATTCGCAGTTTGAGGCAGATTAGATTTATTTGCTGAGATTTACAGTGATTCAAGCTGTGCTGATATACTTATATACAGTGTATTTTGTTAAGCAATGTAGTTAGGATAAAATTAGAAAACTCTCCGCAACTATATAGTTGTGGAGAGTTTTTCGTACAAAAATATGATGTGTTGTTTGTAGTGTAGTATACTAAGTATCTAAAAATGCCAAAGCATGTGGGAAAGCTGCCAGTGGCGGCTTAGCTGCATTAGTTTGATTTCTTACTACGAAGGTGCGACACATTCATGTAGCTTGGTATACCACGCTCATATTCTATAGTGACCTCACCCTGAATCAGCGGATAGAGATAATCCAGTAAATCCTGAGTGATGTCATTTCCATCATCATTTATCCACTCTCTAGGCACGGATTTCGCTTCATTGGCAATATTATTAATTGGGGCATGGGAAATTTCCACCTTGTATGGAAAATTTGATACTCTCTTGAGGCAGACCATTGTTGCAGTCTCACCGGCTTCTGCCAGCTCAACACCCTTTTGTCCCTGAGCGAAGGCTTCATTTATATCTGTAAGTGAAGCCAGATGTGAAGCACATCTTTGAAGCACATTGATTTCTACAGAACGGACCTTGACGCCGATGTTTTCCTTTACAAGAAACTCCAAGGCTTTTCCGGCACCGCTTAACTGCTGGTGGCCAAACTGGTCAGAGACAGCCTTTGATGAAGTGATATAATCACCATTTTCATCCCTGATACCCTCAGATACCGCAACAATTACATTGTTTTTGGTCTTTAAGGCTTCCTTTATATCAGAGAGGAACTTGTCCTTGTTGAAGGCAGCCTCAGGCAGATATATGAAATGAGGAGCTGTGTTGTAATCACCTCTGGCAAGGGCACTGGCTGCAGTGAGCCATCCTGCGTCACGTCCCATAATCTCAACAATTGTTACACTTTTAACAGCATATATAAAGGTATCATGGGCAATCTCAAGCATGGTTGTAGCGATGTATTTTGCCGCAGAACCAAAGCCCGGAGTGTGGTCTGTCATGCAGAGGTCGTTATCTATAGTCTTTGGAATACCGATAATTTTTATATCGCTATTGATTTTTTTTGCATAATCAGATAATTTTAATACGGTGTCCATTGAATCATTTCCACCGATATAGAAAAAGGCTTTGATATTAAGCTTGGCGAATTGATTAAAGATGAATACATAGGAAGAATCATCATCCTTATAGTTTGGAAGCTTGTAGCGGCATGAACCCAAGTACATGGCCGGTGTGGATTTAAGCTTGTCCAAAAGACCTGGTGTAGAAAATAAGTTACTTAAATTAAGGTAGTTTTCACCCAGTATACCAAGAATGCCATTTATGGCACCATAGCAGACGTCGTATTTCTCAGAGTTGATTACTCCTGAAATAACTCCTGCGAGGCTTGAATTTATCGCGGCTGTAGGACCGCCGGACTGGGCAACCAGACAATTTGAATGAGTCATTTGAATCTCCTTGTAAATAAAATTAAGTTAATTAAGTAAAATCCCTGTACATTTTAGTATGTTTCAGGGTATTAATCAAGGGTAAACTATGGAAATTAATAAACTTTACGAAAATTGCATATTATGTCCGAGAAACTGTAATACTAACAGAAAGGCAGGAAAGACTGGCGCCTGTATGGTTTCTGGAAAACTAAAGGTTGCAAGAGCAGCCCTGCATTTCTGGGAGGAGCCATGTATCTCAGGTGAGTCTGGTTCCGGGGCTGTATTTTTCAGTGGCTGTGCCCTTCACTGTGTATTTTGTCAGAATGATAAGATATCAAGAGGTAAGGCAGGAAAAGAAATAGAAAAGGAAAGACTGAAGCAGATATTTTTGGAGCTTCAGGAAAAAGGTGCAAACAATATCAATCTGGTAACACCGGGACAGTATGTGCCTCATATCATATGGGCAGTGGAGCAGGCGAGAAATGAGGGACTGAAGCTTCCGATTGTATACAATACAAGCAGCTATGAGAAAGTGGATACAATCAAGATGTTAGAAGGAATTGTTGATATCTATCTGCCTGATTTTAAATATATGGATTCTGTACTTGCACAAAAATATTCCCATGCCATGGACTATCCGGAAATTGCAAAGGCTGCGATTGCGGAGATGGTAAGACAGCAGCCCAAGCCTGTTTTTAATGATGAGACAGAGCTGATGGAAAAGGGGGTAATAGTGAGGCAGCTTTTACTTCCAGGCCTTTTGGAGGATGCAAAGGCAATTGTCAGGTATTTGTATGAGACTTATGGTGACAGCATTTATTTGAGCCTCATGAGCCAGTTTACACCGCTTCCTAATGTGGAGGGTTTTCCTGAACTTAACCGGAAGGTGACGGAAAAAGAATATGACGAGTATGTGGATTATGCCATTGACCTTGGTGTAGACAAGGGATTTATACAGGAGGGAGACGTTGCAGAGGAGAGTTTTATACCAGATTTTGATTGTGAGGGAGTGTAGTCAAACAAGATATTGAAATTGAGAAAAAAGGCTTTTCTTTTATCATTAAGTATAGTATTATAATATATATATTTGGTACCAATGTACCACTAATGATTATCCGAAAGGAGGAGATGGCGTGAGAAAAAAAAGTATAGGTTCAATACTTATTGAGTGTCCGAATACAGTGTTTCAGTTATTTGTAAACAACGAAGAGGAAATTTCTAAGATCGAGATATTTATGGAAAATATCAGAACGGTTAATCACCTTGGAATTAATGATATATACAACTGGTGCAACAGGCAGGGAATCAGCTATGACACCAGATTCAACTACAACAAGGAGCTGTCTATCGGCAAGACGATTGAAGCCTATTGCCATTATCAGAGACAGAAAATGAAATATAAGGTGGGATTTGGTTTAGGATAACATTTTGGGAGATGCAGGAGCATCTCCCTTTTTATACGATAAAAGGTTGATGTTGCAAAAAAATACAGATGTGGTAAGATAAGGCGTAATTAGATATTGGAATTAGGGAGGAAATATATGAGATATCCTCAATTCATAAAAAAAGGTGGAACAATAGGCTTTGTAGCACCCTCCTTTGGATGTGCAACAGAACCATATTCCAGTGGTTTTGATCTTGCCTTGGACAAATTTAAGGCACTGGGGTATAATCTGGATTTGGGTCCAAACTGCAGGGCTGATAAGGGAATAGGAATCAGCAACACACCGGAGCTTTGTGGAAAAGAGCTGAATGAATACTATCTGAGTGAAAAAAATGATGCACTTATTTCCTGTGGCGGCGGTGAGCTGATGTGCGAGGTTATTCCGTATATGGACTTTGAGGCAATAATTGAAGCCAGACCTAAATGGTATATGGGATTTTCGGATAATACGAATTTTACCTTTTTATCCACCACAATCTGTGATACGGCAGCAATCTATGGACCCTGTGCAGGTTCCTTTGGGATGGAAGAATGGCATAGGTCACTGCAGGATGCCTTTGAACTTTTTACAGGCAAAAGAACAGTTGTGAGAAATTATTTCCAATGGGAGAAAAATAGTCTGAGGGATGAAACACATCCCTATGTTGGATTTAACCTGACCGAGTATATAGACATGAAGGCATATGTGCCGGATAAAAATGCTGTATACAGACTAACAAGTAAAGCCATAAAGTTTAGTGGCAGGCTGATTGGAGGATGCCTTGACTGCCTGCTTGGAATAGCAGGGACGAAATATGATTATGTTGATTCCTTCAATGAAAAGTATAAGGAGGATGGTATAATCTGGTTCCTTGAAGCCTGTGATTTAAATATTATGTCGATTAGACGCGGACTTGGTCAGTTAAAGAATACAGACTGGTTCAAATATGTAAAGGGCTTTCTCATAGGAAGACCATGTGCGGCCTATGGACAGGAGATGTTCGGCATTGACCAGTACAGTGCGGTGATTGATGTTCTGGCTGAGTATAATGTGCCTATTCTTATGGATCTGGATATAGGACATTTATCGCCGATGATGTCGATTGTCAGCGGAAGCACAGCGGATATTGAGTTCTGTAATAATGGCCTGCAGATACAATACACATGGAAATAAAATCGTGTATGGCTATATATGTAGAAGCTATAATGTGATATTGCATAGTAATAAAAGTGATAATATATGAAAATAAAAATGGATTTATGAAAGGAATTGAGC
>ERZ1031095.124-NODE-124-length-24334-cov-5.152519_pt1 | contig 24334 bp, 24 predicted proteins | sample MGYA00517108_ERZ1031095 | MGnify/ENA primary metagenome ERZ1031095 (study PRJEB33719, sample SAMN04261275) | wastewater metagenome | biome: rural village; feature: human; material: feces | host: Homo sapiens | place: El Salvador | collected 2013-01-07 ... | reverse complement strand
TCGCAGCAACAGTATGGTATATGGAGTTGTTGGAATTGTGATGGGGGAAATACCTCTTGATCCATTTGAAAACAGTATTCTACTATCCATTCTCGGAGAATGTGCCCTGGCTTTGGAAAATGAGAAAAATGCCCGTGAGAAACAGGAGGCGGCTGTCCTTGCAAAAAATGAACAGTTACGAGCAAACCTGCTGCGTGCTATTTCACATGATTTGAGGACACCGCTGACATCCATTTCCGGTAATGCCAGCAATATTTTGTCCAACGGCGATTCCTTTGATAATGATACAAAAAAGCAGCTGTACATGGATATTTATGATGATTCCATGTGGCTGATTAATCTTGTAGAAAACTTGCTGGCTGTAACCCGGATTGAAGAAGGACGGTTGAATCTCCGTATAACGGAAGATTTGATGGATGACGTGATCACAGAAGCGTTACATCATATTAACCGAAAGAGTGAAGAACATCATATTTCCGTTGAAAGTAAAGAAGAAATTCTTCTTGCAAAAATGGATGCAAGGCTTATTGTTCAGGTAATCATCAATATTGTTGATAATGCTATCAAATATACACCTAAAAACTCTCATATTGTTATTCGGACAGAAAAGCGGGGAAAACAAGCAATCGTATCTATAGCGGATGACGGAAATGGAATTGCTGACGAAATAAAGCCACGAATATTTGACATGTTCTACAGTGGTGCAAATCAAATTGCAGACAGCCGTCGAAGTCTAGGACTCGGATTATCTTTGTGCAAGTCCATTATTAGCGCCCACGGCGGAGAACTTACTGTTTCAGATAATCTGCCGCACGGAACAGTATTTACATTTACATTACCGGCAGGGGAGGTTAACGTATATGAATAAGTTACTAATATTAGTTGTAGAAGATGACACATCTGTCAGAAATTTAATTACAACAACCTTAAAAGCGCACGAATACCGATATTTGACAGCACCCAATGGTCAATCGGCAATTTTAGAAGCATCTTCACACAATCCTGACATTGTTTTACTTGATTTAGGACTTCCTGATATGGATGGTGTTGAGATTATTAAAAAAATCCGTACTTGGTCAAACATGCCAATTATCGTAATCAGTGCTCGCAGTGAAGATACCGATAAAATTGATGCGTTGGATGCAGGTGCAGATGATTATTTAACAAAGCCATTTTCTGTTGAGGAACTGCTTGCCAGACTACGAGTTACGCAGAGAAGGTTATCGATGATGCAAAAAGTATCCCCTGCGGAAGACGTTGTTTTTGTAAACGGAAAACTTCGTGTAGATTATGTTGCAGGTTGTGCCTATTTGAATGAAGAAGAGTTACATTTAACACCTATTGAATATAAGTTGCTTTGCCTGTTGACAAGAAATATAGGAAAAGTCCTGACCCATACTTTCATTACGCAAAGTATTTGGGGAAGTAGTTGGGATAATGATATTGCCTCCCTACGTGTGTTTATGGCGACACTTCGTAAAAAAATCGAGAAAGAACCAAACTCTCCACAATATATCCAAACGCACATTGGCGTGGGGTATCGGATGCTGAAGGTTGAGTGAATTTCACTTATATAAGCTAATAGGCAAAATTTAATAGAATAACACGTAAAAAAGCACTGAAAATTGTTTGCTGACCGATTTATAGTGCTTCACAAAATTTTCATAAAATAATTAGCACTCACCTATTGACATTGCTAACGGTTGGTGCTATTTTATTTACAGAATCAATTAGCACTCCAAACGAATGAGTGCTAACAAAAGATTTAAAGCAATCGAATTCTTTGGAGAACAGGAATGGAAAAGGGTAAGTCGGAATTAGATGAGCGAAAAGTTAAAATTTTAGATGCAATCATCCGCAACTATCTTGCCACAGGTGAGCCGGTAGGCTCCAGGACGATTTCTAAGTACACAGACTTGAATCTAAGCTCTGCAACAATTAGAAATGAGATGGCAGATTTGGAGGAGATGGGCTACATTGTACAGCCACATACATCTGCTGGACGAATTCCTTCAGACAAAGGATACAGATTATATGTTGACCATTTGATGGAGGAAAAGGATAGGGAAATCTCAGAGATGAAGGATTTTGTCATTGAGAAGACTGAAAAGATGGAAAAGGTATTAAAGCAGGCAGCAAAGCTCCTTGCGTCAAATACTAATTATGCCACCTTAGTATCCGCACCGGCATACAGCAAGAACAAGATAAAGTTCATACAGCTTTCGGCTGTAAGCGACACACAGCTTCTTGCAGTAATTGTTATGAACAGCAATGTGGTCAAAAATCAGATGATTGATATATCAGAGCCTCTTGATAATGAGACAGTGTTGAAGCTTAATATTTTGCTTAACACTTCATTGAATGGATTGTCACTGGATGAGATAAATCTTGGAACAATAGCTCTTTTAAAGGAGCAGGCTGGCATCCACTCAGAGATTGTAAGCCATGTACTTGACACACTGGTACAGACGATTTCAGAGACAGAGGATTTACAGATATATACAAGTGGTGCTACAAATATTTTGAAGTACCCGGAGCTATCCGATTCGGACAGCGTTTCATCTCTTCTTTCTACTTTTGAAGAGAAAGAGGAATTACAAAGCCTTGTGACTGAATCCCTCTCAGACAATGAAAATGAGACAGGTATTCAGGTTTATATAGGAAATGAGACCCCGGTTCAGACCATGAAGGATTGCAGCGTTGTCACTGCAGTTTATGATTTGGGAGAGGGAGTCAAGGGTACGATAGGCATTATCGGACCTAAACGAATGGATTACGAAAAAGTAATGGATAATCTAAAGACTTTAAAATCACAGCTTGATGGAATTTACAAAAAGTCAGATGATGATTCTTAGAAAGGTGGTAACTAATGGCAGACAAAGATATTAAGGATGTCATGGATGAAGAATTAGAAAACGAAGAGCTGACAGAAGACGCTGAGGCAGCAGAAGCGGAGAATGTATCCGATGAAGCTTCAGAGGACGAGGCAGCAGATGAGACATTGGAGGACGATGCTTCAGCAGAGTCAGAAGATAAGAACTCAGATGATAAGAAAGATGGTCTCTTCAAAAAGAAAAAGAAAAAAGACAAGAAGGATGAGGAAATAGAAAATCTGACAGACAGATTGAAGCGTCAGATGGCAGAGTTCGAAAACTTCCGTAAGCGTACAGACAAAGAGAAAGGTCAGATGTTCGATATGGGAGCCAGGACAATCGTTGAGAAGATTCTTCCAGTCATTGACAATTTCGAAAGAGGACTGGCATCTGTTCCTGAAGAAAATCAGGATGACCCTTTCGTAAGCGGTATGCAGATGGTATACAAGCAGCTTATGACAGAGCTTGAAGCAGCAGGTGTTAAGGCTATAGAGTGTGCGGGAGAGGAATTCAATCCAGACTTCCACAATGCAGTAATGCAGGTTGAGAGTGAAGAACTTGAGAGTGGAACAATCGCACAGGAGCTTCAAAAGGGTTACATGTACAAGGATTCAGTGGTTCGCCACAGCATGGTATCTGTAGTACAGTAAATAAATCAGTTAATAATGAATTAAAATATATTAGGAGGAAACAAAAATGGGAAAAATCATTGGTATCGATTTAGGAACAACTAACAGCTGTGTAGCTGTTATGGAAGGTGGACAGCCTACAGTTATAGCTAATCAGGAAGGAGCAAGAACAACTCCATCTGTAGTAGCATTTACAAAGAATGGTGAGAGACTTGTTGGTGAGCCAGCAAAACGTCAGGCAGTTACAAATGCTGAGAAGACAATCGCTTCTATCAAGAGACATATGGGCGAGGACTACAAGGTAGCAATTGATGACAAGCAGTACAGCCCACAGCAGATTTCAGCAATGGTTCTCCAGAAGCTTAAAGCTGATGCAGAGAGCTACTTGGGAGAGAAGGTTACAGAGGCTGTTATTACAGTTCCTGCATACTTCAACGACTCACAGCGTCAGGCAACAAAGGATGCCGGTAAGATTGCCGGACTTGATGTAAAGAGAATTATCAACGAGCCAACAGCAGCTGCACTTGCTTATGGACTTGATAACGAGCATGAGCAGAAGATTATGGTATATGACCTCGGTGGTGGTACATTTGATGTATCTATCATTGAGATTGGTGATGGAGTAATCGAGGTATTATCTACAAATGGTGATACACATCTTGGTGGAGATGACTTCGACAACAAGATTACACAGTGGATGATTGATGAGTTTAAGAAGGCTGAGGGTGTTGACCTTTCAACAGACAAGATGGCTCTTCAGAGACTTAAAGAAGCTGCTGAGAAGGCAAAGAAAGAGCTTTCATCTGCAACAACTACAAACATCAACCTCCCATTCATCACAGCGACTGCTGAGGGACCAAAGCACTTTGACATGAACCTCTCAAGAGCACAGTTTGATGCTCTTACAAAAGACCTGGTAGAGAGAACAGCTATCCCAGTACAGAATGCTATGAGAGACGCTGGAATTACAAATGCAGACCTTGGTCAGGTACTTCTTGTTGGTGGTTCTACACGTATCCCAGCAGTACAGGATAAGGTTAAACAGCTTACAGGCAAGGAGCCATCTAAGTCTCTTAACCCAGATGAGTGCGTAGCAATCGGTGCTTCTATCCAGGGTGGAAAGCTCAATGGAGATGAGGGAGCAGGAGAAATCCTTCTTCTTGATGTAACTCCACTTTCACTTTCTATCGAGACAATGGGTGGTGTAGCTACAAGACTTATTGAGAGAAATACAACTATTCCTACAAAGAAGAGCCAGATTTTCTCTACAGCAGCAGATAACCAGACAGCAGTTGATATCAACGTAGTACAGGGTGAGAGACAGTTTGCCCGTGACAACAAGTCACTTGGACAGTTCAGACTTGATGGAATCCCACCAGCACGTCGTGGAGTACCACAGATTGAGGTTACATTTGATATTGATGCAAATGGTATCGTAAATGTATCTGCAAAAGACCTTGGAACAGGCAAAGAGCAGCACATTACAATTACTTCTGGAACATCTATGAGTGATGACGAAATCAATAAGGCTGTTAAGGAAGCTGCTGAGTTCGAGGCTCAGGATAAGAAGAGAAAAGAAGCAATCGATGCAAGAAACGACGCAGAGAGCTTCGTATTCCAGACAGAGGATGCTTTAAAGCAGGTTGGAGAGCAGATTGACGCAAACGACAAAGCTGAAGTTGAGGCTGATATCGCAGCAGTAAAGGCAATCCTTGATGCTCATCCAGAAGCTGATTCACTTACAGATTCAGATGTTGCAGACTTAAAGGCAGCTCAGGAGAAGCTTACAACAAGTGCCCAGAAGGTATTTGCTAAGATGTATGAGCAGGCTCAGGCAGCTCAGGGAGCAGCAGGAGCAGGAGCAGGTCCAGACATGAGCGGATTCACAGGTGCCGGACAGGATGCCGGAACAGCCAAGTCAGCAGATGATGATGTAATTGATGCGGACTTCAAAGAGGTTTAATTGATTATAATAAATGATTCGCAAGGTTGGGAGACTAGCCTTGCGCTTCGTGTGTAAAGGAAAAAGTTATGGCAGAAAAAAGAGATTATTACGAAGTGCTTGGTGTGCCAAAGAATGCCAGCGAAGCTGATATAAAGAAAGCCTTCAGGCAGCAGGCAAAGAAATATCATCCAGATGCTCATCCAGGCGATAAGGAGTGCGAGGAAAAATTTAAAGAGGCACAGGAAGCATATGCAGTTCTTAGTGATCCTGATAAGAGAAGACAGTATGACCAGTTCGGCCACGCAGCCTTTGATGGAAGTGCAGGCGGAGGAGGATTTGATTTCTCAGGCATGGATATGGGAGATATTTTCGGAGACATTTCGGCGGTTCCAGAAGGTCAAACAGCAATGGACCTCAGAAGGGGGCAAATGTAAGACTGTCTATACGCATAAGCTTTGAAGAGGCTGTATTTGGCTGCACTAAGGAAATAGAGTTTACTTATAAAGACACTTGCAGCACATGTTCAGGAACAGGCGCAAAGCCGGGTACATCAAAAGAAACCTGTTCAAAGTGTGGCGGTAAGGGAAAGATTGTATTCTCCCAGCAGTCATTGTTTGGAATGATGCAGAATGTCCAGACTTGTCCGGAGTGTCAGGGAACAGGTCAGGTTATTAAGGAGAAATGCTCTAGCTGCCGTGGTACAGGATATATTGCAAAGAAGATCAAGAAAACTGTTGAAATTCCGGCAGGAATTGATAATGGTCAGTGTGTAAGAGTGCGAGACTTTGGTGAGCCGGGACGCAATGGAGGACCTCGTGGAGACCTTCTTGTAGAGGTTATGGTATCAAGAAATACCAATTTCGAGAGACAGGATATGAATATCTTTTCGAATGCTTCAATTTCATTCGGAATTGCAGCCCTGGGTGGAGACATAAGAATCAAGACTGTTGATGGAGACATCATCTACACGGTTGCACCGGGCACACAGACAGGTACCCGCATCAGATTAAAGGGTAAGGGTGTTCCGTCTCTTAGAAATAAGGGTGTGCGAGGAGACCACTATGTAACACTTATCGTGCAGACACCTACAGGACTTTCAAAGGAAGCAAAGGAAGCCTTACAGAAGTTTGATGAATTATCAGGTGGATCCCTTACAAAGGAAGGCGGTGCAAGCACTTCCGGCAAGAGCAAAAAGGGTTTCATGGATAAATTAAAGGATACTTTTTAAGATTTATAGACTAAATTTCCTATAGAATTGCACTACTAAATGTTGTATTATGTAAACGTAAATGGCACAAGTTGATGAAAGTACAACAGTTTATGGGGTGTTATTCTATGACGTTAAGTGAAGAACGCAGAGAATTAGACAAACAGAGACGCCAGCTAGAAAGAGAACGACAGGAATTTTCGAGGAAAGTCGCAATAGAGGACAGACGCCTTGAACAGCAAAAGCGTTTATTTGACATGAAGGTTAAAATTCTCGAAGAGGAATTAGTAAAATTGGCTTCAGAAAAAGAGCATGTTGAGAGGCAGAAAGCTTTTTACAACAGGGTCAGTGAATATGAGAATGAGAGCGCATATTCAACCAACACAGACAATGTTGTGAGAGGCGAGATGTTCTTTTCTGGGGTTGTCAGCAAACAGTCCATCAAGAAGAGATATAAGGATTTGATAAAGATATATCATCCGGATAATTTGGATGGGGACAACGAGACTGTACAGGAAATTAACAGTGAGTATAGTAGATTGTGTGCAATGTATGATATTTAGGGTAGCATATTTAAAAGGTATGTTACCCTTTTATTGGTTTTGTTGGTACTTGGAAAATTGAAAAATATATGTTAAAATGCTTCCTAGGCAGGGTGATACAATGGATAGAAATAATTTGATTGAAGGCTTGGCAGATGCATTTAATGAGCATGAGAGACAGGCGAAGGAAAAAGAGGAAAAGGTTATAAAGGAAAGATGCGAACAGGTTCAGCATGCCATAGATATGGGATTTATGACAGAGGCGGATGTTTACAAGCGTCTTCATGATGAGCGCAACAAATAGATTGGAAAATGATTGGGGCAGTCGTAAGACTGCCCTGTGATGTGTATAGATGTGCGATATGCATAGATGTGCGATATGTATGGATATGCGATGTGTATAGGTATGTGATATGTGTAAATAAGAGAGGAAACAGGCATATGAAGTGGAAAAAGTACACAATTGAGACAACTACTGCCGCAGAGGATTTTCTGGCAGGCATGCTCATGGAGCTTGGCATAGAGGGAATAGAGGTTGAAGACAATATTCCTCTCACCAAGGAGGAACAGGCGGATATGTTTATTGACTTCCTGCCAGAGCTTCCGCCGGATGATGGGGTGAGCCATGTAAGCTTCTATATTGAAGTGGCAGGGGATTCCGAGGCATCAGATGAGTTTAAGGACGCGTTTGAGGATGTGGCATCTGAGGCATTTTCAAATACCGGAACAGAGATACTTCCACCTACAGGAATGACAGAGGAGGAGCAGAAAAAGCTCCTTGTCAGAGTGAAGGAAAAGCTTGAGGAGCTAAGAGAAACTGTGGATATAGGAAGCGGTACAATCCTTTCGTCTGAGACAGAGGATTTGGACTGGATAAACAACTGGAAGACCTTCTTTTCTTCCTTCTATATTGAGGATTTGCTTATCAAGCCTACATGGGAAGAGCTTAAGCCGGAAGATGAGGGCAAGCCTGTCATAGAGATAGATCCGGGCATATCCTTTGGAACCGGAAAACATGAGACTACCCAGCTTTGCATCAGACAGCTTATAAAGTATGTCAGGGGTAATGCAGATTTTACACCAGAGTGGAAGAATCCAAGCGTACTTGATGTGGGCTGTGGAAGCGGAATACTTTCCATTGTTGCCTTAAAGCTTGGGGCAAGCCATGTGGTCGGAACAGATCTGGATGCAGACTGTATGATTTCCACAAGGGACAATATGAAAGTCAACCATCTGGATGAGAGCCTTGGCAGCTTCTATGTGGGGAACCTTATAACTGACAGAAAACTGCAGGACAAGGTGGGCACTGGGTGCTACGAAGTAGTTGTGGCTAACATCCTTGCAGATGTAATCATTCCTATGGCACCTGTTATTCCGGACAGGCTTAAAAAGGGTGGATATTTTATCACCTCGGGAATTATTGATTTCAAGGAAAATGAAGTAAAAGAGGCTATTGAGAAGGCTGGTCTCGAAATTGTTGAGATAAATCATCAGGGTGAATGGGTTAATATCACAGCCCGCAAGAATTAATAACAGAGGACAGGATATGTATCAGTTTTTTGTCAGTGATGAACAGGTATATGACGGAAAAATTCAGATTGCTGGTTCAGATGTAAATCAAATAGTAAATGTACAACGCATGAAACATGGGGTGAAAATAAGGATAAGTGAAGAGAGTGGCAGGGCATATTTCTGCACCATAGAGTCGATTAGTGAAAAGGACGTGTGGGCTGTAATTGATGAAGTTGATGAAAAAGGCACAGAGCTGCCTTGCAGGGTGGTGCTTTTTCAAGGCCTGCCAAAGGGTGACAAGATGGAACTTATCATACAAAAGGCTGTGGAGCTTGGAGTAAATGAAGTTGTGCCTGTTGCTATGAAAAACTGTGTCATGAAGCTGGATGAAAAGAAAGCGGATAAGAAGATAGAACGCTGGCAGAACATAGCAGAGAGTGCAGCAAAACAGTCAAAGAGGACAATTATTCCTAAAATCTCACATCCTGTAAAATACAAACAGGCACTTGAGATGGCGAAGGAACTGGACGTCACCTTAGTTCCGTACGAGAATGAGCGTGGAATGGAGGCAACCAGAGAGATTATTGATGGCATTGCAGAAAAGCCTGTACAGAGTATAGGCATAATTGTAGGCCCGGAGGGAGGCTTTGCGCCAGAGGAAATCGCAATGGTTGATGAAAACCCTGAAATGCAAAGAATAAGCCTTGGCAGAAGGATTTTAAGGACTGAAACGGCAGGAATGGCGGCACTTGCCATGCTTGTATACAGATTGGATTAAAGGAGCAAAGATGGAAGCATATTTGGATAATTCAGCGACAACCCGCTGCTCAAAGGCGGCGGCAGATAAGATGGTTTTACTTTTGACAGAGGACTTTGGTAATCCATCATCCCTGCACATGAAGGGGGTTATCGCAGAAAAATATATAAATGAGGCAAAGAAGAAGATTGCCAGGACACTTAAATGTCAGGAAAAGGAAATTGTATTCACATCGGGCGGTACAGAGTCCAATAATCTTGCCATAATTGGAAGTGCCATGGCAAACCAGAGGGCAGGTAAACACATTATTACCACACAGGTTGAGCACGCCTCTGTTGCAAATACCATGAAGTTTCTGGAGGATAATGGCTTTGAAATCACTTATCTGGGCGTAGACCATGATGGCAGGATATCGCTGGAGGAGCTTAAGGCTGCCATGAGACCTGACACAATACTTGTCTCAATAATGCAGGTTAATAACGAGATTGGAGCTGTAATGCCGGTTGAGGAGGCTGGAAAGCTGATAAAGGAAATTAATCCCGCCACCCTTTTTCATGTGGACGCCATCCAGTCTTATGGCAAGCTGCATATAAGCCCTAAGAATATGAACTGTGATTTGCTTTCAGTCAGTGGTCACAAGATTCATGGACCAAAGGGAAGTGGATTTTTATATATAAAGGACAAAACCAAAATCAAGCCGATTATCTATGGCGGTGGACAGCAGAAGGGCATGAGGTCTGGTACAGAAAATGTTCCTGCAATAGCGGGGCTTGGCGTAGCGGCAGAGGAAATCTATACAGACCTGGACACCAAGATTGAGGCAATGTATAAATTAAAGGCTCACTTTATAAATGAAGTGACCAGGATAGATGGGGTCACAGTCAATGGACTGACAGATAAGACCAGTGCGCCACATATTGTGAGTGTGAGCATACAGGGAGTGAGAGCAGAGGTTATCCTTCATACACTGGAGGATAAAAACATATATGTGTCAGCAGGAAGTGCCTGCTCTTCCAACAAGCCGGCAGTCAGTGCCACATTAAAAGCGATTGGCCTGCCAATGGAGCTGCTTGATTCAACAGTAAGATTTAGTTTTTGTGTGGATACTACAATTGAGGAAATTGACTATGCAATCAAAGTTATGCAGGATGTCGTTCCAAAGCTGCAGAAATACACACGCAGATAAGGAGAAAATATGTATAGAACTTTTTTGATAAAATATGCTGAGATTGCCATAAAGGGAAAAAACCGTTATGTCTTTGAGGACGCACTGGTAAAAAATATCAAATATGCTTTAAAGGATGTGGATGGCAGCTTTGAAGTAAGAAAAGAATCAGGGCGGGTATATGTTGAGACTGAGGGGGACTATGACTATGATGAGACAGTAGCCGCTCTTCAGAGAGTCTTTGGCATTGTCGGAATCTGCCCAGTTGAACTGCATGAGGATGAGGGCTTTGACAAGCTTGCAGAGGCTGTCATAGAGCATATCAACAATGTATACAAGAATAAAAACTTCACTTTCAAGGTCAATGCCAGACGTGCCAGAAAAAATTATCCAATGACTTCCATGGAGATTAATGCAGCCGTAGGCGAAAAGGTGCTTGAGGCTTTCCCTGAGACAAAGGTAGATGTGCACAATCCAGAGGTACTTATCAATATCGAAATAAGACCTATGATTAACATATATTCAGAGGAGCTTAAGGGACCAGGCGGCATGCCTCTGGGAACTGCCGGCAAGGCTATGCTCCTGTTATCAGGTGGAATCGACAGTCCTGTTGCAGGATATATGATTGCAAAGAGAGGCGTTGTGCTTGAAGCAACATATTTCCACGCACCACCATATACCAGCGAGAGAGCAAAGCAGAAGGTTATAGACCTGGCAAAAAAGGTTGCCAGATATTCAGGTCCTATTAATCTGCATGTGGTTAATTTTACTGATATCCAGCTTGAAATATATGAGAAGTGTCCACATGACGAGCTTACCATTATCATGCGCAGATACATGATGAAGATTGCAGAGCATTTTGCAAATGAAGGAAAGTGCCTTGGACTTATCACAGGAGAGAGCATAGGCCAGGTAGCCAGCCAGACAATGCAGTCGCTTGCTGTCACCAACGAGGTATGTGAGCTTCCTGTATACCGTCCGCTTATCGCCATGGATAAAAACGATATAATTGATATTTCCAACAGGATTGATACCTATGAGACATCAATCCTGCCATATGAGGACTGCTGTACAATATTTGTAGCCAAGCATCCTGTTACAAAGCCAAATATTAATTTTATAAAAAAATCAGAGCGAAAACTGGACGACACAATAGATGCGCTTATGCAGGCTGCAATTGATACAACAGAGCATATCAGGGTAGATGCAGAGTAGAGAAATCCGAAAAGCTGCCGGTGGCAAGTTTTCTGTACGCATGGCAGCTGTTATTGCATACTTTGGTGTAAAAAAGAAGACCTGATAACTCAGGTCTTCAGCTTGAAAAAGAAATTGTTTGATTACTCAATAATGTATGGCTTCAAAACTTCCATAATCTCATCGAGATTTGTCTCGGTATGTATTGCTAAATCGATAGGCTTAGATAAATCTAAACTGAAAATTCCCATGATGGATTTTGCATCAATAACATATCTTCCGGAGATTAAATCAAAATCGAAGTCAAACTGAGTGATTGCATTAACAAATGATTTGACTTTTCCAATAGAATTTAATGAAATCTGTACTGTTTTCATAGGAAAACCTCCTTTATTACCTTTATAAGATGATAGTAATGGTTTTCGATGAAAAAGTCAATTGATATAGGAGTTAAAATAATGAAAAAAGCAGCATTGCATAATTTAGGCTGTAAAGTAAATGCATATGAAACAGAAGCCATGCAGCAGATGTTGGAGGAAGCAGGCTATGAAATAGTGCCATTTTCGGAAAAAGCAGACGTCTATGTCATAAATACCTGTTCTGTTACCAACATGGCAGATAGAAAATCAAGACAGATGCTCCACCGGGCAAAGAAAATGAATCCGGATTCCATAGTTGTAGGTGCAGGCTGCTATGTGCAGACAAAGGAAAAGGAAGCTCTTGAAGATTTGGCAATCGACATCATAATCGGAAATAACAAAAAGCATGAGCTGGTGCAGCTTATTGATGAGTATATTGCAGACAAGGACCAGGCTGATAAGGTTTCATTTACAGAAAATGCTGTAATAGATATAAATGATAACAAACAGGAGTTTGAGGAGATGAATCTGTCAAAGACTGCTGAGCATACCAGAGCTTTTATCAAGGTGCAGGATGGCTGTAACCAGTTCTGCAGCTACTGTATTATTCCTTATGCCAGAGGTCGTGTGAGAAGCAGGAGCATTGACAATGTGCTGGCAGAGGTTAAGCGTCTGGCACAGAATGGCTTTAAGGAAATTGTGCTTACAGGTATCCATTTAAGCTCCTACGGCATAGACTGTGACGACAATCTGCTTCACCTGATACAGGAAGTCCACAAGATAGATGGTGTGGAGAGAATCAGGCTGGGTTCTTTTGAGCCAAGGCTTATAACAGGAGAGTTTGCATCCGAGCTTTCAAAGCTTGAAAAGGTCTGTCCACATTTTCATCTGTCATTGCAGAGTGGCTGTGATGCCACCTTAAAGCGCATGAACAGACAGTATAACACTGAGGAATACGAGAAAAGCTGTGAGCTTTTACGCAAATATTTTGATTATCCTGCCATTACAACAGATGTGATTGTGGGATTTCCTGCTGAGACAGAGGAAGAGTTTGAAATTACAAAAGAATATTTGCAGAAAATTCATTTTTATGAGATGCATATTTTTAAATATTCAAAGAGACAGGGAACCAGAGCCGCAGCCATGGATAATCAGGTGCCGGAAGACATAAAGACGAAGAGAAGCGCAGTCCTTATTGAACTTGGCAATAAGATGTCAAAGGAATACAGAGAACATTATCTTGGCATGGATAAAGAGGTATTGTTCGAGGAAAAGACCACAATAAATGGAAAGGATTACTTTGTTGGCTATACAAAGGAATACGTCAAGGTGGCGTTAGAAACAGAAGAAAATGTGGAAAATATGCTTGTGACAGGCAGGATAGTTAAGCCTTTGAATGATGAAGTCTACCTTATGCAGAAGATATAGGTTGTATTTTGCGAGAATTTCGTATACAATTATAGGACAAAGGGTGTGAGCGTATGGAGAATATAAATAATACACAATTTTTTACAGTACAAAAAGAACCTGAGCTTCAGGTAAAGGATGTTCTGGAGATAGTCTATCGTGCTCTCAGCGAGAAGGGCTATAACCCTGTCAATCAGATAGTTGGATATATTATGTCAGGAGACCCGACATATATCACCAGCCATAATAATGCCAGAAGTCTGATAATGAAGGTTGAGAGAGACGAGTTAGTGGAGGAAGTTCTCAAGACATATATTGAGGACAATTTCTAAATATGAGAATATTAGGACTTGATTTTGGTTCAAAGACAGTAGGTGTCGCAGTCAGCGATGAGCTGCTGATTACAGCCCAGGGAGTTGAGATTGTGCGCAGGAAATCACCATCAAAGCTGCGCCAGACACTTGCCAGGATTGAAGAACTGATAGAACAGTATGGGATAGAAAAAATCGTACTGGGCTATCCAAAGAACATGAACAATACGGAGGGAGAACGCTGCGAGAAGACCAAAGAGTTTAAGGAGATGCTTGAGAGACGTACAGGACTTGAGGTTGTTTTGTGGGATGAGCGCCTTACGACAGTTGCCGCAGATCGTTCAATGATGGAGACAGGGATCCGCAGAGAAAACCGCAAGGAATATGTAGATGAGATTGCGGCTATATTCATTCTGCAAGGATACCTTGATTTTTTGCGTAATTCAGGAGAATCATAAATAGATGGAAAAGATTAAATTTACAGACCCAGATACACAGGAAGTAGTGGAGTTTGCTGTGGAGGAAGAGACACAGCTCAATGGAATCAGATATCTTTTAGTTTCCGAAGGTGAAGAAGACGGAGACTGTGAAGCATATATATTAAAAGAAGTAAGCACTGATGATGAAGAGGTAGTTTATCAAATGGTTGAAGATGATGTAGAATTTTCTGCACTTGCTAAAATATTCTCTGAACTCACAGACGAAGAGACAGCATTAGAGTACTAATGTGAACGTGAAAAAATAATTGGAGGTAATATTTTGAAAAAAGAAAAACAGAATACGAGTAAGCTAAAAATCATTCCTTTAGGCGGATTAGAGCAGATTGGAATGAATATTACTGCCTTTGAGTACGAAGACAGTATTATTGTTGTGGATTGCGGTTTATCATTTCCAGAGGACGATATGCTTGGAATAGACTTGGTAATCCCCGATGTGACCTATTTAAAGGATAACATCGACAAGGTAAAGGGATTTTTTATCACCCATGGTCATGAGGATCATATCGGAGCAATCCCTTATGTACTCAAGGACATCAATGTGCCAATTTATGCAACAAAGCTGACAATAGGAATAATTGAGCACAAGCTTGAAGAACATGATATGTTAAAGAAAGTAAAGCGCAAGGTGGTAAAGTATGGCCAGCATATTAACCTTGGATGCTTCAGGGTTGAGTTCATTAAGACTAACCACAGTATTCAGGATGCTGCAGCACTTGCAATTTATTCTCCGGCAGGAATTGTGGTTCATACAGGAGATTTTAAGGTGGATTACACACCTGTATTTGGAGATCCAATTGATTTACAGAGATTTGGCGAGATAGGTAAGAAGGGTGTGCTTGCACTCTTATGTGACAGTACAAACGCTGAGAGGGCTGGCTTCACACAGTCTGAGAAATCAGTAGGAAAGGCACTGGATAATATTTTCTCTGATCACAAGAGCCAGAGAATTATCATTGCTACATTCGCGTCTAATGTGGACCGAGTACAGCAGATTATTAACTCAGCAGAAAAATTTGGCCGTAAGGTTGCAATTGAGGGACGAAGCATGGTAAACATCATATCTATTGCTTCTGAGCTCGGCTATCTTACCCTGCCGGATAATATTTTGATTGATGTTGATATATTAAAGAGCTATCCGGATGAACAGACTGTTATTATCACAACAGGCAGTCAGGGAGAGTCCATGGCAGCACTTTCAAGAATGGCAAATGGAACCCACAGAAAGGTTGCCATAAAGCCAAATGACTGCATAGTATTCAGCTCAAATCCTATACCGGGAAATGAAAAGTCTGTAACAGGAATCATAAATGAGCTTATGATGAAGGGGGCAGATGTTATATTCCAGGATGTGCATGTTTCAGGACATGCCTGCCAGGAGGATATAAAGCTTATATACCAGCTTGTTAATCCAAAATACTCTATTCCGGTGCATGGAGAGTACAAGCACCTGGTTGCTCAGGCAAAGATTGCAGAGGAGCTGGGTTATGATACAGAGCACATAAAGCTTCTTTCATCAGGTGATGTGCTTGAGATAGACGAGAACGGAGCAGAAGTTACAGGCAGAGTCCCTGTAGGCAACATAATGGTGGATGGTCTCGGTGTCGGCGATGTAGGAAACATCGTATTGAGAGACAGACAGAAGCTTGCAGAGGATGGAATAATCATTGTTGTTATGACACTTGAGAATGGTTCAGGGCAGGTACTGGCAGGACCGGATATTGTCTCAAGAGGCTTTGTATATGTGAGAAATTCAGAGAGTCTTATGGATGAGGCTAAGACTGTTTTAGATGCAGTTATGGAAAAATGCATGGACAGAAACATTACAGACTGGGGCAAAATCAAGAACGAAATCAAAGATTCATTAGGTGAGTTTGTCTGGAGAGAGACAAAGAGACGTCCAATGATAATGCCTATTATTATGGAAGTATAGGAGAGTAGAATGCAGTTCAACAAGGCTTTGTTTAAATTTATTAAAGTAGCTTTTACAATAATGGTTATACTTCTCATTGTGTATGCAGGAGTGAGAATCAGTAAGACAGCATATGATTTTGGCTATCGTGTCTTTACGGAGACTGCTATTGATAAGGCACCGGGAAAAGACGTGGACATTCAGGTGACTGATGGCATGAGTGCAAAGAAGCTTGGAGAAGAGCTTGAGGCAAAGGGACTTGTCAGGGATGCCAGCCTGTTTCAGATACAGCTTAAGTTGTCTGCATATTCTAAAAAGATAAAGACCGGCGTGTACACCTTAAACACGTCAATGACTCCAAAGGAAATGATAGTAGTTATGGCTGGTGCGGCGGACAGCACAGAGGAAGACACTGAAAACAGCACCCAGCTTGAGGAATCAACCGAAGGGCTTGCTCCTGTAGGAACAGAGGCAGAGCTGGAAACGGAAGCGGAGTAACAAATTAATGATAGTAGATGAGAGACTGGTGACATACATCAATTCCTTAGACAAGGGAAATACAGCTGTTCTTGACCAGATTGAGAGGGAGGCTTTGGAAAGCTATGTGCCTATAATCCGTAAGGATATGCAGAGCTTTTTGAAGCTTTTGCTTACAGTGCAAAAACCAATGCGCATTCTTGAGGTGGGAACTGCGGTTGGTTTTTCAGCAATTTTAATGGCAGAATATGCGCCAGAGGGATGCAAAATTGTTACCATAGAAAATTATGACAAGAGAATACCTATAGCAAAGCAAAACTTTGAAAGAGCCGGAAAATCAGACCAGATTACTCTTTTGGAGGGGGATGCCACAGAGGTGCTAAAGACTTTGGAAGAGCCTTTTGACATGATTTTTATGGACGCTGCAAAGGGACAGTATATTAATTTTATGTCGGATGTGCTGAGGCTGCTAAAAAAGGATGGGGTACTGGTGTCTGACAATGTGCTTCAGGATGGGGACATCATAGAGTCTCATTTTATTGTGGAAAGAAGAAACAGGACAATCTACAAGCGGATGAGAGAGTACCTGTATGAGCTTACCCACAGGGATGATTTGGTGACATCTGTGCTTCCGGTAGGAGATGGAATCACTGTGTCTGTGAAGGTAGATTGATAAGCAAGCAGTTTTTATAGGAGAAAATATGAGAGATATAGAATTACTGGTACCTGCAAGCAGCCTTGAGGTGCTTAAGATAGCAGTCATATATGGAGCAGATGCTGTGTATATCGGCGGTGAAGCATTTGGACTCAGAGCCAAGGCTAAGAATTTCAGCTACGAAGAAATGGCAGAGGGTATTGCATTTGCCCATGCCCATAATGTAAAGGTTTATGTTACTGCTAATATTCTTGCCCATAATTATGATTTGGATGGAGTGAGGGCTTATTTTAAGGAATTAAACCAGATGAAGCCGGATAAACCGGATGCCCTTATTATTGCTGACCCAGCCATATTTATGATTGCAAAGGAGGAGTGCCCGGATATAGAAAGGCATGTAAGTACTCAGGCAAATAACACTAATTATGGCACTTACAAATTCTGGTGGGATTTGGGAGCCAGCAGAGTAGTGACAGCCAGAGAGCTTTCCCTGCGGGAAATCAAGGAAATACGTTCAAAAATAGACGATAAGATGGAAATTGAGACGTTTATCCACGGAGCCATGTGTATCTCGTATTCCGGAAGATGTCTCCTGTCAAATTATTTTACAGGCAGGGATGCCAATCGTGGTGCCTGCACCCATCCATGCAGATGGAAGTATTCTGTTGTGGAGGAGAAGCGTCCGGGAGAGTATCTGCCGGTGTACGAGAATGAACGCGGCACATATATTTTCAACTCCAAGGATTTGTGTATGATTGAGCATATTCCAGACCTGATTGATGCAGGAATTGACAGCTATAAAATCGAGGGGCGCATGAAGACCGCCCTGTATGTAGCAACTGTTGCCAGAACCTACCGAAAGGCTATAAACGATTATCTCGAATCTCCGGAGAAATATAAGGAAAACATGTCCTGGTATCTTGAACAGATTACAAGCTGTACCTATAGGCAGTTTACAACAGGCTTTTTTTACGGAAAACCAACTGAGGAGACTCAGATATATGATAATAATACATATGAGAAGGGCTATACCTACCTGGGAATTGTGGGCAAGCCTAATGAGAAGGGTATGTACCGCTTAGAGCAGAGAAATAAATTCTCGGTGGGCGAAGAAATCGAAGTGATGAAGCCAAACGGAGACAATCTCAAGGTCACTGTAAAGGCTATGGAAGATGAAAAGGGCGAAGTGATGGAGTCATGCCCACATCCACAGCAGATTTTTTATGTTGATTTGGGAATCAGGCTTGATGAGTATGATATTTTAAGAAGGCAGGAGAATGAGGCAATAGCCTTGGATTAGTTATGAGGAAGAAAGCAAACAGAGTTTTAGCCATTATATTTTTGATATTTGCAATAGGTGTGCTGGCAGTAGGAATAACATGGTCAGGTGAAGTCAAAACCAGCATGAAGGATACGGAGCTGCGCCTTGCGGAGATACAGCAGGATATTGATGCCAGCGCAGATAATTCTATAATATCAGGCAGCGTAGAAAACTATAATCAGAATGTCAAGGTCTATAACAGCTATCTTGATATGTATGATATGGGATTCAAGCTCATAATGACACTTATTATTGCAGATTTGGTTGTGGTTATTATTCTGATTGCCATGGACAAGGCGGATGAGGAAGAAACTGCCACTCCAAAGATACTGCCTGCCAGTGAGAAGCAGGAAAAAGACAAGGATAAAGATAATGCGAAGAACGCTGAGACAAAAGTCAAATCTGAGGATGTATCAAGGGATAAGACAAAGCATAGGTTTGGGATTAAATCTGGACTGGAAGCTGCGGCAAAGTCAGGCAGGAATGCGGATGTTGATACATCGGTTGATCTGAAGTCAGTTGTGACTAACGGCATAGTATCACATACAGATACGGCAGTGGATGCAGGTGCAGTGTCAACTTCTGGCCCAGGGGCAAATGTAACATCTAATACAAGTGTGATATCAAATATAGGTGCAGATGGTAGTGGACAGACAGGCGTATACACCGAAACAGGTGCATATACTCAGCAGCCAGCTGCTACAGAAACAAAAATACAGAAAACTAATCTGGGCGGACAGTCCACAATCGAACTGACCAAACAGCTTAGAGCTTATAAGAACCAGCTTGCAGCCGGTAAAATTACCGAGCAGGAGTTTATCCAGCGGAAGGAAGAACTTCTTAAGTCAATTTGATTGTATAAATCAGGATAGCCAGTGGCTATCCTGATTTATATACTAAAATTTATATACTAAAGTATGCAGGAGAAGCTGTACATTAAAGACTTTATGGCAGCTCAAGCCTATACTGCTTCATCCAGTAATTGAGCTGGATATAGTAAGCCATAAGCTGTGGTCCTGCCATGAGCTGACCATACCAGGGCTTTCCAAGCTCCTTTGGAGCAGCAATAAATGCTTTTACTTTTTCAATATCAAGAAGTGGCAGAATAGGAGAGTTCTTATCTGAAATGATTTCAGTTAAGGCGTCCTTTAGCAAAGCTTCATATCCAGGATGGTAGGTCTTTGGATATGGGCTTTTTTTGCGTTTAGAGAGCTCCTCAGGCAGCAGATCAAGGGCAGCCTTTCTAAGCAGGTGTTTTTCCACACCATTTTGATATTTCATGTGCCAGGGAATACTGTATACATACTCTATTATTCTGTGGTCTGCGAACGGCACCCTTGCCTCAAGTCCTGAATGCATGCTGGCTCTGTCCATTCTGTCCAGCAGGGTCTGCATAAACCACTTTATATTAAGGTAGCCAATCTCAAAGCGTCTTCTTTCGGTGGCTTCCATTGCCGGCAAATCAAGCCTTGAGAGAGATGTTTTGTAGGCATCATGAGCGTAGTCATTTAATTCGAGCCTGTTCTGCCAGTCTTCTGATAAAAGCATGGTTCTGGCATCAGCGTCTGTCGACCAGGGAAAGTCATCCCTGTTCATAAGCTCCGGACGATACAGCCAAGGGTAGCCGCCGAATATCTCATCTGCACATTCCCCAGTCAATGCAACCTTGTTTTTGGCTGCAACCAGAGAGCAGAAGAAGAGGAGGGAGGCATCCACATCTGCCATGCCCGGTGCGTCCTTGGCAATGACTGATTCAAACAGTGAGTCAAACAACTGTTTTTCATTACAGCGCAGGTACTCATGGTTTGTAGGAAAATGCTCCAGCATTATATTTACATAAGGCTCATCACGCTCTGGCTGAAAGCTGTTGGAAGAAAAATATATATCATTCTCATTAAAATCAAAGGAAAAGGTATTAAGCTTTTCGCCATTTAAACAGCTGTAAGCAAGTGATGTCACAATGGATGAATCCAGACCGCCCGATAAAAATGTACATACAGGCACATCTGATATCATCTGCCTCTTTACTGCGTCTCTTACAAGATAAGACACCTTTTCCACGGTAGTCTGGTAATCATCTGTATGCTCGTGATATGTGACATCCCAGTATTTTTGGTCACAATATCCATACTCGTTAAAGATGATGTAATGTCCCGGAAGTATTTCCCGAACATTTTTAAAAAGGCTGATTCCCGGTGTTTTGGCAGGACCTATACCGAGGATTTCCTGCATGCTCTGCAAATCAATTTCAGGTACAATGCCATGATATTTGAATAGGGCTTTAGGCTCTGAGGCGAAAACAAGACCATTTTTTGCAGGGACATAGAAGAAAGGCTTTACACCGACCCTGTCCCTGTACATATATAATTGTCTTGCGGAATCGTCCCAGATGGCAAAAGCAAATATGCCGTTTAGCATATTTACGAACTCAGGACCATGTTCTATAAAGGCGGCGAGAATTATTTCTGTATCAGAAGTGGTTTCAAAATGTACGCCAAGGGATTCAAGCTCGGCTTTTAATTCATCCGTGTTGTAGATTTCACCATTGTAGCAGATAGCATATTCCCTGCCGGAGACATTTTTTAGCATTGGCTGATTGCCGCCTGCTATATCCCGGATACTGAGGCGGGAATGGCAGAAGCCACAGTGCTCCTTTAAGTATTTGCCAAAGTTGTCATGTCCGCGATGGGCTAAGGATTTTGACATGTCATCAAGTATATTGAGATTTCTTACAGTGTCATTTAAAAAGTTTTTTCCAAAATTACAAAAACCAGCTATACCACACATAGTTACTCCTTGAGATCTGTTAGTGTAGTATATGCTGGCCTTATGTTTGCGTGCATCTGGATATGATGGCACAACTGCATACAATCTGTTGTGCGTCAAAAAACAAATGGCAGATATAAGCATATTCATCTGTAAAAATCAATGATTCTGTCAAGCCGTGCTGTCATATTTGATAAAAGCAGATCAAGTATAGTGATAGCTGCCATTGATTCAACAACCACAACTGCTCGTGGCACGATAATAGGGTCGTGGCGTCCGTGAATGCTTATCTCTATTTCCTCTCCTGACCTGTTTACAGTGTGCTGGGTAGAAGCAATGGAAGGTGTCGGTTTAAAGGCAGCTCTGAATACGAGAGGAGAGCCATCTGACATACCACCCAGAACACCGCCGGAGTGATTTGTCTTTTTGGAGATATTTTTGCAATTATCACCAGCCTTATTGCTCTCAGCGCAGCTATTTATAGGATTTTTATCTGTTATAAAAGCATCATTATTGTCTAATCCCGTAGATTCTGCCACAGCAAAACCATCACCAATCTCAAAGCCTTTTACAGCACCAATTGACATAATAGCTTTGCCGAGGTTTGCATCAAGCTTGTCAAAAACAGGCTCGCCAAGACCAACAGGAAGCCCGGTGACAAGGCACTCGCATATTCCGCCAGCGGAGTTCTGATTCTCAATACATTTGTTAAGGTATTCAGCAGCCCTTGCCGCAGCATCAGCGTCCGGCATATAGAGAGAATTATTAGAGATTTCCTCGGCGTCAAACTTGTCCATATCTACTGCTATAGAGCCAACGCTCTTGGTGTAGGTGAGAAAATCAATCCCCATCTGATTTAAGATTTTTACAGCGATAGCACCAGCGGCAACCCGGCCGATAGTTTCACGTCCGGAAGAACGGCCGCCCCCCCTGTAATCTCTGAAACCATATTTTTCGTCAAAACCAAAATCAGCATGTCCGGGTCTGTAGTAGGAAGCAATCTCACTGTAGTCCTTAGACTTCTGGTTTGTATTCCATACCAGCATGGAAATAGGTGTGCCAGTTGTCCTGCCCTCGAAGACACCTGAAAGAATCTCCACAGAGTCATCCTCCTTGCGGGGGGTTGTGAACTTGGACTGACCGGGCTTTCTGCGGTTTAAAAACTTCTGGATGTCAGCCTCGCATAACTCAAGACCGGCAGGGCAGCCGTCAACCACAACACCAAGCCCCTTGCCATGGGACTCACCCCAGGTTGTAATTTTGAATATATTTCCCAATGTAGATCCGGACATGTTTTTTCTCCTTGATTTATCTTTTTATAGAGTATTATAAGTAATCGTAAGTTGAATCGTCAAGGTCGATATGCTATATTTTTATATAGGACAAGGGTACAAAAAGGAACTTAGAACTTTAAAAGGGACATTGCGCCAGAACACTCAATAATTTATGACTTGTGGAGGATATTAGATTTTCTTAATGTTCTGTATGCTATCCAGCAACTCGGCAACAGGACGTTGCCGAGAGCGAAACTTGAGCCATGGATGGCGAATGTTGAGCGGTTGTGTCAAGTTACCATAACTTCAATCAGAATATTTAGAAAATCTTATATCAGGAACCCGTCATAAATTATTGAGTGTTCTGGTGCAATGTCCAAACCAAAGTCAAAATAGTTCCTTTTTGTACCCGAAAGAATAAAATGCACAGAAAGAGAAGAAAATATATGGAATTCAACGGAGTTTATCATCAGGCATACGACAATTACTGTTACCCTCTAAACGAGGATGATCTGGTCATAAATATAAAAACGGGCTACGACGTGCAAAGAGTCTTCATCATACTGGGAGACCCCTTTGCAGCCGGTATACTAGGAGGCGGCGAGGACTGGGAAGGAGAAAAACAGGAGATTTTCTTTAAAAAGAGACTCAAAAATCAGCTCTGGTGGACAACAACAGTAAAACCGGAGTATAAGAGACTCAAATATTATTTTGAGCTCTGGACAGAGAATGAAAAATGGTTTTATTTTGAGGATGGTTTTGTGAGCCAGACCCAGAAGGAGCTGGAAGGACGAAGCAGACAGTGCTTCACTTTTCCATGGATGAATCCATGTGATGTGCCTGTGACTCCTAAATGGGTTAACGACACTGTATGGTATCAGATATTCCCGGACAGATTCTGTAATGGAGACCATTCCATCGACCCGGACTATGTTGTACCATGGAGAAGCAGCAAGAAGTCTGTCAAAAATGAAGAATGCTTTGGAGGAGACCTGGCTGGTGTGGCCAGCAAGCTCGACTATTTAAAAGACCTTGGCATAACAGGCATATACCTGACACCTATTAACGAGGCACCATCAAACCACAAATACGATACGACTGATTACTCAAAGATTGACCCTCGTTTTGGAGACGAGGAGACTTTTATAAATCTCGTTAATCAAGCTCACAGCAGGGGGATAAGGGTAATGCTTGACGGCGTGTTTAACCACTGTGGCTATTATTTTGCTCCATGGCAGGATGTGCTTGAAAAGGGCAGGGAGTCAGAGAATTTTGACTGGTTTATGATAAACGAATGGCCAATCGACAGAAAGGGCAATGCAGCAAAGAAAAAGCAGCTTTATACTTTTGCATTTTACGATAATATGCCAAAGCTCAACACAAACAATCAAAAGGTAAGAGATTACTTTGTGGATATATGTGCAGGCTGGGTAGAAAAGTATAAAATTGATGGTCTGAGACTTGATGTGGCAAATGAAATATCCCACAGGTTCTGCAAGGAGCTGAGAGCCAGACTAAAGGAGATTAATCC
>ERZ1031095.122-NODE-122-length-24433-cov-15.021331_pt1 | contig 24433 bp, 51 predicted proteins | sample MGYA00517108_ERZ1031095 | MGnify/ENA primary metagenome ERZ1031095 (study PRJEB33719, sample SAMN04261275) | wastewater metagenome | biome: rural village; feature: human; material: feces | host: Homo sapiens | place: El Salvador | collected 2013-01-07 ... | reverse complement strand
GGCCTGTCCATGAGAGGCAAGTCCCACAATGACATCTCCCGGACGGATATTGGCATTGTTGATAACATCTGCACGTTTCATGCGGCATGTCACTGTACTGTCTACGATAATAGTGCGGACGAGATCACCTACATCGGCTGTTTCACCTCCAGTGGCATAATTACAAACGGTGGTCAAAGGGGGTGGGGGTCTTGGGGTGCCCTCTATGCCTTGCCTGCCCTTGCCTCGCCAGTCGCTCGCTCCTCACTCAGCCATCACCCTTGGGCTGCTACCCCTTCAACCTCTTCTTGGCTCCCGTGGCTAGGTCGAGAGGGTCATACTGCTGCCCCACCTCATTATAGCCAGCAGGGATAGGGTCTTTAGCGGCTCCCTTGCCGTACTGAGCTTCGTATGCAATAGCAGTTGGGTTTACTTTAGGGGTTTGTGTTACATTCTTGTTATCATTTGCACTTGCTGAGCCGTCTAACTTACTGCTATTCTGTGACTTAGTTCCTTCGAGTTCTGACCCCAATTGGTTCACACCGAAATTGAAGAGGGCATTTGACGCATTTTGGGCTGCATCGCTCGTTGCCTGCGCCTTCTGCTGCTCAATCTGCTGACGTTTCCTAGACAACTGCTGAGTGTTGGCAAGGTGAGTATCCTCAACATCTTGCTTGCGAGCCGTGTCCTTTGCAGCTATGTTGGCTATCGTGTCGCCCATCACCTTGTTTGCACTCTCCTTCGCTTGTGCCACGCTTGCAGCAGTTCCACCACCAACGGCAGCAGCGCCATCAGCCTTGCGAATATACTCGTCCTGCACCTCCTGCGCCCTTCTCAAAAGGTTAGAGCCTGCCTTCGTGTCGAGGTAGTCAGTATTGTAGTTCTTGTCGTACCAAGCCTTCTCAGCGTTCGTTCTGTACTGATTCTCGGCTTGTGCTCGTCTAGCCGCCTTCTTCGCCTTGTTAGCACCGAACAGAGACGAACCAACACCAAGCGCCAAGGATGCAGCGCCCAATATCCACTCCTTCTTCTCCCCAAGCACTGGGGAAGAGGTCAAATTCTTTGGGATTCTTACTAAAATATCACTCATAATTGCAATTATTTGATTTACGAGGGCAAATATATAATATTTGGCGATACGTTTTGCCGTGTTTCCGGTCAAGGAAATTTACCTCTCCAATCACTAGTCTGTTTGTCGGGGCGCAATCCACCCCAAACCTTTTTCCCTCGCACCTCCAAGAATCACCCATTTTGTAAATAATAGTGCTAATTGTAATAAAACTACAAGTGCTTGATGTTGTGGATTTTACTCTCAGTCGTTCCTGAGGGTAAACAAAAGATTAGAGTAAAGTTATTTCTTATTTCACAAATGAAGTTACTTTGCAAACAAAAAGCCCATTTGCATTAATAGGTACGCACGTGCGCATAAGAAAGGCTTTAAGAAGATTTAACGCTACATTTGAATGTTGTGCAGGTATAATCAAAAGCGAACTCCTTCCATTTTCGCTGATTTTTGCGATTTTCGGGCAGATGGTCGGGATTTCTCCCAAATTCGTGAGTTTTGAGCCATATAAGAGCCGTTTTGTGGCATTTTAGGGCTGATTTTGTGGGTTTTTCGTAGTTTTCGTGGTTTCGTGCAGGATTTACCGCTCATCTAGGAAGAAGCCCGATGGATGCAGTCTAGACCCGCTCCGTACCCTCTCTATACCTTCTCCGTACCAAGTCTTAGGGTTTGCAGGGTTTGCAGGATTTGCAAAGGTTGCAGGCTAGGTGTTGTGTCGTGTTGCGTGAGTGTTGCGTGATGTGTTATGTGGTGTGTTCTTCTCTCTATTGTGTGTGTTCTTTCTATGTAGGGAAGAGGGAAATAAAATCCTCGGGGAGATAAGGGGGCAGCGCCCCCACGGGCGCAAGCGCCCTCCCCATGCCGTGTGGGGCTAGCGCCACAAATCTTGCAACCACTTGCCGAAGTGGTACACAGAATGCAGGTAGCACACCACGATAATCAGTTGCAGAAACCATCCTGCATACTTCACGGATGCGGTTTTGGGTTCCTTCACCTTCCCGAATGCGTGAAAGAGATAGGCGATGCCGAGGAGTGAGACCACACCAAAGGCGAGCCACATAATAACTTGTAGTACTATCATCTTGCTATTGCTTTAATCTCCTCCACCTGCTTGAAGAACTCATCCAACGTATCAGCGGTGTAGTGGATGCCCTTGTAGCGGATGAAGGAAGAGAAGCCGCCCTTGCTCTCCTCAATATCTGTAGCCACCTCTTTAGGTGACGCAATCAACTGCCATGTAGGAACGCCCAAGGCTTCAGCTATCTTGTCTAGCGTTGCAGTTGTCAGCGACTCAGCCTTCACCATTTGTCCTACCGCTTGTTTGGTAACTCCCATTTTCGTAGAAAGAGTTGTGTTGGTCAACCCTTTACTTTCCATGATTTCTTTTATTCTTAATGCCATATAAACTATTTACTTTCAGTTATTGCGTACAAAGGTACACATTATTATATAAAGTAAAGTGGTTTCTTTACTTAAATAACGTTAAAGGAAAGTATTTTCTTGCCTAATTATTTGGTAGAGTAAAGTATTTGCTTTATCTTTGCACTCGAAATCAAGTTAGTTTGGTTTCCAAAGCGGAGCGATGGCACATTAGTGAATTGATGAGAAACAACCGCTATATAAATAGTGTTAGTCAGCAATACGGAGAGGTAGAACTCTGTAACACACCGAGGACAACGTACACCGAGTTAGTGACACTCTCAAAGCACAAAGGCAAAGAAGCCTCAAACACTCATCACGCAAGATGGAAAAACGCTAGTCGTGTTAGACTAGAGAAATATCGAAACACGTTGACCCACGAACGTTAAGTGAGGGAGCTAGGTCACATATAGCTTGTGAACGTTGGGAGCAAACGTACACCTGCACTTTAATGTTTAACAATTTAATAGCAACAACACAATGAAGAAGGAATCACCAACACCAATGATTATATTGGAACTCACAAAGGCAGAAGCCATCGTGGTTGCCAACATGCTTCGAAGAACCGCTAACGAGAATCCATTCCACTGGAAGGGAAATAGCGTGGAGAAGACTAGAGAGTTATACGACAAGGTTTTAGGACAAACATACGATTATAACATATGGCAACGATAAAGAGACTAGATTTAACGGCTAACCAGTTGTGGGTACTTAAATATATCCTGCACGAGGTTGAAAGTTGCGAGGATGGTGCTTTCGGCATCTACCTCACTCCAAAGGAAAGAGTTTCACTCGGACAGATAAGAAGTAAATTGTAAAGGTATGAAGAAGTATATCGTAGTTAGAGAGTTCATTCAGCCTAACAAGATACCACGTATCATGGGGCAGTTCGAGACTAGAGATAAGGCAGAAGCCTTTGCTTTGGGACATGAAGGCAAATGCTGGGTGTATGAAATGAGTATGTAACAATGTGTGGGGAGATAAGGGGGCAACGCCCCCACGGGGCTGCGCCCCTCCCCACGTCTAACAGACAAAAGATTATGGGAAAATATTTGGTAAACACGTATAGCACTATCAGAAAAACAAACGGAGATACAATTCGGCATGAAGGTTTCTCAAAAGTGCTTAGCGAGAATGTAGTAAAAATCGCAAAACAAGCTAACAAGGAAGTTGGCTACAAGTACGTAGGACGTTTCAAAGATACACACGGACGCTATTACACCAAGTATGCGCACGTGTCTAATGAGTATTCTAACTCGGAACGTGAAGTTATCTACTTCGTAACAATAACAAAATTAGTATAACACTATGGCAAAGAAGAATAAATACTGCTATGGTTGGGCAATCTGGACTAACTACGGCTATGGATGGGAGCAGGAAAGTGTTTACGACAAAAAGGAAACATCATACTCCCAAGTGAAGAAAGATGCGGCTGAATACAGAGTTGCAGGCGCACAGACGAGAATCACAAATACTAGATGGTTGAACGATTAAAAGATACGATTATGAGAAAGAATAAGACTTACGAGCAGCAGAAGAAGTACTATGACGAGTACAACGACTATGAGAGTTTAGGAGCCATCTTTATGTATTGGCTTGAATGCGGCAACGAGACCGCAAAGCAGATGCAGGAGACCTACAGAGAGTGCAACAGAGAGTGCAAGGAGTATATTTTGCAAGACCTCTTCTACCTTTGCGACCTCAAGACGTTCTACAAGTTTGTTAGAATCTTCAACTTTGGCAAGAAGTAAAAAGCCGCAGCGGTCAGCGAACAGAGGAGCTATTTCACGTTCAATCCGTGAGACCGCACAAGTATAAACAATTAAAAGAAAGGATTTATGTTATGGACATTACAATTTATTTGCTATGCGCCTTGTTTGGAGCATTAGCAGGGTACAGAATCAGAGACGCTAAAGATATGGAGGACGAGTAGTATGAACGTTATCAGATTAACAAAGACAGCACGCAACAGAGTTGACGTGGTTTTCACTGGGGATAAATATCTGTTTTTCAATCCCGACAACGGATTGATAGCTTTAGCACAGAGACACGAACTAGGTTCGGGCTTATTCCACGTACAACGTACGGAGCAGATAAGCAAGAAGATGATAGAAGATACCATCACGGACAATGAGCCATCAAGTATTGTTGTGTTAGGTTTTGAATATCACGAGGAGTGCAACAAGCCTCAGCATACATTACCATACGTAGTGAGTATTAAACTAGAAAAGAGATAAGACAATGAAGAAGAGCATTAAGATAGCTTTGGTAGTGGCAGCGATAGTTGCCCTACCACTTATGGCAGCAGGAACGCAGGACGATAGCAAGGAGAAGCAATCGCTTGTGGACTTCATCGAGTATTGCAGAACTTGCGAGAATCTTCGCCAAGTGAATCCGGCAAAGGACTACACCAAAGCCAGCCTTCACGAATTGAAGAGCGCAGCACGTTTCTATGAGGAGCAGGAGGATTTTGCCGACTGCACCGACTATCCGCAGCAGGCAGAGATAGACAAGATTATTGGTAGAACTTATAATGCAAGAATGACTTATGGACGATAAGGAGTTTAAACTAGTAATACACAACTACTTGAAAAGTGAATTGCTAGCAATGCCAACAGAACAGGCATTAGATACAATATTTCGGTACTATGGTTCAATAAATCTTCTTACACAAGAGTTTTACGAAAACTCGGTAGAGCATGGAGCCATAAAGAAAATGAACAAGAACAAGTAACAAATTTAAATTATAGGAGATAAGATTATGAAAGCAGAGAACGCAGTTAGAATGAGTGACAATTTGGTAGGTATTGAGGTTCATACTATCCAAGATATTGTAAAGGCGCAAGCCGCAGGACTTTATTTGTTGAACAAAGACGGACTAGATTACGAATATGGGGTAATAAATGAAGAGAGCGGAGAAGAGCGAGAGCCAACCGAGCAGGAAATTTTCAACCGCATCGCTAAAGACCTCGCAGAGGATAATGAAGTTTACGCTTGTATGTACATCGCAAACGACTGGTGTGTGCAGAGAAATGCCAAGACGAACTTGCTATGCGATTTCTATCTTCATCAGCACGTTTACACAATGCACAAAAACAAGATAGTGGAAGGCGAAATTGTCTATCTTTCCCTAGCACACGGAAGTTTGGGAGACGATGCGGCAGGCGCTCTCTATGGTGATATGGCAGAGCAGTTGTACTACAACATTGGGTACTACTTCACAAACGGAAGAACGTCAAAGATTGGATATGCTGAAAGAGAACAGATTATCAATAAAATCAGCTCTTTGAAGATGCACGCTCACGTAGTGCTGAAGACGAAGAAAGGTGGCTATCTGACTAGAGACCTCGAAGAGATATTCGCTACCACGGATGAACTTGTAGCTAACTTAATGCAGGACTAAGGATATGGTAATAGTAATCAAATGCTTCAAGGGAGCCACGTATGTTGATAGGTTCAACAATATGTACAGAGCCAAGACAACATTTGTAATGAGAAAGACCCCATTTCGTGAGAGCTATTATCTCACGAATGGGAAGCTGACAAGCAAGAACACCTGCCTAGAGCGCATCAAGTGAAGTTGTTGCTAGTTGTTTATATAGGGCGAATGCGGTAGCCAAGCCGCTACAGATGGTCGCAAGTGCCATCCGCCCCCAATAGTATTAATTTTAAAGGAAAGGATTTAATATGAAAAAGTATGTAGTAGAAATCGTAGAGAAAATCACCTACAAGGTTTCGCTAGACGCAGCATCATCCGAAGACGCAGAGAATTCCGCAAGACGTTTGTACGATTTGGGCGCTTTGGAGAAAGGCGAGTTGGAGAGTGTTGCATTTGATGTAGAAGAGCAGGAGGGCGAGTAATATGAAGAAGCAGAAAGTATTCGTATTGGTTCAGCACGGCAACGACAATCAAGACTATTCTAGCGTTGATGTTGCCGGAGTCTTCCACACCAAGACCGCAGCAAAAGAGAGAATGCAGGAGAAAAAGGATGAGATCCTAGGCTTCTACAAGGAAGAATATCCCGACTGCTATGAGGTAACGGAAGACGAGGAAGAAGCATCGTGGTGCTGCTCCTGCAAGGATAGCCCAATGTTCGATGAGTTAGTACTAACAGAAAAAGAAGTGGAGTAAACTATGAGCAAGCGGTATAAGTTTAACGAGTGTGGTGTTTGCATCAACCCAGACGAATCTGCAAAAATCGGTTCGGGTATGACCTACATCATCATAACAACGGCATTAGTGAGAGGTAAGTGGACGTTTGGAATCCAATATGCCCTTGTTGACCGAGGAGGAGGTTGGGGCAACAATCTCAGCAATCCGAATTGGTACGGAACGCAGGAAGCCGCCATTACTGCCGCTTTGAAATGGATAAAGGATTGGCTGCAAAGGCAAATCAAAGTTGAAACAAACAAGAACAACTCTGTTTGCAAGAACGCCAATAAGTTGTTGACGGAAATAGAAAAGATTCTCCCGAAACAGAGATACGTACAACTAGATTTATTTGAATTTTGATTATGAATAAGCAGTTATTTTATTTCGTCTTCCCTCAGTCAGGGGAGACGATAACAAAGGAAATGAATCCTTTGGCGGTGAAGGATGCCGCAGTGAAGTATTTGAAGACTCAGAACGAGGTGAGAGGTGATATTTGCATCATCAAGGATAGCCGTGAGAACGTGATTGCTATGGGCTATGTTAGCGATAGCATGAAGGTTTCTTTCTTCACCGAGGATGAGACAGTTAGCGACATCAAGCCGATAGGAGTAATCGAGGAAGGAGGGGAGCGATGAAATTACGGCAGGCAAAGAAGATACTTTGCAGAAAGAAAAACTATTTTTGGAGACCACGAATCATGGCTTACTCTTATGGCTTTGGCGAAGACCACAGAATCGCAAAGGCTATCCGAAGGGTTAGAGCTTATCAGAAGAAAGGAGGTAAGAAATGACAAAGCAGGAATGGTTTGTGCTCTTCATCTTTCTGTTTACGATATTGATGGCAGTACTAGGATAAGGGGAAGGAGATATGGAAAAGAAGGCAAGAATCATCGTATATGACGATGTGGAAATACTTGACGAGAGCGATACCCTTTTCGAAGATAAGGAGCAGCTTGCAGGAATCGCCAAGCAGAACCTAAGCCAAACCCCCGATGCGGAAATGGTTGAGGTATGGGCAGGCGGCAAACTTGCGATGAAGTTCGAGTACAACCGCAAGCACAAGATTGTACCAGCCAAGAATCTGCATCCAGGGTGGGGAGGACGGAGAGACCGAGCAGGAGCACCGAGCAAGGGCGCTGAAGCCCTTGTGAATCGAGTAGTACTGCACGTGAATGAAGAAACCTTCGACTTTTGTGAGGCTCTAGGAAGGAACAAGGCTGAATGGATAAGGCAAGCCATCAGAGAGAAGCGAGAGCGAGAGGAAAACAGCAAAGGGTAGTCAGAAATGGCTACCCTTTATTCGTTTGCAGCACAACGAGTTAGATAGGATGATGTTATCAATCTGTTATCATTTGTCTTCTCGTTATGTTATCATTAATCTTCTCACTTATGTTATCAAGGATGATATCAGAATTTGCCATCTATGTTATCAAATGCTGAGTAAACGTCCTTGTTGAGCGTTCGGGCATATCTTTGGGTCTGTCGGATATTGGTATGCCCGAGCACCTTAGCCACCACGTTCAGCGGCATTCCGAACGAGAGAAACAAGGTTGCAGCCGTAGCCCTGCCCATGTGTGAGTGCAGATTTGGCACGTTGACCATCATTCCGATAACCTTCAGATATTCGTTGTACTTCTGATTGCTGATGCAGGGCAGATTGAAGTTGTACTTCTTGAGCACGGAGACCGCTCCAGCCAGTAGCTGGAAGGTGAAGTCTGTATCAGTCTTCACACGCTTGGCATGGTAGTAGTACTTGCCGTCTGCCTGCTTGCACTTGGTGAAGTCGAATGCCATCAAGTCGGAGTAAGCCAGACCGGTATAGCACTGCATCAAGAAAAGGTCACGAGCCTTCGCAAGGTAGTCGTATTGCAAGTGAAGGCGCTTGATGCTCTCGAACTTGTCTATCGGCAGGCAGTCAACAAACTGCTTATCGCCCTTCTCAATCTTGAAAGGCAGATGGTTATACGGATTTTTGTCTATCAAATCATCTATGCAGGCATCACGCACGAACAGCTTCAAGTACTTGTGATAGCAATATACGGTACTCTGCTCCAATCCCTTTGCGTGAAGATACTCATCAAGCTCACGAACCTTGGAAATATTGATGTCGGAGAACTCCTTGATTTTACCATACGTCTTCAAGAAGTCGGTGAAGACCTTGTATCTTCTCTTGGTATGGTCGCTTACCTTTCGCTCTCGGGAGCGCTTCTCGCAGTAGGCGATGAAGTCTAGGGATTTGTTGGCAGCACCCTGCATAAGGGCAGGAATCTGATCCAAATCAGTAATGCCCTTGGAGTTCATCTTGATGACAACATCGTTTGCCCTCTCCAGTATGGCATCAATCTGCTTGTTATACAAGTCAGACTCCTTGCAGCGAATGACACGCTTACTACTATCCGACCATTGAGCCGGACACACTTTCACACCCGTAGAGAAGTACTTTCGCTTACCTCCACAAGTGAACCTCAATTCTACCGAAACTGCCTTCTGTGCAGTACCTCGGTGGAGACGATTGTGAATAACACTTAAATTAATTACGCCCATAAGTTGATAACATTTTTACAAGCAGGTGATAACATATTAGTAACCCACTTCGATTTAACATTTCTAAAGGAATGCCGAACGAACTATGTATCAGCTTATTGCAGAGATTGCCACGTAAACGATTCTACGACACGTCTATATTCCGATGTTATCAATCTGTTATCAGCCAATAAACGCAAAAACGGACATAACTACCTAATTAATAGGAAGTTATATCCGTTCTACTTCTAGAAATTTAAGCTGTGATTACGCCTTATTTTCTTAATTTGGTACACCCTTAGGGGTCATACAACAAAATTTCTAACATAGTCTGTTTCAGACACTTCCTTTTCTAATGCAAAGATAATGATAACTTTTTTATAACACAAATTTTTGGGTAGTTTTCTTTGATATTTATACGCTTTAAAAATAAGAAAAATGCTATAAGTTGCTAAAACCCAACAAGATACAAGCTTTTTGTATTCCATCTCAGTTAAAGAGTGTATAAAAGCTTGGATATTTGCTTATGATTGTGTACTTTTGCACTCGTCAATGTGACGATTGATGCAAGAACTTCGATATATAGACCTGATTCAATAGGTTCAATATATAAATCACGAAATCCCTAGGTCGGCGTCACACGACTTGGGGATTTTTATTTTCCCCGAGTTTTTTTGGCAGTCATGGTAGTTTGTCGGTTAACTCCACTCGGCTACGCTGACTTTAAACCCAAGTCACAAGAGGACGCATGGCGACATCGCAGGATTTGATAGCAGAAGGCGAGCAAGGCGGTAACTACACCGAAAGCTGCTTAGGTCAACTGATGTAGATTATCAAGTGATCAGATGATGGGGGTGATTGCCTCAGCGGAAATAATTTTATGTACTATCGCATACGTGTGCGATAAGGGGGATTCTAGAATCCGAAGGCTCTAAGCCTAGCGGTTTTAACATTGAAATAAAAATAATTATGAATAAAAACTTAAAAATATATAGCGTATGATTATGAAGAAAATTAAATGGAAAGTGATGTTGTTTGTAGCGTGGCTACTCTCAACGCTTATGATTCTTAGCCTAAGCCTTAGGGCAGTAAGCAAGGCAGACACCATCTTAAACCTTGTGGGAGTGCTAGGTTTTGCTCTTTGGATATTGTTCTCAATAGCAACAAATTGTTTAACGTTTAAAAATAAGAAAGACAATGAAAAGAAAGATTAATCAGTTGTGTTTGTTTATGCTGCTCGGTGCAGCGTTGTTTTCGACTACCTCTTGTAGTGAGCGTGTAGATGCAGGCTCTGAGGGTATCTTGGTGAACCTCTATGGTTCCGACAAGGGAGTAGATGATGTGAGTCTCGTTACGGGGCGTGTATGGTACAATCCTTTCACCGAGGAGGTGTACGAGTACCCTACCTATGTTCAGACAATCGACTATCCTGCGTTCACCATCAACGCCAAGGATGGCTCAGAGTTTACTGTGGATCCTACCGTATCACTGAAGATGGTTGACGGCAATGCTCCAAGAGTATTCAAGAAGTACCGCAAGGGGCTGGACGATATTGTGAATGGTACTTTGTTCAACTACGTGAAGGATGCTTTCCGCATTCAGCTGAACAAATACACAACCGACCAAATCGTGAGCAATCGTGATTTGGTGGAGAAAGCCATTGAAGCCCAACTTAGCAAGGCTCTCGCCAAGGAACATTTCCACCTAGAGCAGCTTACTTCTGGATTGAAATATCCAAGCTCGATTGTTGAAGCTGTCAATCAGAAGAATAAAGCCATTCAGGAAGCGCAGCGTGCTCTCAATGAGGTAGCCGTAAAGAAAGCAGAAGCAGAGAAGATGCTTGTACAGGCAAAGGCTGAGCGTGAAGCGAATGAGTTGAAGACTGCTTCTCTTACTCCTGCTATCTTGCAGAAGATGTGGATTGAAAAGTGGGATGGCAAGTTGCCAGTATATGGCAATGTTCCTCAGATGATGATGGTGAAGTAAGCTAATTGCCCTCTCTTCGGAGAGGGCTTTTAAATATAGGCTTATGGTTGGAAGAAGTGAAATTCGCAAGAAAGGTGCTTGTCATGAATCCTGCTGGGTGTATATCTGTATGTATGGCAAGAAGCGTGAGAAGCTATGTAGCTTCAGTTGCGTTGAAACTGGCAAGCCCTGCCGGAACTACATCAACGTGTTTTGGAAGATTCCTCGCTACAGACATTATCACAAGATAAAGCCGAAATTTCCAACCACGCTTGATGCCTGGAAGAAAAGATTCGAGTCCAAATTTTAAAACAAATAACAAACAAGATTATGGAAAAGGTATTTAAACAGATAGGCAAGATTGTTACCATCGTAAAAGTCTTGTGCATGGAGGGTAAAATCCAAAAGCAGACTTATGATGAGATTATATTATCCCTTGTGGACATGAAAGATGAGCTAAACAAGTTCACCATCACGGACCCTACTTCGGGCAAATCATTCAGCGGCATGGAGCAGTTTGTGAACGAGAGCATCAACTATACCGACTCTCAAACTATGCGTGAAGAGTTGTATACAAGAGGTCCTAATGTTGATAATGTTAAGAAGGAGGGCTAGTGTATGACAGAAATGGATGAGATAAAGCTTGCGGCTTACAATAGCTACAAGCGACACATGAGAGTGTTTGGTAAGGGAAAGGATATTCTTTCCTTTGCCGAGTGGGAAAAGAAAGCGTGTGAACAATTAAAATAATAGTGTTATGGCAATAGTAAACGTAGATTTGAGTGAGTACGATGCAATACGCAAGCGTAACTCAGAGTTGGAAGAGCAGGTTAAGGAGTTGAAAAAGTTGAATGATTCCTTGAAGCAGGGTGCAAAGGTGATTCTTCGTAAGGAGACGGTTGTTGAGGTAAATGTGCCTCGCCCAAGGTATGGGAGATTTGAGCCAGACTTCGATATGGAAGAAAAGCCAACCACGAGACGCACAATCGAGTCTTCTGAGTCTTACGTTAACTTCGAAGATGTCCGCTTGAAGGTTGAGAACGCTATGCAGAATGAGGTAAAGCGTAGTATCTACGACAGAGATTGCGAAAGACGAGCTTATGCTGATGAGAAAAATAAGCTTGACGGCAAGTACAACGGAATGAAGGCTGACCTCAAAAAGACGTACGAACAGAAGGAAAAAGACTTGGAAGCTGTTTATAAAGACAAGGAGCGTGATTTGCGTGAAAAGTACACAAGTATGACCGGTGAATTTGAAGCCAAGAGACTTCGCATTCTCAACAAGCTTCCAAAAATTGCTACTATGGCAACAGACTTGCGTGATGAATTGAATAAGTGCTTCTTCAAGCCTAAACTTGCCATTAAGCTGGCGAACGATATTATTGATTCTTCAACAAAGAAGGACTAGTGTATGGACAGACTGGCAAAGGCAATGGATAAGTATTTGTCCGATGCTACAAAGGTAACAGAGCAGCAAATGGTAAATTCCAAACTTGCTTCCAAGGCACTAGATATGGCTGAGCATCGTAAACGATTGTTGATTCTGAAAGCAAGAATGTTAAAATAAAAGGTTATGATTACACAAGAGACTTACGAAGCATTAAAGAATGCTAGAAAGAAACTCAAAAATTGGAAGGGTGATACTAAGAAGATGCTTTTCGAGGGGCAAGCACAAGATCTCTACGACCTTCTAGATACCACCATCCGAGAGTTTGAGGGTGAGAATGAAATGACCAATGTTCCCGATAGTATCTTCTTGGTGATAGGAGAAGATACGCCCGATGGTGCCGACTTCGATGAGTTGGATGAGGTGACTTGGAGTAAGGAGCGAGTATCATACAAGGATATTGAATATACTAGAAAGAAGTAGCGTATGAAAATTAGAAGTGCCAAGAAGATTCTGAATATTATGAAGAGAGGAACGGATGAACGTTACTTCGATTCAGAAGATGGAATCAAAGAAGATAGTAGGTTCTTACCTAGATTTGGATATCTGTACAAAAAAGCTGTAGTCAGATGGAATAAGGCAAATGCACCTAGTGCTAACGTCAGTGTGTTTCGTGCAATTTTGAGAAATTCAAAGGAGTGTAGTCGTTGTAAGCATTATGAAGGTAATGAGTTTGTCGGAAGATGTATTAAACTTCATGTTGATGCAGAAAGCAATGATTGGTGTGCCGGAGCGTTTTTTGTTAAAAAGCGAGGTAAGCATGAGAAAACTAATTAGCAAGAAAGTATATAAGGTAGAACATCTTTGGTGCTACAAAAGATACTACGATGCCAACATCACTGGGCTGTTGTACTTGAAGACGAGAAAGTTCTTGTGGTGGGATTTGAAGCCAATTCTATACATTGATGTGAAGGTTCCATATATTGACGAGCCTTTTTATGATGGCGAGTATGGTACAAATCGTCGCCTATCATCTTTGGAGGTGCAGATGAGAGCAGAAATGGAAGTTATTAAAGATAAGTTCCAAAGAAGATTAGACAGACTTGTTAAACGAAAAAGCAGAGCCTAGTGCCCTGCTTTTTTCGTATCAGCCTACAAGACTCTTGCGGTCTTCGGCTATCTTGCCGTTGTTCTTCTCCAGGAGTATATCACGAAGCTCCTTGGTGATGCCTTCTTGTACGAGCAGCTTGACCTTTGCTTCTGCAAGTTCCTTCAAGAGCGCTTCATCGGTTGGCTTGTCTTCCTTGAACATCGAACCTTTGCCGTCCAGTAACCAATCATACGAAACATCCACAAACGTGGATTTTATATGCATGATGAAATCTAGGGTAGGGTCTTTTGTGCCGTTGATGTAGTTATTAACCGTGGTATATTTCATACCTATTTTAGATGCAAAAGCCCTGCCGCTCAGATTGTTATAATTTCTAAGCTCGTTTATTCTATCAACTATATCTTTCATATTGTACTAATGTTTAAATATTTAAATATTGTTTAAGTAATTATAAATTAATATGCAAAAACTTGGATATTTCTACAAGATTGCGTATCTTTGCATCCGTGATTCAGACAACGATTCATTGTTTCTTTATCATTTAATGTTTTACGTGTGCAAAGATAATAAAAAAGTATGGATAAAGTGGTATATAAACCGAAAATTTTGGTTAGAAAATCAAAAATCGGCAAAATAGCTAAGTCAGTCGGCTGCTGCAATGCGGCAGTTTACGCTGCAATAGCATATAAGACAAACAGCAAGTTGGCAGTCGATATTCGAAATGTTACTTGCAATAGGTTTGGTGGTATCCTCGTCAAGAAGTACCCCGAACTTGTGGAAGATTAAAGGAAGCCGTTCGGCTTTTAGATAAAAGTTGTGATTACGTTAAGCCCCCATCCTGCGTGAGCAGGGTGGAGGTTGCCTGAAAGCATTACATTTCTATTTTATATTGATAATGTATAACGTATGATTCTTTTAAGTTCATAAAAGTTAAGCGAATCAACTTAGGCATTCTCGTTCGTGAGAATAGGAGTGCCAAATATGGGGCTAAGAGCCTGACCACACGGTCGTGGAGTGGTGACTTTGGTACCAAGTCAGCAACTTAAAATTGCAGGTTCCCTAGGCAAGGGCGTTCGACTCGCCCCAAGCCCACACAAGTTTTTGTGTTTTGTTATTATAAAAATGTGATGTAAGGTGATAAAAGAGCGGTATATGTCAAGTGGCAGATATTTCATTATTTGCGGGTCGAAACAAGATGCCACGAACCAGAAGGAAATAGCTTTGGCGGCTATTCTACCAACACCTTTCATTTTAATGGCAATCGCAAAGCTATCCCATTGCCCCTTCGGTGGACATACGATCATTGACTTATTGGAAAAATTAAGCTGAAGGATATTAAGTCTTTATATAGGGTGAGCGAGGATGAAAGCAAAATAATAACTGATTGCTTGTTAGTATTACAAAAATCCTTCGCAAGCTCGAGCGGTGAGCATGGCTCTCAAATTCGTGGTAGCGCACGATGCCGCTATATTGCAGAATAGCTCAGTTGGTTAGAGCAGGCACGTAACATAATGAGTAAACCCTTAACATATTCTTATCAACCGTGCGACCTGGTCGTGGGTTCGAGTCCCACTTCTGCAACTTTTCATATTTATCAGAATTAAAAAGCAATGCCCCCTTGTTGCAGCGGCAACATATTGGGCGGAATTTGAGTTTTTTATCATGTCATGGTTCCTGCCAGTCCGTGAGGATAGGCAGGTTATCTTCAAACTTAAAAACAATAGCGTATGCTTCAATTATTCACGACTCGGTCCTATCAAGAGCGAGTGGACGATATATACAAACAGCTCGAAAGGAATCCGTGGTGTCCGCTGGAGATTTTCGAGCTGAAAATCAGAAAGATTAATATGCTCAACTCACGTATCAAGAATCTCGCAGCAGATATGGGACGTGAAGAAGGCAAGTACAATACACTATAATATATATAATAAGGTATGGTATTAAGAAGACGCAAGCCCCTGAAAAGGACTCCAATAAAGAAAACTCCTTGGGATAAGCCCAAGAAGGAGCAGGAGAAGAAGAAGGCTAAGGCTGGTCTCAGCAAGAGCAAGCTGAGAGATAAGCTTGATGCCGTCTTTTCCAAATATATCCGGCTGAAATACTCAGACGATAGAGGTAACTGCCGTTGCATCAGTTGCGGCAAGGTCTTCTATTGGAAGGATATTCAGAATGGGCATTATATGTCAAGACGATATATGTCCACTCGATTCAGCGAAGACAACTGCCGACCGCAATGTGTAGCCTGCAACATCTTCAATCAAGGTAATATTCAGATGTACCGCCGAGCGCTTATCAAGCAGATTGGCGAACAGAGAGTTGACTTGATAGAGGTTCGGGCTAAGCAGGAATCCAAGAACTGGTCTTTGTTTGAGTATAAGGCTATGATAGACTTCTATCAGAAGGAAGTGGATAAGCTTCTTGAAGAGAAACATTTAACAGAATAGATTATATATGAGTAAATTCGGTACAAAGATTAAAGTAGAGTTAGTGACGCATGGTTGTTTCCCGACAAAGGCGTATGAGACGGATGCCGCTTACGACCTTCATGTAGCAAAGGATATGGAGGTGGCTCCTTACGCTCGCTATTACGTTCCGCTCGGGTTCAAGATTCAGCTTCCAGTCAACGTGAAGATGCTGATCCAGCCACGCAGCGGTATGTCGGGCAAAGGCATGGAGCTGAGTGTTTATTATCCTTCTTGGATGATGAAGGGCGTCTATATTGGCAAGGTAAGAGAGAACCTTGATGTGATTCTCGGCTTGATAGATTGCGGATATGGCGAAGAAGTCCACGCCATCGTGAAGTCGGGCAGGTGGAAATGGAAGAATCGCATTTTGCGACTCCTCGGCTTCAAGTTCGTTCTCCCTTATAGCTGGCGCATTTGCCAGGGCGCCTTCACCTATGTTCCAGATGTCAACTTGGAACCTGGCAAGGTAACCGGCACACGAAAAGGGTTAGGTTCAACAGATAGTTAGTTGATTGTTTTCATATTAATGTGTTTTCCTGACCATTTCTCGGGTAGCAACCGGGCGTGGGCAGGTTTTTAGAAAGGAAATCATGGGTAGAAAGAATATCAGACAAAATTACTTCAACCAAATCAGAAAGGTTACCGAGGAGGTTGACAAGGCAGGAGAGCACGGCAAGCATTTCCGCTGCATCATCCTTATGGGCGATGCCAGCACCAAGCAGGGCTTCTCCTTTCTCCACGCCTCAGATGGAGATTTACAGCAGCTTCTTCTTCAAGCTATGCGCAACAGCAATGCATTCACCTATGCAGCCGCTTGCGCATTCGAAGCTTACGATAAGGAGCTGAGAGAGAAACAAGAACAGAATAAAGATAAGAAAGATGAAGAAGATAATCATTAAGAAACTGAGACTGCTCAACTTCTGTGGCATCCGTGATGCCGAGTATGAGTTTAGCGAGAAGCTTACCATCGTGTCGGGTGGCAACGGACGAGGAAAGAGCACGATTGCCAACGCAATCATGTATGTTCTCTTCGGTACGGATATAGCAGGAAATTCGCTCGACATCAAGACCTTCGACAAGAATCACGAGATTGTCAAGGAGATTCCTCACGAAGCTGAACTCACCCTGCTTGTGGATGGCGAGCAGGTTGTATTGAAGCGAACACTCACCGATTCTTGGAATGGCAGCGAGTGCAAGAACACCTACAAGTATTATGTGGATGGCGATGTTGCCACGGCAGGAGACTTCAAGAAGGTAGTAGAAGGCATTTGTCCTGATTCCGTTTTCCGCCGCATTTCTTCGGCAACGAATTTCTGTAGTCTCCCTTGGCAGAAGCAGCGTGAACTGTTGGAATCACTTGCTGACCAATATACTACGCTGGATATTACGAAGGACGATGAACGATTCGATTTCGTGGTAGAAGAACTCAAAAAGAAGTCGATTGCCGACCTCATCCATCATATCAAATACAAGCGCAAGGAAGTGCAGAAGCAGTTGGATGCCGTTCCTATCCGCTTGGCAGAACTCGGTAAGTCTCTGCCCGAAGCGCTGGATTGGGATGCCTTATCTACCGAGAAGTCGAATCTCAACGACAAGCTTGTGGAACTCGCCAACAAGATTCAGGCTATCCGTATTGGTGGTGCCGACAAGGTAAGATATGATGGAATCCTAAAGAAGATTGAGTTTGCCGAGAAGCGCAAGCGCAATATGGAGCAGGGAGCCATGAATCTCGCTACCGAGCAGGCTACCAAGCATCAGAGCGATGTGATTACTGCCAATATCGCAGTAACGAAGGCGCAGAGTCTGGTTGATGATCTGAAAGCAACGATGAGGGGCTATACCGAATCGGAGATTCACGCCAAGGATAAGAAGGAAGAGTGCGAGCGCAAGGTGGCGGACATCAACAACCGGCTTGATGAACTCTCTAAATCCCGATGGAGCTGGAATGCCGAGGATGGCATCTGTCCTCATTGCGGTCAGCCGCTTCCGGCAGAAGATGTTGAGCGTATCAAGAAGGAATCCAAGGACCGCTTCAATGAACACAAGTCTAACGCATCGAAGAAGATTCAAGAGGAGTTCAACGGCATTCAGCAGGAATATACCGATGCAAAGAATATCCTTGAGAAGCTTGACAACGACCGAATGGTTACAACCAACCAGCTGGTGAAGGCTAACAAGACCCTCAAGGAAGCTGAGTTCAAGAAACGGGAGGTGGATGCCGAGAAGCCGAAGACCTACGAGCAGATTCTTGCCGAGAAGGAAGAATATCAGCAGGTAGTGAAGGAGATTGCCGACTTGCAGGCTGAACTTAATGAGCCATCCGTTAATTCGGACGAGAACACAGAAATGATTATAGGATTGGAGAAGGAGCGTGAGCCTATCGGCACAAGATACAACGAGGTACTGGAACTCCTTGCCACCAAGGAGACCTATGACCGCATTTCCGAACTTATCGAAAAGGCAAAGCAGGACAAGGAATCATATCAGAATCAGCTGGATGAACTTGATGAGAAGCTCGACCTGGCAAACGAGTACAACAAGAAGTCGTGCCAGCTGCTCGAAGAGAATGTGAATGGACACTTCTCATACGTCAAGTGGTCGATGTTCCGACAGGATCTTGAAGGCAATATGCAGCCATATTGTGAGTGCTATCACGATGGTGTGCCTTATAGCCGACTCAATGGAGCCGCCAAGGTGAATGCAGGAATCGACATCGCCAATACCTTCTCTAGATTCTATGATGTATCAGCACCGATGGTGCTCGATGAATGCGAGAGCGTGAACGACCCAATCTATTCGGGCGACCAGCAGCAGATTCGGTTGACGGTAACAACCGATGATAAGTTGAAGTTTGAATATCCCGACCCTGCACTTATTTAGTAAATAACGTGCAGTACTTTAGTAAATAACAAAATATAATATAAATCATGGCAGAAACAGCAGTAGCAAAGCAGCCTTCACAGAAGGCTCTAGCAGTAAAGAACTTTCAGGCGGTAATGAACAATAGTTATTACCAGACCCTTTTGCAGAACACCTTGAAGGAGAACAAGGGAACCTTCACCACCAGTTTGATGGAGCTGGCAACATCAGATGAAAAGCTTCTACAGTGCAATCCTAATGCGCTCATGGCAGAGGCGCTGAAGGCAGCATCCCTGCATCTTCCGCTCAACAAACAGTTGGGGCAGTGCTATATCCTTCCTTTCAAGATTCATGGCGTGATGACTCCTACACTGGTAGTGGGAACCAAAGGTTATCTCCAGTTGGCAATGCGTACTGGCAAGTATGAGACCATCAATTCTGATGTGGTGTATGAGGGAGAGCTGAAAGGCTACGACAAGGTGACCGGCAATCTCGACTTGTCGGGCGTCCGTACATCAAATGTTCCTATTGGCTACTTCGCCTACATGAAGATGAAGAACGGATTTTCCAAGCTTCTCTACATGTCGCTTGATGAAGTCTGCCTCTATGCCAAACAGTATAGCCCTACCGTCAAGTTCAGCGAAAAGGCTACACCAGCTAGCTTGAAGGAACTGGCATTAAAGCAGGCTGCATCGGGAGTAAGCGATGGAGTGGGCTGGTATTCCAACTTCGAGAGTATGGCGCTGAAGACCGTGCTGAGAAGACTCCTCTCAAAATGGGGTGAGCTTTCCATCGAGAATAACGACATTCTCAACATAGACGAAGCTCCTTCTGCCGAACAGCAGCGAGACGAGGAGTTTGCCGAGGCAAAGGAAGTAATCGTGGTTGATTCTGAGACTGGTGGAATCAAGCAGCCAGCTGGTGAGGATCCAGAGGCTCAGACCGAAACCAAGAAGTTTAAGTTGAGCTAGTATGAAGCTAATCATTATCGGTTCATCATCAAAAGGTAATTCGTATGCCCTTCAATCAGATTCGGGAGAAATCCTGCTGATTGAAGCAGGCATACCCTTGAAAGAGGTGAAGAGAGCTATCGGTTACAAGACGAGTAAGGTAGAGGCATGCTTGTGTTCTCATCGGCATTCAGACCATGCCAAGTATATCAAGGAATATGATAAGGCTGGAATTGTAGTTTATTCCAACGCCAACGTATCGCAACATTTCCCTAATTGCGTAAGGACTTTGGGTTGCGAGTGTACTCATTGTTTTGGTGAATTTAGTGCCACACCTTTTTTTGTAAAGCATGATGAGGATGCACCAAATTACGGCTATCTGATTCATCATAAGGAAATCGGCACCATCTTCTTTGCCACGGATTGCTACAATCTGCATTTCGTTATCCAAGGTTGCAATACCTATCTTACAGAGTGTAACTATTCGGATGAACTCCTAGACAAGGCAGTAGCAGAAGGCAAGACTCCACGAAGTCAGGCTGATCGTGTTCGCTTATCCCACATGAGTCTCGAACATGCCGTTTCGTGGTTGCAGGATTGCAAGGCAGAGCAGTCTGCCCACCAAATCATCCTCATTCACGGTTCCGCCCGACACCTCAATCCAATCATAGCAGTAAACAAGTTCCAACAGGTAATAGGCGTACCAACGTACTATGCCAAGAGTGGAGAAATCATCAATCTTATTTGATATGGCAGTATTCAAGAATTTAAACGACCCTCGCAGCTATATGGCTGCATTGAAGGAGATAGAAAAGGCTAAGTCAGCAGGCTATAGTTTGGAAATCAAAAAGTTTCATCCTATAGCCACCGACCAGCAGAAAGCTTATCTCAACTTCATCATCACGTATCTATCGGGACAGATAGGGCAGACGTTCTATCAGACTCTCAGTGAGATTCAGAAGAATGTAGCCCCTCACATCTTCATGACTGGCGAATATGATTCCAAGGGCTTTCCAAGATTCAAGCCCCTTGGTTTCCTTGATACCGCAGAAGCATCATCGGTAATCAGAAACGTTGCCGACTATGCCAACTGCATAGGCTTTCCGCTTCCCGAGCAGGATGATGAGCTGGCAAAGAAGTATTGTCAGATGGATATAGACTCCAACAAGGGGTGGGTATAACTCATAAAAACTACAAGCTTATGAAAACATTAAAGGAAATAAACAAGGCAGCGCAGGGTTATTCAGATCAAGAACCGCTACAAGACGCATTCCGAGAAGGTGCACGATATGCGCTTACCGGTAAGTATTACAAGCCTGCTGAGTTATTCAACCAAACGATTCCTGATGCCGTTTTTGAAGGGCAGAACGATTCCTTTGAAGATTGGTGGCAAATGTACGGCAAGAAGCGTGGCAAGAAGAAAGCCAAGCAGAAATGGGACAAACTAACGAAAGCGCAGCAGGTAGCTTGTTTGTATGCTACCCCTGACTATGTAGCATCCACTCCAGACCGCACCTACAGAAAAGACCCACTCACTTATCTAAATGGTGAGTGTTGGAATGATGAAATCATTTTAAAGCAGAATCATGAGCAACAGAGAGCAAACAATCTTGCAGCAAAGGCAGCAAGAATCCTTGGTTCCGATTATCAAGGATAAGCCGGGCTACGTTCGCCCTACTTCCTTCGCTGATGCCTGCACCAAGAGCAGCACCACTTTGCTTTCCGTCCGCATGCAGAGAGGATTGCCTAGTCTTGTAGGCTGGGTCAAGGGCAAACTGATAGAACTTTTCACCTTCCTTGGAGTCTTCGACATCGTTACGGAATATCAGGTTCAGATGCTTGCCGCAAGAATCTGTGCCAAGTATCACTATTGGACCACCACCGAACTGGACTATGCCTTTGTCACCATCATGGATGGAAAGTACGGCAAGCTGTTCCAGCACAAGCACGATGATAACAATACGACAATCAATCCGCAGGATATTATCGAAGCGCTCAACAAATACGAGCAGGATATGCTGGCAGAACGTGGAAGGCAGGACGATGAACGCAGAAGGGCAGAGGAAATCAGAAAAGCAGCCGAAGAAGCGAAGAAGCCTCTTGGCTTGGAAGGCTGGAAGGTCTATTGCGAGAAGAACGGTCTGAATCCTGCCACCCATCGCATTCAGTCGGTAGATATGAGTCAGCATGATGTTAATCAGGTGCTCTACAAGACCGAAGAAGAGCGAAAGATGGCAGAACGGAAGTTCTATCGCCAAGACAGACGTAAAGAACAGAAATAATTAAAACGTAACAAACTTATGAATACATCACAGACAGACATAGCTATCGTAACAGCTATCTTATGGTTGATGGCTATCGTAGTCGTAGCCTACGACCGCATCAAATATCGCAAGTACTACACTTCAAAAAGCAAGCTGGTAGTGCTTCGCATTAACAACGCCGCAGTTAGAGAGCTTTTATCCCAGAATGGCATCAAGCTCTGCCAGTGTGCCTACTACAACACAAACCGCTATCTCTACACAATAGAGGGCGATCACATTTGCGGCTTCACCGAGTCATGCACGCATCTGATAGAAGATGCCGTCAAGCACCATCAGGAAGTGATAGATTGCGACATCAACGTCAATCTTTTCGTTAGTGAAATCAAAAAATTGCAGGAAGATTATGGGAGTAAAGATTAATGTAGAAGGATTCAAAACAAAAACTTTATTTAATACAGCATCAGAGTTGTTTATTAATAAAGTAAGAAGATGTGGCGAAAATTACGACCATAGAGGTGTGTGCTCCAATACCGAACGTAAAGTACATATACGAAATCTCGCAAGAGAGGCGGCAGAAGAAGCTAAGATTTTTATTGAAGAAGTTTCAAAGGAAGGAGGCAATCAATGAAAACATTTGTATTTGATATTATGCTTAACGGAAGATTCATCTGCACATTAAAGTATAAATATTGTGCGCTCTTCCAGATAGACTTTGAAGATTTAACGAAGTTCGTTCTTAAAAAGAGACCTTCTCTGAAAGGTAAGGACTATAGAATTGCGTTTTGATTATGAAAGAGCTTAAAGTTGGCGAATATTTTAAGTACTGTGGCAAAAAATACATTGTTGTTGAAGATGCCACAGGAAATTGTGGTAATTGTGCGTTTTGGTGCCCCTATGGATGGTGCGCTAATGCTATGTTGAGGTGTAAAAGTCAAATTTGGATCGCTTTAGTTCATCAAACACATTGGGATTGGACAATGAGAGATCGTTCTGACAATAAGTGTGTAATCTTTAAAGAAGTTAAGGAGTAAAGCGTATGGAACAGGAAGAATTTAGAGAACCACCTCGTTATATGGTAGGCGATATAGTTTATAGTCACGGATTTATCTGTATTATCTGTAGCATCTATCCGTTCAATATAGATTATTCTTACGACTTGAAAGTTATTGATGGGCAAAGCTTGGGCAAAATTTGTCAAAATGATATTATGCACGTTCATATTTGGGAAGACTTTCTTAAAAAGAATGGATGGGCATGTTATCGCTCTGAAGGAGAATGTATTGGGCATAGGTGGTATAAACACCAAGAATACCCTTTCACTTTGCGATATAATAATTTCTTGGGAATTTGCGGAGTATCTTTCAATGACGGAAAAGACGATACTGTTATGATAAAATGTGTAGATGAACTCCAACATATTCTTTATGGCTTGCAATTAGATAGCAATTTAAAAATATAAACATATGGATAAGTTAGAATATATTCCAGGAGATTTGGTAATGAATTATATAAATATGGTGATTAACCGCCTTCGGGCATAAAATATAAAGATATGACAGAAGAAAGATTATCTAGAGCTAACGAATTAAGCAACTTTGTTAATGCTTATAAAGAAGTTATCGGTAGATATTGTAATGGCATGAGTGCTAATGAAAACAGACTGGGGAGTGCTCTAATAGATATAAACAAGTATGCGCCAAAAGAATCTGCCGACATAAAGAATGCTATAAAAAAGGCTTTAAATAGCATTCAGAAAGAGTTTGACGAGCTTTAGTGACTAACCATCCCTTATGGGATATAAATAGATAGAAAATGAGTAAAAATGTAATCACATCGTACAAGGGATTCGACAAGAATATGCAATGCCGTGGATTTCAGTACGAAGTAGGAAAAGAGTATGAAATGGACGGAGAAATCAAGTGTTGTAACCGAGGTTTTCACGCTTGCAAATCTCCTTTGGAAGTATGGGACTACTACGATATGCTAAACTCTCGCTTTGCCGAGGTTGAGCAATCTGGAAAGATTGACGAAGAAGAAAAGTCAACAAAAGTATGCTCTTCACATATCAAGATTAAGGCTGAGTTGAAGCTGGCAGACATCATTAATATCGGTGTCGAGTGGCTGAAAGATGTTACCTCACCATCAAAGGTTAAGACGGATGGAGCGTTGAACGACAACGGAGACAGAAAGAAACAGATTGGTTCATCGGGCTACTATGCTAAGATTGGTTCATCGGGCGACTCTGCTCAGATTGGTTCATCGGGCGACTCTGCTAAGATTGGTTCATCGGGCTACT
>ERZ1031095.119-NODE-119-length-24591-cov-6.228032_pt1 | contig 24591 bp, 19 predicted proteins | sample MGYA00517108_ERZ1031095 | MGnify/ENA primary metagenome ERZ1031095 (study PRJEB33719, sample SAMN04261275) | wastewater metagenome | biome: rural village; feature: human; material: feces | host: Homo sapiens | place: El Salvador | collected 2013-01-07 ... | reverse complement strand
AATTAATAATTTTTCTTGCTTTTTCTTGTGAATGTGTTAAGATATGCTTATCCACTTTAAAGTGTTAAACTGGAACGCATTAAAGTGACAAACATTTAGGAGGAAATAAAAATGGCTCAAAAAGGCGACTTAATGACAGTACGTTCAGACATCAAGGTGTTTGATGCAACTATTAGAGATGGAGGACTGGTAAACAATTTTATGTTTACAGAGGATTTTATCAATGCTCTCTATCGCGCAAATGTCAAGGCCGGCGTTGATTATATGGAGTTTGGTTACAAGGCATCTAAGGAATTATTTGATGTCAATAAATTTGGCAAATGGAAGTTCTGCAACGAGGATGACATCCGTGCTATTGTAGGCGACAACAATTCTGATATGAAGATTTCTGTAATGGCGGATGTGGGACGTTGTAACTATAAGGATGACATCCTGCCAAAGAGCGAAAGTGTAATCGACATGGTGAGGGTAGCTACATATGTACATCAGATGCCTGCCGCAATTGACATGATTGAGGACGCAAAGGCCAAGGGCTACGAAGTCACCTGTAATATCATGGCTGTTTCAAATGCCAAGGAGGCTGATATAGATCAGGCTCTTGAAATGGTGGGACAGAGCTCCGCTGACGGTATCTACATTGTAGACAGCTATGGTGCCCTCTATCCTGAGCAGATTAGAAACATCGCTGACAAGTACACTGAAATTGGAGAAAAATACGGAAAATACATCGGCATGCATGCCCACAACAACCAGCAGCTTGCTTTTGCAAATACTATTGAAGCTGCTGCAAGAGGTGTAAGTCTCCTTGACTGCACTATGATGGGTATGGGACGTGGAGCCGGCAACTGTGCCACAGAGCTGCTCCTAAGCTTCCTTAAAAATCCTAAGTACAATATTTTCCCTGTACTGAAATTTATTGAGGAGCATATGCTTCAGGTTAAGGCATCCGGGGCTGTATGGGGATATGATATTCCTTATCTGCTCACTGGACGTCTGAATCAGCATCCTTCTTCTGCGATTGATTATATTAAGGAAGGTAAAACGGATTACACTGAGTTTTATACAGATTTGCTGGATAAATAAATGCATAAAACCTGACACTGGCAGCTTTTATTGCATACTTTGGTATTCAAAAACCCAGATTTCACGTTTATGAAATCTGGGTTTTCGTATTTTGTGCATAAGCTTTTAATTTTAAAACGTAATTTCTTCTCGTGCATATTCCACGTTATCCTCTGAGTGTTCTACCTCCTTGGAGAAAATTCTGGCGGCATCAATTCTGTCACTGAGAGTGTAGTGATTTCCATTTAGATGATACCTCACCACATCCATATCCCTAATCATAAGCGTAAATAACACAGCAAGCCTTGCATAAGATATTATATTGCTGTCATAGACGGAGTTTAAAATATATCTGAATGTAAAATAAGTCATCAGGTGCTCATAATCCTTCTCAAGCATATCTTTTGATTTCATAAAGTCCTGCAATTTTTCCGAATAAGAATCCTCGGTCAGAGTGTTTCTGATTTCTTTTTTGGCATTATCCCACTCAGCATCTAGTGTCTCCATGTTTTCAAAGATACTAAATCTTGCAGAAAATCCTGCAAAATTATTCCAGGATGAATAATCTGACAATTCTTTGTTCTGATTTAGTGCCCGAGTCTTATAATCCTCCATTAAACCAGGTTCATCTCCCTTATTGATGGCCTCCTGTACCGTTTGCGCGAAGCTCAAATAATCCTGCATTCTGTCCCAGATGCTTTTATTCCTATCCTCAAGAATTTGGAGCATGGAGTCCTGTACTTTTTCCATAAAATCTGGTGGAACTGCGTAATCATCCGTGTCATATATTTCTTCCACCTTCTGCCCACATTCTACATCACCATTTTTCTCATCTGCCTCGCCATCTTCAATATGCTGCATACCACACTTATACATATCATTATCAAAATAATCTGTTTCAGCTAATTCCATCTCCACATACTTCATGGGTTCTTCCCTGGTAAAGAGGATTCTGCCCACCTCTTCACAGGACAGACTTAAGCATTTCTGTAATACATCCTCATATTCTATGGCAAATCTAGGGTACTCTGTGCAGACCTCACTTAAGGCTTCCTCTCCCAGCTCTATGCAGATATCACACAGATTCCTGGAGTTTAAGAAAGGACAACGACCATGCTCCTTTAATCTGAAGCTATAGTCGCCGTCCTCTGTTATATACATATTTTTCCTGAGTTTTTCGCCAAATGCGCCCTCAATATGCCTGTAATAATCATGAGTATCCTCGTCAATATCTATCTCCCAGCCTACGCAGCAGCTGTCCTTGCACTTATCTGCAATGCAGAAAAATTCACTGTAATAATCAGGTACTCTTAATTTCATTTTTAATCCTCTACTTTTTCTCTCTCAGCTTTTTCTTCTGCATCTCTCTGCTCAAGCTTTGCTATCTTTGTCTTAAACTTTTCTTCTATTGCATTCCAGTCCGGATCCTCTGTCCCTCTGAAAAAATTATAGCCTATATATCCTATGCACCACACCAGGCCACCGAAGGTTGATGAAAATGCTATCTTTACTATGCTTTTTAGCAGAAATGTAAATGTTAATGTCTTCATTGTGTATGCTGTGAGCAAGCCCTGAATTGGCTTTATAAGCATAAGCCATCCACCCACATATATTGAGCAGAAAATTCCAAGTGCATAGCATATCACGCCAAGAATCATACTCCATTTTTTCTTCATGTATATTTCTCCCTCGTCCAAACACTGACACAGTTATTTTGCCATGTTTGTGAGAATTTTGCAATCTCTTTCTTGTTCGAATTTACTGTCTTTCCCTGCATATTTCTCGTCTAAATGCAGCTGCAGGCTCTGCCTGCAGGTTCCCATATCAATGTGCTTCACTGCATGTATGCATCAAATTGCAATTATGATTTCTCCAGTCTCTCTGGTTTTCTTCAAATCTATAACCCGCTGGTTTGATGAGCCCTTGAATTTGAGGGTTATATCCTTAAGCTCCTCCACAAATGGTCCATCAACTAATATATCTATCATTGACAAAAGCTCGTCTGTGTTCTCTGTGTATTTTCTGCCGCCCTCTACCAAATCCTCGTCATACACATAGCCCGTGTATGCCCAGATGTCTTTATTGGGATACTGCTCATGTACTTTTTTCACGAATGGAAGCAGTGCTTTTTGATTCTCCTCCTCAAAAGGGTCTCCTCCAAGAAGTGTAAGTCCCTGCACATACGCCGGTGCAAGGGATTCAAGGATTTGCTTCTGCACTTCCTCTGTGAAATCCTCTCCGTAATCGAAGGACCATGTTTCTGGCTGGAAGCATCCCCTGCAATGGTTCCTGCAGCCAGACACGAAAAGCACTGTCCTACAGCCCAAGCCGTTTGCTATGTCACAGTATTTTATTGATGCGTATTTCATATAGTTTCTTTTCCTCTCTCCCCTGATATATACACAACCTATATGTATATTTTAGGGATAAACTTCCTCTATATTATCATACAAGCACGTATCTGTACATTCCCATACACAGGGATTTTAGGGTGTAATGCTTTAAGCCATATGTAAAGCTGACCCATTTTCTGCGCGCTTAGTCAAAAAATCTCAGCAGCCTTGATTTCCTCAAAGTGCTGAGATTCATGTTTATTTCAAATATTAATTGAAGGTTTAATTTATGCAGTTAAATCATTATTTGATTCTTACAGATGAAGTACTCTCTCCTTAATTTCCTGGGTACGCCCCTGATTCCAGAACTGTGTACCAATATATCCGCAGGTACGGCGGGCAACACTCATCTTATCCTGATTACGATTGCCACAGTGCGGGCACTCCCAAATCAGCTTGCCTGAACCTTCCTCCTCTACGATTTTGATTTCTCCATCGTAACCGCATACCTGACAGTAATCGCTCTTTGTGTTAAGCTCTGCATACATGATATTTTCATATATATACTGCATTACAGAAAGGACTGCTGGTATATTATCCTGCATATTTGGAACCTCTACGTAACTGATAGCACCTCCCGGTGAAAGCTTCTGAAACTGAGCCTCAAACTTAAGTTTATCAAAGGCATTTATCTCCTCTGTTACATGCACATGATAGCTGTTTGTGATGTAGTTCTTGTCAGTCACACCCTTGATGATGCCGAAACGCTTCTGTAAGCACTTGGCAAACTTGTATGTGGTTGACTCAAGTGGTGTGCCATATAATGAGAAGTCAATATTTGTCTCCTCTTTCCATTTTGAACATGCATCATTCAAGTACTGCATTACCTTTAAGGCAAATGGTGTACCCTCTTCCGGGTCTGTATGTGATACGCCCTTCATGTAACGTACACACTCACAGAGTCCTGCATATCCAAGCGATATGGTTGAATAGCCGTTAAATAATAATGGGTCAATTACCTCGCCCTTTTCCAGCCTTGCAAGGGCACCATTCTGCCATAAAATTGGTGCTACATCAGATGGTGTGCCAAGAAGTCTCTTGTGTCTGCACATAAGTGCCCTATAGCACAGTTCAAGACGCTGGTCCATGATTTCCCAGAACTTTTTCTCGTCTCCTTCTGATGAGCAGGCTACATCCACAAGGTTGATAGTTACAACACCCTGATTAAATCTGCCGTAGTATTTTCGCTTGCCCTCCACATAGTTATGGGCTCTTGCCACGTTGCCTACTGTTGGTGAACATCTGTCCACTGTAAGGAAAGAGCGGCAGCCCATACATGTGTACACATCGCCATCCTTTAATTCCTTCATTACCTTTTCAGAGATGTAATCCGGAACCAGTCTCTTTGCTGAACACTGAGCTGCAAGCTTTGTAAGCTCCCAGTATTTTGAGTCCTCTGTAATGTTGTCCTCCTCCAGGACATAGATGAGCTTAGGGAAGGCCGGTGTGATATATACGCCCTTTTCATTCTTAACACCCTGGATTCTCTGATGAAGCATCTCCTCAATAATTGCAGCCAAATCGTCCTTGGTCTGTCCCTCTGGGACTTCATTCAGATACATAAATACTGTGATAAATGGAGCCTGTCCGTTTGTTGTCATAAGAGTGATGACCTGATACTGAATCATCTGAACACCACGATTAATTTCTTCTTTTACTCTAAGCTCTGCAACAGTATTAACCTTTTCTTCATCATATTCAAGACCTATTGCATCAAATTCTGCCTTTACCTGCTTACGGAATTTTTCACGGCTGACCTGTACGAACGGAGCCAGGTGAGCAAGTGAAATGCTCTGTCCACCATACTGTGAGCTTGCAATCTGTGCAATCGCCTGTGTTGCGATATTACATGCTGTAGAGAAGCTCTTTGGTCTGTCTATCATGGTTTCGCTGATAACAGTTCCGTTCTGAAGCATGTCCTCAAGATTTACAAGACAGCAGTTGTGCATATGCTGTGCAAAATAATCTGCATCATGGAAATGGATAAGTCCTTTCTCATGAGCCTCCACAATATCCTCTGGGAGAAGGAATCTTCTTGTTATGTCCTTGCTGACCTCACCTGCCATATAGTCACGCTGAACACTGTTCACAGTAGGATTCTTGTTAGAATTCTCCTGTTTTACTTCCTCATTATTGCACTCAAGAAGGCTTAAAATCTGCTGGTCTGTCGAATTAGATTTACGCACCAATGCCCTCTTGTAACGATATGTGATATAGTTACGTGCAACAGTGAAAGCATGCTTATTCATGAGCTGGTTCTCCACCATGTCCTGAATTTCTTCTACACTTGGCGAACGTTTCATATTCTCACAGGCATTCTCCACGTTCTCTGCAATCTCTTCCATCTGCTCATCTGTGAGCTTCTCATAGTCAATTACAGAATCGTTTGCTTTCTTGATAGCTCCGATAATCTTGTCCACTGTAAAAGTTGCTTCGCTTCCGCTTCTTTTAATGATTTTCATTCAAAAAATTCCTCCCGGTTTATTGCATAGAATAGCTCGCGGCGATTATCTGTCGCGAGCTAATGTTAATTTCTAAGATAAATTATACAAGATATTGTGGTTTTGTCAATTACTCATCTCTACATTTAGCGTTTATTTTATCGTACCTTGGTACCAAAAAGGCACTGCAAACCCTTGATTTACAATGCCTTTGGATAATATATACAAATATTTCAGGTCTGTTTTGTATTGTTTTTAGAGGATATGTTGTGGTTCATGTCATCCAGATTTTGTAGCACCCTATCTGTCAGCCTACAATATGTAGATATCTCCTCTTCTGTAAAGCCCCTGACCATTCCATCTTCCAGTTCCATGATGATTTTTCTGATTTTCTGCTCTCTCACAATGGCTTTTTCCGTGAGAACGAGTCTTTTGAGCCTGGCATCATGCTCGTTGGCAATTCGTTCTACCAGCCCTGCCCTTTCTAATCCTTTTATCATATTTGTTGCCGTTGCACCACTAATTGAGAAAAATTTCTCTATATCCTTCTGGTAGACCTCCTCGTCAGGATTCTCCATAAGATAATGTATAATCATTACCTGTCCCCGAGGAACTTTTTTTGTCTCTCCGTTTCCTCTCCTGTCAAAAAACTTATCTATTGAATTATGAACCATCCTTAATTTGTGACCTATCATTCTCTCTGGAATAAACTCCATGTCTGTCCTCTTCTTTCTTCCGAATATACTATATACCTATCGATATACTTCTTTCCAACAACATCTGCTCTACACAGGCATATACCAACTGGCTGCTAAAACTTCATAAACCATAGCAAAATATTATTGACATTTAAAATATATCCTGCTTATAATATCATATTGTTAGCACACTAACTATTAAAAATCAAGTTATTTTTGCCAACTTGCAATAAATATAAAGAAAGAAGGAATGCAAATGCTAAAAACATTAGGTGCACAGGTAAAAGAATACCGTAATGCATCCATTGTAACCCCAATTTTTATGCTGCTTGAGGTTGCAATGGAAACTATTATTCCACTGCTTATGGCATCCATTGTGAATAAGGGTATCAACGCAGGGGACACAAAGCACATCTACGTCATGGGTGCATGGATGATTGTTGCCGCTTTATTCTCCCTGCTCTGTGGCTCATTAGGTGCCAAGTACGGTGCAAAAGCAGCCATGGGCCTGGGAAAAAATCTGAGAAAGGCTATGTATAGAAATATCCAGTCCTTCTCATTCGCAAACATCGACAAATTCTCTACAGCAGGACTTGTCACCCGTATGACAACAGATGTTACAAATATCCAGAACGCTTACCAGATGCTTCTGAGAATGGCAATGCGTGCCCCTGCATCAATAATCTGTGCAATGGCAATGTCATTTTTCATCAGCCCACAGCTTGCATCAATATATCTTGCTGCAGTTGTCCTCCTTGGCGGTCTGCTTCTCTTCATATGTAAAAAGGCTATGAAGTATTTCGACTCAGCCTTCCAGAGATATGATGACTTAAACGAAAGCATACAGGAAAATGTATCGGCAATCCGTGTTGTAAAAGCCTACGTCAGAGAGGATTATGAAAAGAACCGCTTCAAGAAAGCCTCTAAAAATATCTATGATGTTTTCGTAAAGGCAGAGAGTCTTGTAGTATACAATTCCCCTGCCATGCAGTTTACAGTTTACGCATGTATACTATTGATAAGCTGGTTCGGTGCCCATATGGTTGTTGGCGGTTCTCTTGAAACCGGAGACCTGATGGCACTTCTTACATATTGTATGAATATCCTCATGAACCTCATGATGCTGTCAATGATTTTTGTAATGATTTCAATGTCACTGGCATCTGGACGCCGTATATGTGAGGTATTAAACGAGGAAAGCACACTGCACAATCCAGAGAATCCTGTATATGAAGTGACAGACGGAGCCATAAAATTCGACCATGTCACCTTCAGATACTCAAGCCACTCTGAGACACCGGTTCTTGACAACATATGCCTGGATATCAAGTCAGGTGAGACAATCGGCATCATAGGCGGTACCGGAAGCTCCAAGTCCTCTCTGGTAAACCTTATCAGCCGTCTCTATGACGTGAATGAGGGTGCTGTATATGTAGGTGGAAAAAACGTAAAAGACTACGATATAGACAGCCTTAGAAATCAGGTATCAGTTGTCTTACAGCAGAACGTGCTCTTTTCAGGAACGATACTTGACAACCTGAGATGGGGTGATAAAAACGCCACTGAAGAGGAATGTATAAATGCCTGCAGGATGGCTTGTGCCGATGACTTTATCGAGAGCTTCCCTGATAAGTACAACACTTATATCGAGCAGGGCGGCACCAACGTATCCGGTGGTCAGAAGCAGCGTCTGTGTATTGCCAGAGCACTCCTTAAAAAGCCTAAGATTCTCATCTTAGATGACAGTACAAGTGCTGTTGATACAGCTACTGATTCCAAAATCAGAGCAGCCCTCAGGGAAGCTATTCCAGGCACAACCAAGCTCATAATCGCCCAGAGAATATCTTCTGTCATGGATGCAGACAGAATCATCGTCTTAAATGACGGACGTCTTGATGGTTTTGGAAGCCATGAGGAGCTGTTACAGAATAATGACATCTATCGTGATGTATACGATTCACAGACCAATGGTGGCGGAGACTTTGACGAAGGAGGTGCTTCATAATGCCAGGACCAAGAGGACCACAGGGACCAAAGCCTAAAATCAATAATCCAGGAAAGCTCTTTGGCAGATTAATGCAGTTTGTATTAAAGAATTACTGGTTCCACTGCCTTGTAGTAATAATCTGCATTTTTGTGAGCGTTATCGCAAACGTTCAGGGTACTCTCTTTATGCAGACTCTGATAGATGATTACATCACACCCCTGCTTAAAAACGGCGGTTCTGACTACACACCGCTTTTACACGCAATGGGACGTGTTGCCAACAGCGTGGTGCAGAACAGCACCGTTCCCGTCATCCAGACGGGCGTTGGCAACTGCCTATAAGTACCTTTGTCTACAATAAATTAATGATTTATGTCTCTCAGGGAAGTATCAAACACATGAGAGATGAGCTGTTTACCCATATGCAGGATCTGCCAATCAGATATTTTGATACCCATCCCCATGGAGACATAATGTCTGTATACACAAACGATATTGATACCTTAAGACAGCTCATAAGCCAGAGTATTCCTCAGATGATTAACTCTGCAATTACTGTAATCATGGTGCTTATCTCCATGATTGAACTCAATGTACCACTTACACTCCTCACACTGTTTATGGTTTTTGTCATGATATTCCTGACAAAAGTATTTGCAGGCTCATCAAGCAAATTTTTCATGTCACAGCAGAAGGATTTGGGACAGGTAAACGGATTTATCGAGGAAATGTTAAATGGTCAGAAGGTTATCAAGGTCTTTACTCATGAAGAGGAAAGCATCGAACAGTTTGACAAATTAAATGATAAACTTTTTGAGAGTGCCTATCATGCAAACTGGTACTCAAGCCTGCTTGGTCCTATAAATGCCCAGATAGGAAACTTAAGCTATGTGCTCTGCGCTATGGTGGGCGGTATCATGGCTCTGTCAGGGATGGCAGGACTTACTCTTGGTAAGCTGGCAAGCTTTCTGACCTTTAACAAGAGCTTTAATATGCCAATCTCACAGGTCAGCCAGCAGTTTAACGCAATCGTAATGGCTCTGGCAGGATGCGAACGAATCTTTAGGCTCTTAGATGAAGAAGAGGAGACAGATGACGGCTATGTAACCCTTGTCAATGCCAGGGAAGAAAATGGTGTCATCACAGAAACCCCAGAGCACACAGGACTCTGGGCATGGAAGCACAAACACAGCGCAGATGGCTCAGTTGATTACATAAAGCTTACAGGTGATGTGGTATTCGACAGCGTAGATTTCGGATATGTACCGGGAAAAACAGTCCTCCACGAGGTGGATTTGTATGCCACACCAGGTCAGAAGATTGCCTTTGTGGGTACTACCGGTGCCGGAAAGACAACAATCACCAACCTGATAAACCGTTTCTATGACATACAGGATGGAAAAATCCGCTACGACGGAATCAATATTAACAAGATAAAGAAAGCTGACCTGAGACATTCCCTTGGTATCGTGCTCCAGGACACCCACCTTTTCACAGCAACTGTAATGGAAAATATCCGCTACGGAAAACTCGATGCAACAGACGAGGAAGTATATGCAGCTGCAAAGCTTGCAAACGCAGACACCTTTATCAGACAGCTCCCGGATGGCTACAACACAGTCCTCACCGGTGACGGCGCAAACTTAAGCCAGGGACAGAGACAGCTCCTTGCAATAGCCAGAGCTGCAATAGCAGACCCTCCAGTGCTTATACTGGATGAGGCAACAAGCTCAATCGATACACGAACAGAGCGTATTGTACAGGATGGAATGGATAAGCTCATGCATGGACGAACAACCTTTGTAATCGCCCATAGACTCTCTACAGTCAGAAACAGTGACTGTATCATTGTACTGGAGCAGGGACGGGTAATCGAACGTGGAAACCATGATAAGCTTATTGCTGAGAAAGGCAAATATTATCAGCTTTATACGGGGAATTCCAGTGCAAAGTAGAGGTGTAAGGTGCGGAAACTTCCCACTTTACAGGTTTTGAAAATCGGATGCCATACAGTGTATTTTGCTGAAAAAATATGAAGTCAGCTGCGGGATTTATGCGAGATAGGTAGCATAAATTTGCTAATAGATTTCATTGCCTAGTACGATGGAACCCCGCAGCAGTTCATATTTTGTTCTGCAAAACAACTGTATGGCATCCGATTATTTTTGTGTATTGAGTGGGAAGTTTGGATTTACGCTTCTAAAGATTTGCGCTGGAATTTTTGGGGGAGTATATTATGTTGCGAGGATGATTTACACGTTTTAAGTTTGTGCTGATAAATTCTATTCATATGCTTTGGCTTTACGGTGGTTGTTTCGGGAGTATTAATATATATTCTGGAATTTCCATATGCTTCAATAATTTTAGTAGTTTCATTCGTATATGTAGTTTTCGCTTTATATTCCATGCATATTCTGTACAAAGTATAATGTCAAAAGGGTCATAGAGTGGAAATAGGATATCGCGCTGAGGGCGTAGGCAATTCGTGACGTGTGGAGGCTGTTAGATTTCCTTAATGTTCTATACGCCTCCCAGCGACTCGGCAACAGGACGTTGCCGAGAGCGAGACCTGAGCCATGGATGGCGAATGCGCCAATGTGTCCAGCAAAAACTGCCAGTGGCAGTTTTTGTCGGTTCGAGCGGTTGCGTCAAGCATAAACCAATTACATTAGAACATTTAGAAAATCTTACAGCCGTAACCCGACACAAATTGCCTATGCCCTCAGCGCGATATCCTATCCACCACCTCCATCCCTTTTGACTCCCACCCAAAACATAGAAAAAGCTCCGGGAAACCCCCGAAGCCTTTCACTCGCGTAAATCCGCACAACAATTACGCCATCTCCAGCGCAATCTTCATCATATTGGTAAAGCAATTCTGCCTCTCCTCTGCCGAAGTAACCTCTGTCGAAACAAAGCTGTCCGAAATTGTCAAAAGACAAGCCGCCTGCTTACCTGTCACATTAGCATTGTGGAACAAAGCAAAGCTCTCCATCTCCACACACAGACATCCTCTCTCATCACGAAGTTTTTCCCAGTATGCTGGCTTAGCATCACTTGGCTGTCTGTAGAATACATCACTAGAATGTGCATATCCCTCTTTTATAGGAATATTTAACTCTTTTGCTGCATTTCTCAGTTCCTCTGTCAGCTCCTTAGATGGATATGTGATATCATCCTCATAGCCCGACTGTACCTTAGCATATGTAGACTCGCTGACAGCTCCTGTTACAAGTACTACATCATAAAGCTTAAGCTCATTGCTGTAGCTGCCGGCACTTCCGATACGGATAATTTTGTCCACATCATACTCTGTAAAAAGCTCATATGAGTAAATACCGATACTTGGCATACCCATTCCTCCACCCATTACAGAGATTTCTTTTCCCTTGTAGGTTCCGGTATATCCCAGCATTCCTCTGACACCATTTACCTGTACAGGATTCTCAAGAAATGTCTCTGCTATAAATTTTGCACGGAGTGGATCTCCCGGCATAAGCACTGTTTTTGCAAACTGCCCCTTCTTTGCTTCATTATGTGGTGTTGACATATAAATACCTCCTTCATGTCTATTCGTTTATTACTTCCAGAAATTTTTTAACTTCTGCCCAGGCCCTTTTTGACTCTGGTATGTTAAGATAGCCCATCTGAAATACGTGGAACATGCCCTCGTACACAGACAAACGCACCTTTACACCCTGACTTCTGGCTTTCGCCGCGGCATCCACCGAATCAGATAAAAGCATCTCTAATGAGCCAACCTGAATAAGCATAGGTGGAAACTGTCTGAAATCACCGAAAAGTGGTGATATATATGCGTCCATTTTGTCATGGTCGCCTGCATAATCGCTAAGATATATAAGGCTCTCCCTTGTATTTCCAAACAAGGGATCACACTCGTAATTGGTCTCGTAGGACTCTCCACTGGCTGTCAAATCTGTCCATGGGGACATTGCCACCAGACCTCCTGGAACCGGCATATTGTGGTCACGCAAATACATGGTAAGGCACATCGCAAGACCACCTCCTGCCGAGTCTCCTGCCACAATTATCTGCTCTCCGCTGTACCCCTGGTCTAAAAGCCATTTGTAGGAAGCTATAGCATCCTCTAAGGCTGCCGGATACTTGTGCTCTGGTGCTACCCTGTAATCCGGTGTCAGGACTGCACAGCCCCTGCTCACCTCATTATAAAGCCCTGCAAATACATAGTAGGCATTTCTGACTTTTCCTACATATCCGCCACCATGAAGCTGTAAAATAACCCGGTCTGTATTTGGATTTTTCTTTGCTTCAAGCAGCTTCATGGTAAAATCACCCATGTCTATATCTGTCATTGTAAAGCAGTCAGGCACCAGCCACACAGGCTCTGACACATGCTTTCTGAGTTCTCCAGACTTGATGAATTTTCCAATTGAAAGGTCGTTTGTGATATGCCCCATAAGGCTTGCCACAATACGCCCCTTCATGCTGGTTGCGGAATCATCTGTATCATACTCCGCTTCTACACCTGATGCCTTATCTGCACCATGCTTAAATTCAGTATGCTGCTTATTTTCTTCACTGCTCCTGCTGTCACCAGCCTCTGTAATATCATCCTCAAGCTCTGGATTGTATTCTCCAAATTCACTATCTTCAAACATGTGTGAGTTGTCATCAAAACGTGCCTTAAGCTGCGTTCTAAAATGTTCTATCATACATGAAATCTCCGTTTCAGTTCATTTCTTGCCCTCTTGTCACCTATGATAAGTGTGCCAAGAAAAATAAAAAGCGATATGCCCATGGCGATGAGTGCCATATATTTCCATTTTATAATACCTGCCCCTATGAGCACAAGCGGAATAATGCTGAGCAGGATAGTAAAAATCTGAAGCATCATATAGCTCTGCCAGTTTCTGCTGTTTACCACCATAAGTATCAGGATTCCAATATCCACAAGGACTATTGCTGATGGAAAAACGATACTTAATGCCCAGCCCCTGTTTCCAGTGAGATAATCAATGCCCCATAGGACAGCTATTGCTGAAACCACCATGCTTATCATTTTAAACCTGTATCCGCTTTTTCCTGCGATTGCAAGTCTCATGGTAACATTGGCATAAAACATGCCAAGCAGGACTATAAGGCTCCAGCCCATTTCACCATCTATCATATAGTCAACTGTCAAGGATACCAGGGTTATAACTACAGACAGGAAAAGTATGAGATTTTCAGCCATTCTGTATTTTCTGGAGGTGTCCTTCACATCCGGATACATATTGTAGGTCCCGCTCTTGTCCCCGCTTAATACCTGATGACACAGCGGACATACATCGGTTTTGTCCATTATTATTACATTACAATTATTACACTTACTCATAATACTCTCCATTCGTTTCCAGTCTCACCTCAACACCATCCAGCGATATCTTTTTGAAAAAAGCTCTCTGTACCATGGTGTTTGCAAAAATAGATGTAAAAGAAAATACCAGAGTGTCCCCATAGGAGCACACAGTACCCTTAAGTGCCTGTCCCTTAGACATAGGAATAAATGAATGTATCATCTTCACATATGGGGCGTAAATATCCTCAACCTTGAAATTTCCTATATTGGTAATGGTTGTGGTATTTGCCAGTGCTGACTGCGTGTATACAAGCTTCATTGCCATATTTTTAATAAATAAAGGCACACGTCTCATAAATATATTTTTCTGGTTAGACACACTATAAGAAAATAAATCCTCCAGATGCTCCTTGTTAATCTGCTTTCTCAGGCTGTCTCTCACTATGTCAAGCACCTCTGCAAAGGTATAGCTGTCCTTGGTAGGATGAAACTCTGCTGACACCATGACAAAAAAATTCTTGGTTGTAACCGAATCAAAGTAAGGTCTCAGATTGACCGGAACCGCCACACGGATTGGCTTATCACCAGGCATGCCATGCATACACTCCTTGTACACACTCCATGCAAAGCAGCCCACCAGATACTCATTTATGGATACACCATATCTATGACTGACCTCCTTAAGCTGTGTGACAGACATAAGTCCATGCATCACACCAAACTCGCCGGCAGGAAGCTTCTCCATATCAAGCAGGTATGCCTTTTCCTTGTTGAAGCCACTTTCCCTGCCCTGCTTAAAATTCTTGACAAAGCTGTCCTCCCTGTTTAGAGAAGTGCCGGCACTTAAGCTGTCCTCCGCCTGTGCCTTAAGCTCCGGATGCGCCAGCCGCAGGTACTGGTAAGCCAGCTCCCTGATAAAATTCACCCCGCCCATGCCATCTGTAAGCACATGGAAAACCTCAAGGTTGATTCTGCACTTGTAATAAGTCACTCTGAACAGATAGCTTCTGTTTTTATTGGGTCTGATAAATCTGCAAGGATAGGTGTTCTCCTCAGTCACCCGTGGTGCCTTCTTGCCGTTCTCCTCAAAATAGTACCAGAACACGCCTGTACGCAGTCTCACATTAAACAAATCAAACTTAGGAAGCACAATATCCAAAGCCTCCTGCAAGAGCTCCGGATTAATCTGCTCCGACAAAGTAAGAGAAATCCTGTACACATTCGTCATGCTCTCTCCTGCAATAACAGGGAAAAGATTAGCAGTATTGTCCAGCTTGTCCCATCTGATGTTGCGGGAGGTGCTGTGCTCTTTTTTCTTTTTGATTTTTAATTCTTTTTGTGCGTCATTGTCTGTGTGCTTGCTTTTTTGAGCATTGGATTTTTTCACATTATTGCTTTCTGTGTCACTATTCTTTGTGTTTTTATTTTTTATATCAGTATTTTCTACTGTCTCGTTTTCAATTTCTTTGATAGTTTCTTCTTTCATATTATGGTCCATTATTTTTCATTTAATAATTCATATATGATTTTAAATGCTAAAGGGTTCTTAACCTTGGAATGGATGTTGCCATAAGCTTATCGAGCATTTATGTCTTGTGAAGGATATTAGATTTTCTTAATGTTCTACTCATTCGTCAGCAACTCGGCAACAGGACGTTGCCGAGAGCGAAACCTGAGCCATGGATGGCGAATGTTGAGCGCTTGCGTCACTCTTAGATACTTATACTAGAACATTTAGAAAATATTATATCCGTAACCCGACATAAATGCTCGATAAGCTTATGGCAATATCCTCACCAAAACTTCCAATCCCTTTAGCGCCACAATCATATTTAGTTCTATAATACCATAATATGCCCCCACCGTGTAAAAAACTTGCAAAAAACTCATTTATCCTTTAATATCAATATATAGTTGTGGTATGGTCACAGACCAGAGAGGATATAAATATGCAATTCAAGAAATTATCAACCCCTTCCCTCAAAGAATTATTTGTCAGTGAGCTGGAAAACAAAATTTTATCAGGAGAGCTTAAGGTAGGCGAAAAGCTTCCCAGTGAGCGTGAACTGGCAGATTCTATGCAGGTGAGCCGGGCTGTAGTAAACTCTGGCATCGCTGAAATGGAGCAGAAGGGCTTTTTAATAGTCCGTCCAAGAGTTGGCACCTTTGTAGAAGATTACAGAAAAAATGGTACCCTTGAGACCTTTAACTCAATTATGAAATATAATGGTGGAAACCTTGCCAGAAATGAGATTAAGGCTATTCTTGAGCTTAGAATCGTGCTTGTAAATCTGGCTGCCTCACTGGCAATAGACAATGCCACTGACCAGCAGCTTGAGTCACTGCTTCCTATACTTGATGATATATCTGTGGATGATTCCATTGACGATTTGGTAGAGAAAACCTTTAAGCTCCACCATGAAATCGCCTTTATCAGTGGAAATGTCCTGCTTCCCCTGCTCTTTGTCTCTTTCAAGGAGCTGGTATGTAAGCTGTGGCATCGTTTTGTCACTAACTATGGTAAGGAACTGCTAATACAAAACAATCGTGAAATGATTAGCTGCATTGTCGCAAGAGATAAGGATGGTGCAACAGAGCAGATAACCAGCACTTCTATGGAGTCGATTTCCGGTTCCAAGAAGATTTATTAAGCTCCACGAGTTTCGCATATTGCATGCTTGCTTTTGCTGTATGAAAAATTACATCGTAATTTCCCATACAGCAAGAAAGCAGCCAGTGACAAATTTACTGTATTTCGTGTAAGACTTAATTTATCATGTATTTCCCTGCTTAATCAAGCTTACCATATACTTCCATTGGTACATACGCCTTAATCGCAATGCCCTCTGCCACATATTCCTCAGATATGAGCTCTCCCTGTTTTCTGATTAACTGGATAATTCCTGCCTTATCGTATGGTACCACTCTTTCTATATAGACCTTATTCTCCCTCAGTATCTCCGCAAGTAATTCCTTTAACTCATCAAGTCCCTCATTTTTGCCTGCAGATATGTTTAAGGTGTAGTCAGCCCTGAAATCATGCAGGGGCTCATCATCCGTCCTCAAATCCTGTTTATTGAATAAAGTGATTATTGTCTTATCCTTTACCTCAAGGTCATCCAGAGTCTCATAAGTGATATGCATCTGTTTTTCCCTCTGTGGATTTGACGCATCTACCACATGAAAGATATAGTCTGCATACCTGGCTTCCTCAAGAGTACTTCTAAATGCCTGTATCAGATGATGTGGCAGCTTTCTGATAAAGCCGACTGTATCTGTCAGGAGGACTTCCTGATGGCCCGGCAGCTCCAATACTCTGGTTGTGGGGTCAAGGGTTGCAAAAAGCTTATCCTCTTCCAATACCTCTGCATCTGTCAGATGATTTAAAAGTGTTGATTTTCCGGCATTTGTGTAGCCTACAATCGCCACAACCGGCATCTGGTTTTTCTCTCTTTTGGCTCTGGTTATCTCCCTGTGGCGCTTTACTTCCTTAAGCTCCCTGTTTAACTGGGCAATTCTGTCATTTATGAGTCGCCTGTCTATCTCAAGCTTTTTCTCTCCCGGTCCTCTGGTTCCGATTCCACCACCAAGTCTGGACATAGAACGACCAAGTCCTGTCAGCCTGCTCAGCCTGTACTTGAGCTGGGCAAGCTCAACCTGTATCTTTCCCTCGCTGGTTGTGGCTCTGGCTGCGAATATATCAAGGATTATCAGGGTTCTGTCCATGACCTTTGTGTCCAGCATCATTTCAAGGTTTTTAAGCTGGGCTGGGGAGAGCTCATCATCACAGACTATGCCTGTGGCACCGGTTTGTGCGATAAGTTCTTCTATTTCTGCGACTTTTCCTGTTCCTACATATGTTCCCGGATGAATTTTCTCCCTCTTCTGGATAAGGTTTCCGACAACAGCTGCTCCTGCTGTCTTTACCAGCTCTTTAAGCTCCTCTACAGAGTCCTCCGCGTCATCGCCATCCTGTTCGCTGACACCTACCAGGATAACTTTTTCTTCTACCTCTTCAATCTTTATTGTCTCCGCCATATATCTCCTCTATCTATGATGTGTATTCCTGCTTATTTAGACTTTTATGCTTATGTGACAATTACATATCACCATCCATGCCTTACACATATTATCGGGTCAGTAAGAACGTATACTCGTCCTTTGCTGTTGTGTCGTTTGGATAGCTGTCCACATAGTCCTCCATGGTGCTTCTTGCTGATGCAAAATCACCTGAGTACTCATAGGCGATTATCAAATTCTTCATGACTTTTTGCAAATTAGGCACACTATCAAGGGCTAATGCTGCATTGAAGAATGAAACCGCTGTGTCATAATCCCCACTGTTCATCTGGAGCTCACCCATCTCACACAAATCATAGGAATCAGCCTCTCCGCTGTCTATGTATGCCTGAAAATATGTGGATGATGAATCCTTGTCTCCCATCTGGCTGTAGACCTGTCCCAGATAAAAATTTGCCTTATTTACTCCGGCTTCAATCGCAGCACTTAAGTTGGAAACTGCATTGTCATAGTCTCCCTGTAAAGCGTATATTCTGCCCTTCTGCATCTTATCCTGTCCTTCATCCCCCTTGATTGCAAGGGCTTTGTTCAGGTATTCCTGTCCTTTATCTGTCATGCCGTAGCGGTTCAGTGACTCGTATATGCCTATGTAGAGCTCATAATTTGAGCTGTCGGACTTTACCGCGCTCTCGTAATCTGCCACAGCCAGGTCATTTTGTCCTGTTGCAAAATACAGATTGCCCCTCAGATAGTATGCATCTGCGCTTCCATTGTATTCAATAAGGGCTGTATAGGTCTCTATTGCTCCGTCTGTATCTCCTGCCATATACTGTGCCTGGGCCTTGTACAGGCAGGTATCTATCTCAACTGCGCCCACTCCTACAGCCTGATCCAGAGCCTTCTGAAATGCCTCGACAGCATCATCATAGTCACCATTTTCCAGACAATTTATACCATACTGGCGGTATGCCTCCTGCTCTGTGTCTGTTTTTTCCCCACAGCCTGTCAGTGTTGTGGCAAGCAGGACTGATGCGCATATAATTGCTAATTTCTTCATTGTATCTCCTTCTATTTCATATGCTATACATATTTTATTCATATGACAGCGCAAATGCAAGACATCTGACAAATATGATTGCGTTTTTCAAACGAATAAACGTAAAACCTCTGCATTTTTTAAACGAATAAAGTATTTCTTTGTATCTAACTCTTTTATTGCTATAATTAAATTATCCATTATTTATAAACAGGAAGTATCTAATCATGAAAACTAAAATAGAAAATGACAATTTTAAACTAAAAGTATTCAACGTAATCCAAATTGGAGACAAAAGCAACCACATAAGCAGGCTGTTTGATATATTTATCACAGTTACCATTCTTTCCAATATCGTGGTCACATTCCTGCAGACCTTTGATGAGCTGCATTATCTCAACACTTTCTTCAATGCAGTGGAATACATCACCCTGATGATTTTCTGCGGTGAATATATCCTAAGAATCTGGACTGCCGACTACCTCTATCCTGATAAAACAAAGGCTCAGGCAAGGCTCCGTTTTCTGGTTTCCTTTGATGGCATTGTGGATTTTTTGACAATCGTGCCTGCATTTTTCCTGTCAGGCTTTGTTATTTTCCGTATGCTTCGTGTGGCAAGGATTTTTCACCTGTTCAGACTCAACGCCAAGTACGATTCCTTCAATGTCATAACTACAGTACTTTATGAGAAAAGAAATCAGATTATCTCTTCTGTTTTTATTGTCGTAATCCTTATGCTGGCAAGCAGTCTCTGTATGTACAGCGTGGAGCATGACGCCCAGCCTCTTGTTTTTAAAAATGCTTTCAGCGGTATCTGGTGGAGCATGTCAACCCTTTTAACTGTGGGCTATGGTGACATTTATCCAATCACTACCCTGGGCAGGGTCATGGCTATCTGCATCGCCTATCTGGGAGTTGGTGTTGTGGCAATTCCAACCGGTATCATCAGTGCAGGTTTTGTTGAGCAGTACCAGCGCAAGAGCAATATTTCAAATATCAAAGATGCCGATATCAGGGAAATTGCTGAGATTTTCGTGGACAAGAGATATGCGGCAAAAACGGTTGCTGAGGTTGAGGAAGACTCACAGATTACTATTTTCCTTATTCTCCGTGATGATTTATCCATTCTGCCACAGAAGGACACTATGCTTAAGCTCAATGATATTCTTGTTATCCGTGGGGAAAATGAAGAAAATATATAGCTGTATATCTACATAAAACCAGCCACCAGCAGCTTTTATTGCATACTTTGGTATGCAAAAGCAGCCTCCCCAAAGGGGAGACCGCCTGGAATTAAAATAGCTAATATTGATTAAGCCTCTAAGTGCCAAATCTCATCATTGTACTGCTTGATTGTTCTGTCTGATGAGAAGAATCCTGCCTTGCTGATGTTTACAAGCATCTTCTTAGCCCATGCTTTTCTATCTGTGTAGTCAGCATATGCCTGCTCTTTTGTCTTGCAGTAATCCTCGAAATCTGGGAATGTCATGAACCAGTCTTTGTTTAACAGCTCATTGTAAAGTCTCTCAAGGTTCTCTCTGCTTCCTGCTGCCATCATCTGATCACTTACAAGGAAGTCTACTGAGCGCTTAAGTACTTCATCCTTCTCGTAGTAATCTTTTGAGCAGTAATCGCCTCTCTCGTATCTGTCGATAACTGTCTGTGAATCCTCACCAAATACATAGATGTTATCCTCTCCAACAAGCTCAGCAATCTCAACGTTTGCTCCATCACTTGTTCCAAGTGTGATAGCTCCGTTTAACATGAACTTCATGTTACCTGTTCCAGAAGCCTCCTTTGAAGCAAGTGAAATCTGCTCTGAAATATCACATGCTGGGATAAGCTTCTCTGCAAGTGTTACATTGTAGTTCTCAACCATGAATACCTTAAGGTATGGGCTTACCTCTGGGTCATTGTTGATAATCTGCTGTAAGCAGAGGATTGCATGAATGATATCCTTTGCAATAATGTATGCTGGAGCTGCCTTTGCACCGAAGAAAAGTGTGATTGGCTGCTCTGGCTTCTTGCCTTCCTTGATATCGAAGTATTTCTTGATGATATATAATACGTTAAGCTGCTGTCTCTTGTACTCATGAAGTCTCTTAACCTGAATATCAAAGATTGAGTTCTCATTGATGTCAAGGTTCTGTGTTGTCTTAAGGTAATTCTTAAGGTCAGCCTTCTTTCCAGCCTTTACAGCTAAAAGCTTGTCAAGAACAACATTATCATTTACATAGTTGCCAAGCTTCTCAAGCTCGTTAGCATCCTTTTTCCAACCGTCTCCGATCAGCTCTGTAACAAGCGCTGAAAGCTCTGGGTTACAAGACATAAGCCATCTACGGAATGTGATACCATTTGTCTTGTTGTTGAACTTCTCTGGGTAGAGCTTGTAGAAGTTGTTAAGCTCTGTATTTTTAAGGATTTCTGTATGAAGGTAAGCAACACCATTGATGCTGTATCCATAGTGAATATCCATGTGTGCCATGTGTACAAGTCCGTCCTTGATGATGTAGGTGCTCTCATCAGAAACCTTCTGTCTTACCTTGTTGTCAAGCTCGCGGATGATTGGCATAAGCTGTGGAACAACCTTCTCGAGGTAGCTGATTGGCCACTTCTCTAATGCTTCTGCAAGGATTGTGTGGTTAGTATAAGCACATACCTTTGATACGATTTCAATAGCCTCATCCATAAGGATTCCTTTCTCCTGAAGGAGACGGATAAGCTCTGGAATAACCATTGATGGGTGTGTATCATTAATCTGAACAGCAGCGTAATCTGCTAAATCATGTAAGTCAGAACCCTTCTCAACTGCCTCATCAATGATAAGTCTTGCAGCGTTTGATACCATGAAGTACTGCTGGTATACACGGAGAAGACGTCCCTTCTCATCTGAATCATCCGGATAAAGGAAAAGTGTAAGGTTCTTTGCGATAGCATCCTTATCAAAGTCAATTGTCTCACCAACAATGCTCTCATCTACTGACTCGATGTCGAAAAGACGAAGTCTTGTTGTACGGTTGTTGTATCCAACTACATCAATATCATAAAGTCTTGACTGTACTGTGAATCCGCCAAAGTTTACAGGATATGTGATGTCTGTCTTTGTAAGCCAGCTCTTCTCTGTAATCCATGGGTTTGGTGTCTCCTTCTGAAGATTGTTCTCAAATACCTGTTTGAAAAGTCCAAAATGGTAGTTAAGTCCAACACCATCTCCGTTAAGTCCAAGTGTTGCGATTGAGTCTACGAAGCAGGCTGCAAGACGTCCAAGTCCACCATTTCCAAGTGAAGGCTCTGCCTCAATTTCCTCGATTTCAGCAAGGCTTCTGCCGTTTTTCTCAAGTGTCTCTTTAACCTCATCATAGATTCCAAGGTTAATTAAGTTATTTGATAAAAGCTTTCCGATAAGGAACTCAGCTGAAATATAGTAGAGCTTTTTCTTTCCCTTGTTAGAAATCTTCTTCTCTGCCTTGTCTTTTACAAGGTCAAGAAGTGCAAAGTAGATTTCCTCATTTGAGCTTACTGAGATTCCTTTCTGAAGTTTTGTTTCAATTTCCTGCATAATTGCCATTTCTATACCCTCCGTATATGTTTTATTTATGCTTACTTCAATTACTATCTTTGTTTTATGCTCTTAGTATATGCTCATGCACTGCACAATTCTTGCAATATTAGGGCAAAAAATTGTACTATCCTATCATTTTTCGCGCTATTTAGTGGTTTTTCAAGGAGAATCATGTTATTATTATTGCATAAATCTTTTGGCATTTATGCATTTGTGCCAAATTACAAACATGAAAATGTACAATTTGACCAATCAGACATACAGCAGACAGCTTATCTGCATACATGTAATTACAAATACTATCGTCAACATTTTCTGTATACATGGCAGACAGCCGGAGAATAATTTATGAACATACTGGAATATGAAAATTATCACGAAGAAAAAGAACATGCAGGGCTTGATTTTCCCTACAACACCTACCTATGCTCCATCCCACTTGATTTTTCACAGGTGCCGCTGCATTGGCATGACGAGATGGAAATTGTATACATCAAAAAAGGCCAGGGGCTTGTGACTGTGGACTTTAAGCAGTACCGTGTCAATGCAAAGACCCTTATCTTTATTCTGCCGGGTCAGCTCCACTCAATCGCCCAGTACAAGGATGAAAGCATGGAATATGAAAACATTATTTTTAACCCAAGCATGCTGACGCCCAAAAACACAGACCAGACCACAGCAAGCTTTCTCGATCCGCTTATCCACGGCAAAATCACTGTGCCCACGGTTTTTACACCAGTCTATCCCTACTATACGGATGTGGTTGCGCCTATTGATGCCTGTGATGAAATCTGCAAGACCAAGCCTCAGGGCTATGAGCTTTATATAAAAAGCATGCTCTTTCAGTTTTTCTTTATATTGGATAACCGCTGCAGAAATCTGACTAAGCCGCCAAAGAATAAGAAGGCTTTGGATAAGATGAAGGTGGTGCTTAAGTATGTGGAAAATAATTACGCACAGAAGATAACTATTGCTGAGGTTTCTGATATTGTGGGATTTTCCGAATCACATTTTATGCGCTATTTTAAGGAAACTATGGGGACATCCTTTGTTGATTATCTGAAGGAATACAGGCTGACCATGGCCGCAAGGCTCCTTCAGAGCTCGGAGGATTCGGTGCTGTCCATTGCTGCGGAGGTGGGGTTTGAAAATTTGTCTTATTTTAACAGGGCGTTTAAGGGAAGGTATGGGATGACGCCGCTGCAATATCGGAAGAGTTAGGTTTATTTGATGGGGGGGTGTGGCTCGGATATGCCACGGTGATAGCCTGGTATTGGCGACGGGTTCTGGATATAAGATTTTCTAAATGTTCTGGTGTAGGTGGATTAGGCTTGACGCAACCGCTCGACATTCGCCATCCATGGCTCAGGTCTCGCTCTCGGCAACGTCCTGTTGCCGAGTTGCTGGGAAGCGTACAGAACATTAAGAAAATCTAATATCCGACACAAGTCGCTAATGCCGGGCTAGCGTCGTGGCATATCCTATCTCTACACTTACCTCAAGCAACTAATTTATCAATTATGATTATCTACCATTATGCTTATTTATTAGAAAATACTATCGAAACAAACATACTTCCAATAACTAGCATCATAGAATTATACAATCACATAACCCAATACTCCTGCAGCAATTCCGCATACGGCTCCGGCAGCTACGTCACTGATATAGTGTACTCCTGATATTACTCTGACTACCGCCATGCCGGCTGCCAGTACAAGAAGTACTGTTCCTGCCCATACTAATGGGCTCCAGCACAAATATGTCATAGCTATTATAAAGGCTGAAAACACATGCCGGCTGGGGAAGGATTTCCCTGCTGTGTCCTTCTGGATTACCGGGGGGATGTCAAAGTGCTCATAGGGGCGCTTTCTGTTCAGCATATATCTGAATACTGTCACGATTATGAAGCTGTCTAATGGTACAATTATAGCTCTTATCAGCCTTTCATCCTGATTGCATGCGTAATAGGCTAAGAGCCCCATATAGAGTGCCACCATAACATATGTAATTATCTTGTTTATTATATGTAACGACCTCGCCAGCTTCGCATTTTCGCGAAACGGTCTGGTC
>ERZ1031095.118-NODE-118-length-24689-cov-6.014005_pt1 | contig 24689 bp, 28 predicted proteins | sample MGYA00517108_ERZ1031095 | MGnify/ENA primary metagenome ERZ1031095 (study PRJEB33719, sample SAMN04261275) | wastewater metagenome | biome: rural village; feature: human; material: feces | host: Homo sapiens | place: El Salvador | collected 2013-01-07 ... | reverse complement strand
CTGCCTGTGTAGTGGAAACTCTTACTTTATCTGCAGAAGTCAGATTAGGAAAAATCATGGAATCATCCCAAACCAACTTGTATCCATCTTCGTCCTTTAAAAAGACTGCTTCATTCTCGAAGCTGATAGTTCCTGCAACTGTATCGAAAGCAGTCTGGTAGGTTACCGACATTTGCTCCTCATCATATGCAATAATCTGGACAGCCATATTCCGGGCTTCTATACCTTCATAAATAGCTGAATTTCGAGTTACAAAATTCTCCTGACTGACATTTCCCGATGCCTCAATATGTAGCATCGCATACATTTCTTCATACTCCTGTTTTGGAATATGATCCATGTACTCCACCAAAAGTTCTTCCGGTGTCCTCCACGCATTTTTCTTTGTTGCTATCATTCCTGCCACACATACTGCAGAAATTACCGCAGCTATTCCTATAGCAGCACTCGCAATCCATAGGAGCCTGCTTCTTGTTTTCTTTCGCTTGTTTCTGCTTTTTCTTTTCTTCATATTAACCTCCATTCATTTTGCTTTGCTGATATGGTCATATTCTATTTTCAATGTTCGTATCCATTCTCAAATATTACATTCGTAAGATTTTAGAATAAAAAAATTTTCTTTCTTAAATTCTATTCTCTGTTTCATATTCCTCCTTCTCTTTTATTACATGTGTAAGATTTCAAAGCAAAAAAATTTTGCATTGGAATCTGCTGCACTTGTATAAATATTACATCAGTAAGATTTAGAAATCAAGTTATCTTTATATAAAAAGGCTTCTGCCGGGAAGTATCATACATTTTCGCAAAAGCGATACCATTTAGCAAAAGCCTATTATTCAACAGAGTTTCAAAACACCCCACTGCTTCAATATTCAAATGTTTCATTCAAAAGACCAGAAAACACACATCCATTTTCTTTCCTTAATCTTCCACAAACCGCAGAAAATCAAGGTTTCTTTGAAAGCAAACAAACGGTTTCAATATTCCCCTGAACTTTGATTTTATACTGCATAGCGAAAGTATGTAATAGGTTTTCAAAGTGGGGTAAGGGTTTTATCCCCATAAGATTAAATGTATTTAAGGATTTTCCTATATAAATCCCACAACCTCGGTCCACAAAAACCACCCATAGCACTCAACCCACGATGCTCATGAACATCTCTGTCTTCAACCTCAAAGAGTCTATGGAAATCATCTCCTTCACCTACATAGACTGATTTGTCATAATTAAGAAAAGTAGACTTGCCACTAAATTGGTCACCTGTGATATCTATAATAATATGTTTGTCTACCAACAGCCACGCATGAGATTGTCCGTTTCCATCCGTTTTACCACAATATGTTCCACAGACATAATCTGTTTTGATACCTTTATCCAATAAATACTGAGCTAACAAATCACTCGTATCTCCGCAGCAAGCACGTGGAAATCTGCGATATATGCTGTCGTTATCAAACTCCCCTGCTTCCAAAGCCAAATCAATCGCTCTTCGAAATTGGGTTGCGAACTGTTTAATTTCCTTCATCTTACGCTCCTTTAACAAAACCGCTTTTGCGAAAAAGTATCCTTTCGCCAAAATGTATATCTCTCATTTTCCAAAGCCTATCCCCTGGGGTAAACCTCCACTTATATCATCACTCTGCGGAAACAGAAACACACATCTATTTTTATGCCAAAATCGCAGAAACCTTTGATTTATTGGGCTTTTCTCGACAGAAGGCAGACGGTTTCCACATGCGTCGTCTCCGTCCTTGGAACACATAATGTCCACCTCGTCTTCGGTAAAAGAACAATTATTTTCTCCGTTATTCAACAAGTCTTCGTGAACGCTCATTCAAGCTCACCTCCTTGTTGAGTTATATCACAGGCAGGCGTTATACTGCCTGCTTGTGAAGATTCTTATATCTGTTTTTTGCGTCAGGAATAAACTCATTGTCCATTCCCTTTAACACAAATGTCAGCTTATATGGATCTACCGTGCCATCCTCTGCCACTTCTACCACAATTACCTTCTGTACAATGCTTTCAAATACAACTCTGTCAAACTTATCAAGCACATCTGCACCTGTAAGCTTTGCCCGAAGCTCCCGCATACGGTTTTGAATGTTTTTCTGGGATAATACATTCTGCGATAATACATCCTTTTCATCATTGGCTTTTTTCAGCTTCCGATTCAATTCTTCGTATTTCTCATCGTATGCTTCTTTTGAAATTTTATCATCCAGCATCATATCAGTCAATTTGTTTCGCTTCTTTTCAAGAGAAGCAATGTCCTTTTCCACCTGCTTCAATCTGCCGGAGCTTTCATCCTTAGATATTGTCTCTTCTACAGAAGAAAGCACTGATTCCAGCACATCATCAAAGTTATCTGCAAGCAGTCCGAACATCTCCAAAAAGGCATTTTCGATGATGCTCTCATCAATTGCCTTGCTGTTAGGACAGTTTTCAATGCCCTTATTGGTTGCCACCCTGCATTTCCACACCGGTTTCTTATGCTGTGTATCCTGATGGTGGGAACGTCTTGTCAGATTCGTACCGCAGAAGCCGCATTCACACATACTGCTGAAAGCAAATTTCCGGGCATATTTTGTCCGGGTTCCGGATTCCACATTTGAATTAGAATGGTAACGGTTTCTACAAATCTCCTGTGCCGCATTCCATATCTCCTCCGATACAATGGCTTCGTGGTGGTTCTTCGTATAGTATTGGTTTTCCTCTCCACGATTTTCCAGCCTCCGCTTGGATATCGGGTCAACCGTATAGGTCTTTCCCATCAGCAAATCACCCTTGTACTTCTCGTTCTTGATAATTCCTCTGACACCACTGTCTGTCCACTTGACAATACCCTTTTTGTTTACCTTTCCAAGCTCGGTAAGTCTTTTGGCAATGGTATTTGCTCCGTATCCCTGAATATACAGATCAAATATCAGTCGGACTGTTTCTGCTTCTGCCGGATTGACCGAAATGCTTTTATCTTCCGGATTATAGTCATATCCAAGACAGCCGTTAAATCCCATCAGCTCCCCTCTTGCCATCTTGTATTGCACTCCCATCTTCACATTCTGCGATAGGGACTCCACCTCATTCTGTGCCAGTGCCGATAAGAGAGAAAGCTGCATCTCACTCTCCATAGTGGAAGTGTCGATGTTTTCCTTTTCAAAAATCACCGTCACCCCCTTCTGCTTAAGCATTCGTGTGTAAGTCAGTGTGTCCACAAGATTTCTGGAGAATCTGGAAATTGATTTTGTGATAACCACATCAATCTGCCCATTCATACAGTCCTCAATCATCCTTAGAAACTCATCCCTTTTATCGGTTTTCGTTCCCGTAATGCCTTCGTCTGCATAAATACCTACCATTGCCCATTCCTTGTTTTTTGAAATCTTGTCCTGATAATACTGCTTCTGTGACTGGAAGCTTTGCAACTGCTCCTCCCCGTCTGTACTGACACGGACATAAGCCGCTACTCGTTTCCTCTGTAAGGTTAACGGTGTTCCCACTAACCTGCGGTCCCTTACAATCGGACCTTCTGTTGCCTTAATTACCTGTACCTCTGTATCTGCCATACTTTTTCTACCTCCTTGTGTCATTACCATACACCGAAAACAAAATGTTAACGAATGTACGAATCTATCTAAACTGCCATAAAAGAACAAATCTTGTATTCGCCCATGATTCGGCTCTTGGTTCTTGCATATTCATCATCAGAAATGAATCCGTTTCTGTGAATCCAACCAAGAACCGCAAGCTTCTTCGCTAATTCCAAATCCTTTGTCATGCTCCTGCACCTCCCTTTCAAAGTTTCCCTGTATCACCTTCTTTCTTACCCACTGCGTGGTTTTTCAAGTGATTGACTGTTCGCAATAGGACTTGTTTGGCTTCCATTCGTATCAAATGCTGTCAGCGTTCCGGCTGACCTTTAGCATATTGGCAGTTCCCCTGCCGCTGCCTGTGGGCTACTCCTGCTCGAGTTCCTTTCCCACCCTTGACGGAAGTGTCTTTCCCCGCTCCTCTCACCTTATGGCAAGTCTCCTCGCAGGGACTGTTGGCATCTGATACAGCTCATGAACCTTCTCTGTGAAGGTTGTTTTTCAAGGTGCAAATCACAAAAATCTTATAGAACATAAGTTTGCTTTGTGTTATGATTGATGTAGCCGGTTTGCTTCATTTCTGATGCCGCCCGGCTACGTTTCGTAAGTTAATTGTAGTAAAATATAGAGGATAAAATAATTGACGGTCACTTGACCGAAACTTGACATAGAAATTTTTCAAAGATTGAAAATATAGAAAGACAAATAAGATAGATGGATTGATACATCTTCTCTGAAAGGAGCACGCAGATGAGAAACAGACTGACCTTCGCCAATGTGATTGGTGTATTACTGGAAAATAAAAAGAAAACCTACCCACAGCACCAGCTTGTACGCAGTCTGTTCTCTGCATATCTGGATAATACTCTGACAGCTTCGGAATTAATCGCAGATGACACGACGATGTACAGCCGCTGGTGCAATGGCGCCCGCCCAATTCCTATAGATATCCTAAAGACTTATGAAGATGAGGATGAATGGGATACGATGGAGGAGGATTTCAGAGATAAGATTATTCCGAACCTGTTGAACGAAGCACAGGCTCGAATCCAGATGGAGGAATTGATTACAGACAGTATAAAAACCATCGGGCAGGAAATAGCTGATGCGCTGATTCAGGAGCCGGATAATGCAGCCTTTTTCTGCTCTGTGGTAAGATATGCGATTTTGAATGACCATAGCACAGGTGCACTCTATTCTCCCGACCTTTCGGAAGTGATTCTTTGCAATAAGCTTCCCTCCTGCAATCAGGCATTCATTGGACGAAAGGATGAGATAAAAGCAATCGCATCCCATCTTTCCAATCAATCCGTCTTATTCATTACCGGTATGGCAGGCATTGGAAAAAGCGAAGTTGCCAAAGCCTATGCTCAGAAGAACCGTAAAAAGTACACCAATATCATTTATCTGTATTACACCGGTGATTTGAGAAAAGACATCGCAAACCTTACATTTGCAGAAGATTCCGTAGAAATGAATGAGGAAGTCCGTTTTCAGAATCACTATAAGGTGATGCAGAAACTCCACACAGATACACTGCTGATTCTGGACAACTTCAATGTGCTTCCAAAGGACGAACCCTTCTTAAAGGAACTGATGAAGAATGATATGCAGCTACTGATTACCAGCAGATGCAGACTTAAGAATTATGATTCTTTAGAAATAAAAGAATTGGATAAAGAAAAAGAGCTGACAGAACTGTTCTACAAGCATTGTCCTTCTGCAAAACGTGATCCGGACAGTGTGTCTGCCATTATAGAAGAAGTGAACTGTCATACCCTGACTGTCTGCATGGCTGCTCTTACCCTGGAAGCCAGCGGAATGGAACCGGAGGAATTATTACAAGAGCTTCGTTCCTGCGGTATCGGGCAAAACAATGAAGAAATCGAGGTATTCAAAGATGATGAATTCTCCTATGACAGTATGATAGGACATCTTCGTATGCTGATGAAGCTCAATAGATTAAATGAGGACAGTATTGATATCCTCCGTAACCTCTCACTCCTGCCGGTATCAGGAGTTTATAAAAGTGCGTTCAAAATGTGGCTGGAGCTGGATTCTCTCAAAGATGTAAATGAGCTGATACGCTATGGTATTATCAGTGAAGATACCGAAAACAAGACGATTGCACTGCACCCACTCATTCAGGAAGTGGCAATTGCAGAGACCATCCCAACCGTATCAGACTGCCATGTAATGCTGAATCACCTGCATTTGATATGCCTTGCTCATGGACTGGATGTAAAGCGACAGCTGACTGTCATGGAATGTCTGAAAAGCATCAACAGACATATCATCATAGACAACAAGGCATATTATCTGCTGTTCTTACAGGATATGTTCCCTTATTTTGACAAGTATCTGGATACTGATTACCTACCGGAGCTGGTGGAGCGAATGGAATATGTGATGAATCTAATGGATGAAGCAGGCAAGTCGGATGGGGCGAATAAACCATGTAATTTAAATGAGTCAATCACACCAGATATTACGGAAGAAACCAACCACATTTCTGCCTGTGACAAAGCATTATTATTAGATTACAAGGCACAGCTTCTGTTCCCACGCAAGGAATATGATAATGCCATCAAGAAATATAAAAAGGCGATTGTCCTCATGGAAAATTACCATAAGACCAATACTGCAGATGCCCGTTCCGCCAATCTGCTTTCAAACCTGCACAACAACCTCTCTACTGCTTATCTGTTCCGGAAGAAACGTGAAGAAGCTGTAACAGAATTAAAGACAGCTTTCGCAGTACGCAGTGAATATGCCAGTCTTGGATTGATAGAGAATAATGATACCCTGCAGCAGACACTCTCACTTGCTAACATGCTGGTGCAGAATAAGGAATATGATTCTGCTCTGGAAATTATTGATTTCTGTGAATCCACCATTGATGAAGTTATGGGTAGAAATAACCTTGATTATGGTATGTGCGAGTTCTATCGTGGTGTCATTGCTTATACCCGTTCTCAGCCTGTGATAGCAGAACAGCACCTGCTTAACGCAGATGCCGTCTTTCATGCTGTTATGAACGAGAACCCTGATAATGATTATTCCAAAAGTACTGCTCGTTATTTGTATAGTTTGTATATGAGATGGGGAAAGAAAGAGCTTGCGGAGCAATATAAAAAAATACTAATCAGCACGCATTAGGTATTGCCATAACAATGATACATATAGTCAGAACACCCAAATATCAGCATAACGGGTAACAAGGTCATAGAAAACTTGCAGGCTTGGCTGCTGTCCTTTGTTATCGATATTCGCAAGGTAACGAGGAGAAATAAACATCTCGTCGCTCACTTTCTTGCGGCTCTCTTTCCTTTCTGTCCGCGCTGCCTTTATTGCTTGCCCGAAAGCCTTGAAGTCATATTTTTCTACTGGTCTTTTTGTCATATTCATTCATCCAGTTACATTTTACTGTTCCCCTTTCCTGTTGGATACACATACACAATTCCTATTATGAACCAAAATAATTCATAATCAGACACTTGATATTGTTCGTCTGTCCGAGTACAATTATGCTGATAATGTGTAGAGAAAGGACGGGTAAATTATGGAATATATGTCTGCACCACAGGCAGCGGAAAAATGGGGAATTTCTGAAAGACGAGTACAGATACTTTGCAGCCAGAACCGCATACCGGGCGTTTCAAAACTTGGGTATATGTGGCTGATACCAAAGGACGCGGAAAAGCCAACTGACGCAAGATTTAAGAAAAGATGTCCTAAGTCATTACAGGAGGAAACCGACCATGAATAAATACAAAATAATGATAGTTGACGACGAACCGGATATATTAGAGCTGCTTGAAAAATCCCTTGCCATTGAAGGCTTCCAAAATATCACAAAGGTAGATAACGGGCTTTCTGCGGTAAGCTCATGCCACACATTGCAGCCCGACATGATTATCTTGGACGTTATGCTGCCGGGAATTGACGGGTATGAAGTCTGTAAACAGATTAGAGAGTTTTCTCATTGCCCTATCCTGTTTCTATCTTCAAAGAATGATGAACTGGATAAAATACTTGGTCTGGCAGTCGGAGGGGACGATTATGTAACAAAGCCGTTCAGCCCGAAAGAAGTAGCTTATCGTGTGAAAGCACAGTTGCGACGTACAGAATACAGGCAGCTTTCAACAAAGGCGCAGCCCCTTAAAGTCGGTGCGTTGAGCATTGACCCAGAGGGCTGCCGTGTGACAAAGGATGGAAAGGAAATTGAACTGACCGCCCGTGAGTTTGAGATTCTGCATTACATGGCACAAAATATAGGACGTGTTATTAGCAAGGAAAGGCTATATGAAACCGTATGGGGTGAGGATGGCTTCGGTTGCGATAATACAATTATGGTACATATCCGACACTTGCGGGAAAAGATAGAAAGTAATACCACTTCCCCGGAGTACATTATCACAATGAAAGGCTTGGGCTACAAGTTGGTAAATCCTTATGAAAAATAAATTGAAACACAAACCCATTCTATATACAGCGGTCATATTAGCAATCCTTTTTGTCATTCTGATTGTTTCTGCAATCGGTATGTTTTACTATGTTTTTTCTATCCCGGAGCCGGAGGGATTAAGCCTTGCGTCGTGGCCGCATACGTTTACTGACAATTTTTCCATTTGGATAGAGGAAAAAGACGGAAGTATCGGTGTGAAGCAAATCGGTGTGGAACGCTTGGACGAATACGGTTTGTGGGTGCAAATCCTTGACGAAAACGGACAGGAAATCTATGCACACAACAAGCCTGAAAACTACCCGGACGATTACAGCATTACGGAGCTTGTCGAGTTTACGGAAAGCGGCTATGAAAACGGAAATACTGTCTTTATCAGCAGCGTTACCATATCGGACAGAACGCTTAACTACGTTGTTGGCTTCCCTTATGCCATAGGAAAAACTATGCTTTACTATAACGGTGAGAATGTGGCGCGGCTGTCACCATTTACAAAAAGCATAGTGTTCTTTTTCGCTTGCGTGGTTGTGCTTGTTGCCTTTGTTTATGCGTTTTGGCTGTCCCGAAAGTTGACAACGATTATTAACGGCATTAGAAGCATGGCAGCAAATCAATATACACCGCTGAAAGAAACAGGCGTATTCAGCGAGATTTACGGATCTCTGAATGAGATGAATATGAAAATACGCCGAAGCGAAAAGGTACAGCAGGAAACTGACCGTACCCGCAAAGAATGGATCGCGAACATCACCCATGACTTGAAAACGCCGCTTTCTCCGGTAAAGGGATATGCGGAGTTGCTTTCAGACGGGAGTAGTCTTGATTTGCAGACCGTACAGGACTATGGAAAAATCATTTTGAAGAATGTCAACCACATAGAAAAGCTGATGAACGACTTGAAACTGACCTATCAGCTTGAAGCTAACGCAATTCCTTACACACCGCAGGAAATCAAGATAGTGCGTTTGCTAAGAGAATTGGTAATTGACATAGCAAACAACCCGGCTTTTTCAAAGAGGGCAATCGAATTTGAAAGCACCATGCCAGAACAGGTGATTGCTGTTGACTCCGATTTACTGCGCCGCGCCGTCGGGAATATCATTATCAATGCTCTTGTCCATAATTCGGTTGATACCAAAGTCAAAATTACAATCAGCAATGCTGCGAACAGCAAAATATTGATTGCCATTTCCGACAACGGGAACGGTATGGACGAAACGGAGTTGTCCGACTTGTGGAACCGCTATTACAGAGGGACGAACACCAAAGAACGACCAGAGGGTAGCGGTCTTGGACTTGCAATCGCAAAACAGATTATCGCACTTCACGGCGGCGATATTTCCGTGGTGAGCAATCCTGGCTTGGGAACAGAGTTTACAATCCTGCTTCCATGTGGAGCAGGCACAAATTAAGGTCAAATTAAGATACGGCAAAGCCGCCCATAAGGTAGGTAGTCTATGCTATAAAGCATAGGCGACCTACCTTTTTTCTACGCCTATCACAATGACAAGGAGGTTTTCATATATGGAATTGCAATTACAGCATTTGAGCAAATGCTACGGTGCAAAGCAGGCTGTTGATGATGTTAGCACCGTCCTTACTCCAGGGGTATATGGTCTGCTTGGTGCGAATGGTGCGGGCAAGACAACTTTAATGCGTATGCTTTGCGGTGTTCTAAAGCCTACTTCCGGCAGTATCTGTTTGAACGGAAAGAGCATTGACGAGTTGGGAGAAGATTATTATGCCCACTTAGGCTATATGCCGCAGGACTTCGGCTTTTACCCGGATTTTACAGCCCGTGAGTTTATGCTCTATATGGCGGCAGTAAAGGGGCTGGATAAGAAAGAAGCAGCGACACGGGCGGGGGAATTGTTGAAATTAGTTAATTTGCATGAGGTGGCAGACAAAAAAATTAAGTCCTTTTCCGGCGGTATGAAGCAGCGTTTGGGGATTGCTCAGGCAGAGCTGAACGCCCCGGACATTCTCATTTTAGATGAGCCGACCGCAGGACTTGACCCCAAAGAACGTGTCCGCTTCCGCAATCTCATATCTGACTTTGCAGAGGATAAAATTGTTATCCTGTCTACGCATATTGTATCGGACGTTTCCTATATCGCTGATACTATTCTAATGATGAAAGACGGTACATTTTTACTGCAAGAACCTATGGCTACTATCACAGACAGTATAAACGGCAAGGTATGGGAGCTTTTGGTGAGCGACCGGGAAGCAGCAGAATACAGCAGACGCTTTTCTGTTGTTAATCTGCACCATGAAAACGGCAATGTGCGGTTACGTATGATACATGATACATCTCCGGCCGCCGACGCTATCACCGTACCGCCGAGCTTGGAGGATTTGTTTTTATACCACTTCGGAGAAGAAGCCGGAGAAGAAAGGGGCGAATGAAACAATGCTTATTAAATACGAATTTTTGAAAATCCTGCGTAAAAAATCGACGCTTATCGTCATGGTTGCAAGTTTGCTTGTAACTGCAGTTTTATTTGGTTTACCGATTTTGCGGTATCAGACTTACAATCAAGAAGGTGTAATCACTGGCCTTGCGGGTATTGAATATGAAAAGGAACAAGCAGAAAATTATTCTGTTCCTTTAACAGATGAATATATCACTGAAACAATCCATGAAGTACAGCAGCTTTTTGAAAATCCTGATAATGTGGGATATGACGGTTATGAACAGTTTTTGGTTGACAGCGCATATTGGGACGGTATCGCCCCACGGGAACGTCTGCTAAATATGATTGCGAAAAACTATGTCAATCCAAACGAAAGCGCAGGGTATAGCTCATTAGCAGATTTGGATATTTCAGAGGGCGCGGATTTTTACGCTGCAAGACAGGGAAAAATCGAAAAGCTACTTAATACCGCTTCCCGTGAATTGTCCGAGAAACAGAAAAACTATTGGCAGGATATGAACAGTAAGGTTGATGAACCTTTTCAGTATGGGTATTACGAGGGATGGGAAATCATCATTAGCAGCTTTGAATTGCTGATGTTTGCGCTACTGGCGGTCTGTATCGTGATTGCCCCTGTCTTTTCCGGCGAGTGTGAAGCCGGAACGGACGCGGTAATATTATCCGCAAAATACGGAAAAACCAAACTGACAATGGCTAAAATTATGGCATCTTATCTATTTGGTGTGCTTGCCTTTACGCTCCATGTAATTGTTGCATTAGGCCTGCCCCTTGCCGCATTTGGCTTTGACGGTTGGGATTTGTCGCTGCAAATCGTAAACACGACTATACCGTACCCGTGGACATTCCTGCAAGCTGTCCTTGTGAATTTGGGAGTAGTTTACCTTGTGCTGTTCGCTATGCTTGGCTTGACGCTTCTGCTGTCGGCAAAGATGAAAAGCCCGTACCTTGTGCTTATTGTGCTTGTACCCGTCCTTTTCATTCCGCTGTTTCTCTCTCCCAACGGGACAACAGGCGCATACAATCTAATCTTGTTCCTGCTTCCGTACCGTTCTACCATGCCGGAGCTTGGGAAATATGTTACTTATCAAATTGGTGGACTTGTCTTAGACGTATTTACCATGAGGGCAATCCTGTATGCACTATTGACTGCGGTTATGCTACCCCTTGCAAGACTTGTATTTAAGAAACATCAAGTCGCATAAGGAGGGGGGAAGATGAAAAAGAAAAAGCCTATGATTATTCTTGCGGCGATAGCTGCGGTTGTTATCGCAGCTATCGTGATAATATCGCAATCGTCAAATTGGTCTACCCTCTCCTATTTGCATTTGTTACCTTAATCTTAGTTCCATCCGGGCTAATGACTGCTTCTTCACTTCCGGAAGACTCATATCGCAGTGTATAAGTATTCACTGTCATTGTATTATCTGTATCATTTGCCTTATATCCAGTGTAGGAAGATGATGCTGCTTCCGCAACAGATGCAAAGATGACAGATGACAGAACCGAACGTGAGTTTGAAAGGCAATCAAAGCCTTGTCATCTGCCACGCCCACGTCTACGAACCGGTGTGATTATCTGCTGTTCCCCCTGTGCTTTTAGCTGCTCCTCTGAAGGATGATTTCTGTTGTATTTCACACGATAATCATATTCCTCAGTAAAATCATCATAGACGGACATCTTGTAACGCATACTCCGCATGGATTCTTCGGTATATCCCATTCTGTCCTGGTACTTCTTTAGTTCTTCCATTCGGTCATCAGAAGGTGGCGGAAGAAGTTTAGCACGTTTTTCTAGAGAAAGCTTGCGGTATTCTGCTGGGGATGGAAACGGATTATTTTGAACCGGCACAGTTGACGAATTATTATCAAGTAATTCGTCTAACTCATCCTCATTATCTGGTTCTGCGTCGGTTGAGTTATTTGTTGTGCCAAACTCAGTACTTACCGAGCCTGCGCCTGCATCAATTCCCTGCCACTCCTTATTGAAATCATCAAATGCAGCACCATAGAAGAAGGAATCGTCATTCTCCGGTATCTCATGTTTTTCCTGAAACTCGTCATATGCTTCATATACAGAAACATCCGGTTTTCTGGTCGGCTGTGATTCCTGTGTTGGTGCCTGTTTATTAGCCTTAGAAGCTGGCTCTTTCACTTCTTCCTCATCCTCTTTCCATCTGGAATAATCCTTCATGGACTGGCTGGAATGTTCGATGTCCTGCTCCTGCCTTTGGTAATCGAACCAGTCTTCCTTTTCCTTCTGTTTCATATACTCCCTGATGCCTGCAACCGTGAATCGCTTACCAAGCTTACTGCCTCGTACTGCCTGTACCTTACCACCATTGCTGCTGCGATAGGGAAGGGCATAACTGATGGTATTCCCCTTTAAGCGGACATTCATGTGATAGGTTTTCTCAAGCATTTTTACCACATCATGGATGTTCTGCGTGGTCGGATCATTTATGGCAAGTCTGATATACACACGCATTTCATCCTTGAAAGAAAGTTTTCCCCTTTTCTGCATCTGATTTTCAGCTAAGGTGCGTTTCTCCCTGGTCTTATCCGGATTGTAGAAGCTGTCACGGACAGAGTGTGTCAAGCCGTGGTTTCGACATTGTTCCCCGAAGTATTCCGACATTTCCACCAGTTCTTTCGGACCTCTACGAAAAGACGAGCCGTCCTTCTGGTTACAGTTATTTACCAGAAAATGCACGTGAACATGCTCCGTATCCACATGAACCGCAAACAATACCTCAAATCCCTTCTTCCAGAAGAACTTATGAGCGAAGTCCTCTGCCATCTTGTAAGCATCTGCATAAGTCAGTTTATCATTGTCCTCCGGATGAAAGGATATGGACAGCTTCTGTGCAAGAATGTCCCGCGGAAAGAACCGGCTGTACTTCTTCTGATGCATTTTCCTTGTCATAAGAACACAGTTGGCAAAGTTATCCCGGTTGCAGCCAAATGCATTATATAACTCCGACTTTGTCTTGATAACACCGGAACTTAGCTGTTCCTTCTTCTTCCCCAGAATATAATCTGCCGCACTGTGAAGCTGTGCCACAGACTTGCATGGAGCATATTTTACATTGACATTTCCGTATACTGCCATCTAATTCACCACCTTTTCATATAGTTTTAATACTGAGTCTTCCAACCGCCGGAATACTCTCTGGAACGGTTCAAATGCTGTCATGGATATCAAATCCGGATAGGCATTGATATTCCTTGCCAGCTGGTTGATATTGACACCCTGCTTTTTCAATTCGTAGCAAACCTCATTCATAACTTCCATAAACTGCTTTAATGTTGTTCCATCAATCTGCCTGCCCTTGTTAACACGGAGCAGATAGTCGATGAAATCAGCGGAAGTTTTGTATCCGCTCTCCTTCATCTGTAATTCAAATTCCTGCTTTACACGGTAATCCACACGGGAGTAGATTACCTCGTCTCTTGTTCGTTTCCCCATAGTGTCCTCCTTCTTTTTATCTGTAAAAAAAAGCCACAAAACATATTGGTTGAATTGGCATTACTGCCTTTTCTTCCATTTGTTTCATGGCTTCACTTTTTGGTACTTTTGTATTCAGTTATTGTGTTTTGGCTACGATTGCACCGGATTATGGCTACATACTAATAGAAATTGTGGTCTGCCCCGGTAAATTGCAGTGTCATGCCCCTGTTGTGGTTCTACTGTTGCTCTGCTTTGTAGCCATTTGGTTGCAGATATTGTCTAAAACGTATCTGCTATAGCTATACTGTCCATAAGAACCGCTATCATCTGCATCCGTCTGGGTAATTCTTCGTAGCCTTGGTGTAAGCGATGCTTCGTCAGCAGGGCACATCATCCCCACAGGTCTGCCCGCCGGAAAAAAGACTCCGTCAGACAGACAAAAGCAGCCCTTCGCTTACCTCTTCGGACTGCTTTTTCCACATCTCTACTACTTATTGAAATCTTCTATTCCATTTCCGATGTGGTGGGGATGATATAGGGTGCTACCTGCTCATGGGCTACGCCCCCGAGACCCCCCGGACAGAAAAAATGCCGGACCATTCAAAGGGTGGTCTGGCATTTTTCTGTCCTTTATCGCATTCGTTCCAGAGAAATCATAGCCGACTTTGTAGCTGCTTATTTGAATAGTTACTGTCGGCTATTTAAGAAATTCCATTACTACATTTCCAAAAATTCTGCTGCTGTCATTATCTTGGGATCTGTCACTCCCGATTCAAGAAAATCCTTATCTCCTGTAAGCAACACATCCGCTTTGGCATTTAATGCTGCTCGCAATATTGGTCTGTCCTTAACATCACGAATCAGCTTTTCAGCATCTTCTTCCATTTCCGGTGTTGTTGCTACTTCAATGACTGACAGCGAATATGCAAGAAATTTCTCCAGCATGGAAATCTTAGTCGGGAATTTTCGATTAAAGATTCTCCATAGTTCTTCAATATTCTGGTCACAGATAATTCCCTTGTTTGGATAGGTAACTGCCTTTAGGTATGCCTTATATGGCGTTCCATGGGAATTGAGCGCTGCTGAAATCAGAATATTGGTATCAATCAGTATTCTCATAAGCCCTCCACTTCTTCTCTTACCTCTCTTACAAGCGCATCAATATCTTCCTCTGTTTCCAGACCACTCTTTGCTGCTTCTCCCTGCATACCGCCTTGAAGCATTTTCATAGCATAAACTGCTGCATTCATCATTACAACCTGATCACCTTCACAAATCAGTGTTACTCTGTCTCCTGTTCCGATTCCAAGCTGCTCTCTGATTTCCTTTGGAAGAGTTATCTGTCCTTTGGACATTACCTTTGCGTTATCTACTATCATGTTTGCCATGTCGTTCACTCCTTTCAAAATCTTAAAAGTAGGGCATTTCCTACTTACCCTACTTTTAGTATATCCAGTTTTCATGATAATATCAACTTCTTTTCAAAAATTTACACACCAAACGAGTAATCCAGAAACTCATTCTCTTCCGGCTCCATTTGCTCCTGTTTTCCAGCTTCTATCGGCTGTTCATTGCTCTGTGTCGGTTCTGTAACAGGCTTTACACCCACTGGTGTCACAGCTCCCGGATTCCTGTGCTGATACGGATAAGGCATTATTCCTCCAGCCTGCAATCCCGCCTGAAAGAAAGCCTGTTGCTGCATCTGATACATGGCTGCAAGTGCCGGAAGGTTGGAAAGCAGCTTCTGCTCCACAGTCTGCACCAGCCTGTCTGCAAAAGCATCTTCCTTTTCCCTGCTTTCAAGATAGGGATCGTTTTTCTTGGCAAGATGTCTTTCATAATAATCATTGATAGCCGCCACCACAAAAGCATTCTGCGACTTAAAGCTCTGTTCCACCTCTTCGGAATGCAGGCGTTCCCACGCCTGCACTCCTCCCTCATCCGTCATACTGAAACGGATGTTGTGATTCCTGTACTGCTTTGTCATATTGCCTCACCTACCTTCTGCCCGACTTGTTCTGATGTCTCAAAAGCATATAGCAGTAATACTCATAACCTTTGGCATTAGCACGAATATCATGATTAAAAATGGTGGTGTCCGGATTATAATTTCCAAACTGTTCTACCAGTCTTGCTCCGCCACCCATGAAGTAAGCCTTCATCAGCCTTTCATTATATTCATGATCACGCATCTTCTGAAAAATCTCATCCACATACTCACAAATCGCCTTTTCCACCAGTGATGCATGAGGCCCCGGCAAATCATTTTTCCCGGTACGGAGAATATTATCAATCACATCCTCTATCAGATTGTCTCCGGTATTGTCCTGCACCATGTTATGAATCTTCTGAAAGCACTGGAACACGCCCAGCTTTTCAGTCCACGCCTTGCTTTCCATCGGTCTGCCGTTGTTCAGATACATCAGGTTCATTGTTCCGTTTCCAATATCTGCAAGAAGTGTAACTCCCGCAAATTCCTTCAGATTCTCTGTCACCGCTGAATAGCACTGTGGCATAACCGTACATCCGGCAAATTCGATATAATAAAGTCTGTTTTTATATCCTACCTCCACCCTGCTGTTTCGAAGCATATACCTCTTGAAATCCTCCCTCTGTGCCTGCACCCATTTCAGGGGAAGTCCGACCGCAAGGTGAATTCTTGCCTCGTTTACTGCATCCGTCATTCCTCTTGCTTCCAACTCTTTTACAATGGCAGCAAGTGTCAGCACATAATTATCGTCATCGGTCTGCTTATCAGCCACAAATCCCTTTCTGCCTTCTCCAATTACATAATAATCAGCATTGTACTCGATATAATCCCTGCTTAATACAGGTACACTGTCATATCTTGTAACCGCTGTCTTAAAGCATCTTCTGGCTGATTTCATGTTTCCGTAACCATTATCTATACCTATTATCAATGCTCCGTTCATACTGTATTCCCTTATCTTCTCTGTCATAAAATCCTCTCTTTCTCCGGCATCCGTACCGGCATTCAAAACTGTGTTATCTCCTGTCCTGCTGTGTGCAATGGCACGACTGCCACCACTCACTTGTCTGTTAGTAAAATCTATAGACGACTGTCTCATACACTTCCTCCTCTGCTATCTGCTCTGCCTGTTCCCTGAGCTTCCACATTTCCATTGTGGAATTAGGATTTGCGGGCTTATGCTTCTGTAGATACCGATTCATTATTGTATCTAACATGTCATAAGCCTCTTCGTTTACCTCTAAAGCCCTGGTATTCAAGGTTCCCATACGAATATGATGCTTGTACCTATCTGCATGATTGGATTTCATGTAATCAATCCATAACAGACCATACTTTCCAACCATACCTAATGAAACATCTTCATTCTCCGATACCATAATATTCGGATAAAATACACCGTCCACCTCTGTATAAGTTCCTCCCATTGCCTCATAAATTGATAATTCATTACTCATCAGTGCTACCTCCATTCTCTTATCTTGCTCTGTCCCGGCTGTTGTCAAGGCTCTCCTCTTTGCTGTGCTTCTGTTTCTCATGCCATTCCTTTACCAGCTTTTCTATCAGTTCCACTTTCTGTTTTGGTGTAAAATCTGATGGAAAATACTGTGCCAGCTTATCTGCCCGTATCTTAATCTGCTCCATCTGGTTTGGCTTTTCCTCTTCTAAAATCTCATACATTGCATCCATATCAAGACCACCGGACTGACTGATTCGCCTCATCCGGTTTGCCTGCGACAAAGACGGTGTACACTGTTCCAAATCCATGACCGCATGAAGCTCATACTGTTCTTTCTCCGTCAGATAAGACAGTTCCACCGCAATCGTAAAAGCTATCTTTTCCTCATCTAACATTTGCAGTATCTTCGGGATCAGATGGGTAAGCCGTATATACCGCTTAATCTGTGCCACACTCTCACCCACCTGCTTTGCCAGCAGTTCATTACTCCGCTCCGGCTTCGGTCCAACTTGAGCCGAAGTGATATCCGTTTTTCTGCCCTGTCTATTCATTGCTTCCAGCTTCATACGATAAGCATAAGCTTTCTCACTTGGTTTTAGGTTCTCCCGCTGTAAATTAGAATCCACCATCGCCACTATCGCCTGATTATCGTCCATCTCTCTTATAACTGCCGGAACTTCCGCAAGACCAGCCCACTGTGCTGCTGCCTTTCGTCTGTGTCCTGCAATTACTTCATAACCCTCCCCGTCAGGATTCGGTCTTACAAGTAAAGGAACAATCACACCCTCATCCTCAATACTTTTCATAAGGGCACACAGCTCCATATCCTGCTGTACATGAAAAGGATGGTTCTTAAAGTCCTTTAACTCGCTTATACTGATATTCTTTATCTCTTCCATTACAACCTCCGTTCTTCCGGTAGAATAGCTTCTACTCAGTTATGCCAATGTTATCTGCAAATAGAAAAAGACCGCTCATCTCCAATTACTTGAAAATGAACGGTCTCTCACGTTTCTTATTCTGTTAAATAACTTGAAATTACTGTAACTGTACTTTTATGTGTTCCCACACCCCACATCCAAAACGACCGAGACATTTACTCCGTCCGAAATCGCCTTTTTGTAGGTTTTTCTATCACTCTGAGAGAACATCATATGTCGCTCAAAGTGCCTAAAATCAAGGATTCTTACATATCGACCCGATGTAGTGCAACCACGCACTCCACATGTGTCGATAGGGTAATTGAGATGCACTTTCCAGAGTTTTCACTGTACTCTGGGAGTGAAAAATGTTGCACTCCTCTCTGATGAGGCTGCAAAAAATTGACATGATGCACTCTCTCCTGCCCTTGCATAGAAAAAGATTGCATTGTATTTTAGATGTAAGCCAGATCAGCTTACGATTGACTCTGCTCTTTCTCTATGATCCAATACTTCCAAAATTTCTTTCATATATTGTATCACAGATCATTTTGTTTTGGAAATCACTTTCCTCAAATGGGCAGAAGAAAACCTCCAAATCTGTTGTGGACTTGGAGGCTTGATTCCGACCATTTACTCTTTTTCAAAGAAATCTATGCTATATGTTGCGGAACAACAAAACTCTCATCTAACTGTTTATGTAAAAAAGAAATTGTAGTTAATATATCAATTGCATCCTGCTCATTTACAATCCATTTTATTTTCAACTCATGTGCTGTTACATTCCTTACCATATGCGTAACCCCATTTAACATTTCTTTTAGACCGTTTTGAGCATTTTTTTCCGAAGGTGTCTGTAATGAATTTATTGCTAATCGAGGATTATTAACTGCAAAAGCATTATTAAATAAATTTGAACCATCCTCCTGCATTCCTGTTTTTTCTCTTACCTTCTCAGACAAACTCTTAGCCGCCTCAAAAACTGCATGAAAATAATTTTCTTGTAATTCACTCACCAGATTTCTGGTTCTTCTTTCAACTTCTGAAATTGTAGTTGCTGCCTGAACCTTTAACAATTTTCCTTCGTTTGTCATCTGAAGTCCAATTAACATTAACGGTTTGTTAATTTCTAATAAAATCTCATCATAATTACCATTCTGGTCACTGATAAACCTTACCGGTTTCAGACTCTTTTTTATAAAATTAAGAAATGAATTCGATGCTCCATCCTGTTCTTGTCTTGCTAAAAATGTATAATAAATTCTCTTCCATTTTGTGCTTTCATTACTGACATCCTGAACTCCACATTCCTGAAAAATTTCATTCATCTGACTTCCCGTCATGGTATCTGCAATTATACGCGCCAAAACCTCAACTTCTGAATTAGTAAGTTTTCTAATTCTCTCTGCCATAGCTTAATCCTCCTCACCCTAGTATATCATCTACATCGTTTAACTTTCACTTCAATTTTTTATATATTGTATCACAGATGATTATGTTTTGGAATTTCCCTTCCTCGCAAATGGACAGAAGAAAACCTCCAAATCTGTTGCAAACTTGGAGGCTTGATCCCAGCCATTTATACAATTAAAGCTTTTAGCAAACTACTCATTATGATTATTGTACAGTCTCATAAATTCATCCGCAAATTTCTTTACAAAATCTCTATCCAAAGCAGTTGCCAATGTTTCATCATTATACTGTGCTGCTTTGCTCCAATTATATGAACCATGCATTACAAATTCAAAATCTATAATGCAAAATTTATCATGCAGCCGATTGGACAAATATGCTCTTTTAAGTGGCACTTTTACCACCTCAAAATTACTTTCCAATTCACTCATCAACGTCATATTAGATTTTTCATTTGATGTAATAATTCTAATACTTATGCCCTGCTTTTTCTTTGCAAGTAATTCCTGAAAGATATCTCGGTCAGAAAACCACGCAACCGCTACCCAGATTGTATACTTTGCATTCCGAATGCCTTGAATAATTACATCTTTGATTCCATCAAATGCTACATCATGTTCATTTTGTCCATCATCTTCCAACTCTACCAATTTAGGTTTAATCTCAACTCCATACAAATCATAGTCATCATCTGGAATATAAATATCATTGGCTAAGTCAAAAAAAACATCTTTATATTTCTTTGCTTTTTTCAGCATTGGAATTGGCACTCTTAAATCCATATATTCCTTCCTCTGATTCGATACATGGGTATATGCACCGGTTTTTCTAAATGTAACTATAGAATATCTTAAAATCCCCAACAAATCATCTTTGTTCTGAATATCTTCATCATATTTTATAGTTTCTATCATTGTCTTTAAGAATTGTTTTTCATTCATTTACACATTCACTCTCCATCCGTATTTCCACATATACCCATTTTTTCATCAGATAATTTAACTGTATCTATTATTTCCCAAATCTTCATATAACAGGAGCCTCCAAGTTATTTAAACTCAAAGGCTCTCTTTTTCTTACATAACTTTATGCAAGCGCAGGTTCCTTCCCTGCAATAATCGCTTTCACTTCTTCTGCGTTTTTATCTGTGGCCATAGCAATCTGCTCTACAGTAAAACCATTGTTATGCATATTAAGAATAATTTTTTCTTCTTTTCTTGCTTCTCCAATCGCAATACCATCCTCTTTTATTCCCTGACTCAAGTTACACATAACGCTCACATCCTTCCTGAATTTCTCCTCAATAGGAATATCGTATTCATTTCCAATTATGTTTAGTTTTTCATCTATTGTAAGTTCCTTGGATAACAATGCTCCCAGCAAACGGTGCAATTCATATGTTTCATCATACTCTGGCAGATTCTTTGCTATTCCCAGCATTATGATGTTCAACAAACCAAGATTTCCCTTCCATTCATATGAACCGATTAAATCTTCCTTTATAAGATGTACATGACTCATACTATTCTCGTCCATATTCATACATATCCAGATTGAATATACACGCTTAATATCATCATATTTGGAATTTTCAAAATCACGTTCTTTTTATGACGATATCATTCTGCTCACATAAAAGATTGCCCGATTTAAAATTTCATATCCTTTCGGCTCATCCTTCTGTGCTTCCACGTTTATTATAATCTGTGACAATCCGTCTTTCATACGCACATAAAAAACAATATCAAATCTTACCAGACCTTCGTTGATCTCCTCATTTCCTTTATACAATCATATTTTAGATTGTGCCTCCCTGCATTTTCTTCACTTCATCATAATAAGCCTTATAGCGATACGCAGTCCGTCTGCTTATGTCACTGTTCTCCACAATTTCCATAATTTTCATGCCACTTTCGTACTTAACAGCAAAATCATTGTAAGCAGCCATCCATGCCTCGTTATGCTTTTTTCTTCCACCATAATTTCTGTTTCTATAATATTCCAGTTCACACAATAGCTGTTTATTTTCTTCTTCAAGTTCTTTGATTCGCTCTAGGGCTTCTTCTAATGTGTTAATCATAATATCATTGCTCCTTAAAATTGGTTGCTGACAGTTTTAAAATTTCTTGCTAGTATTTCAGATAAGAAATGGTTTTTTGTCTGGTAGGCATTCAGCCGAGAGGGTTGCCTGTTTCTTTTTTTATGTCTATGATGTCATACAAATACATCATTCCATCATTTGCCTTTGCTTTTGCATTCGCGCCTTTCAAGCTTTCCGTATTATATATGTGCCACTCAGATATTTGTCACAATAATATCATTAATCCGTCCTAGTGTCAATCTGCCTTTTGGACACTTAATACAATTTAAACAAAAAAGACACCAACATCTATCAATGATAGACAGCAGTGCCTTTTCCTTTATCACTCAGCTACTTTTTTCTGGACAAAGTACAAATTGTTTCACAATGGCACGATACCTTCTGATTGATGTCAGGTTTTGCAGTTTCAATGTCCACTTTTACGTTTCAATAACATTCTAAAAATTCTTCCAACAACGCTCTTTTAAGAATGCGCCAATGACCTCTAGTGGCTCACCTTCATAATACTGCACTAATAACTTCTTAAACTCTGGCACATCATTTTCCGGTATAACCAAAAATCCCATACCTTGTGCAATCAGATAATGATTTGCAAAAATAACCGATGCTCGCTTATTTCCATCTTTGAACACCTGCGTTTTCATACAGTACATACATAACTCAATCGCAATCTCTATTGGCTCTTTATCCTGACTTCTAATTTCATCTATTTGCTTGATAACCACTGATTCAATAGGTAATGGTGGTACATAGCTTGTTCCACCTATCTGCACAGGAATACCTCGAATACGACCTCCGTCATAGAAAAAACCTTCATTAACCAACTTTGCAATATGACACAGCATATGATAATTACTTTCACTCTGGATAACGTCTCTATCTAAGATAAATTCCCAGGCGTGTTTCAAATTAAGAATCTTCTGCACATCAGCAGCCGATACTCCGTTGACTTGTCCATTCTCAATAATATCCTCAGTCTGTGGAAATGTCGTTGCAACACCTTCTAACACTGCCTGATCATAAATGTTCGCTTTCATATTTGCTCTGGCAAAATCCAAATTCTGTAACACTCTAGATGAAAGTTCTTTATCCTCATAGCCAAGTTCTGCTAAATCTTTATTAATTTTACGAATAGCTTTATTTAAATCTTTACGTTCCTTGGCATTGCGCAAAAGCAACTGATAGAGTTCATCTGAATATACGTCCACATACGTAGATGTCAATTTCCCCGCTACTCGCTTACGCATATACAAGTATTTTGAATCATTTAATTCCTTAATTTCCGGATTTCCATCATATGGCATCAGATTAAGCCTTGCCTGTATATCCGCTTTTTGCTGTAATAATTCTTGAATTTCTGAATAATTTGCTCCCATTCATGTCACCTCTTTCTTTTTAGGGAACTTTCATGATATTTATTATACCCAAAAGTTCCCTAATTATCAAGAATTATTTAGAGAACTTTTTTGACATGTTTTTATTACAAAAGTTCCCTATCATTAAATTTAGTGCACCAAAAGGGGTGCTATACAAATAAACATAACAAAAAATTTAACCTTACCGCATTACTTCTTAATATCTTGTGCTTTTAGTAATCTGATTCCACTCTTGCTAGAGTACTCCCATACCCTATCTCTAAAATCTAAATTTCGTTCTATATTCATTCCCATAACAATCGCACGTGGCTTTACTAAAAAATCAATTTTTTTACCATTTTCTCCTTCTTCTAATTCTGAAAAATCAGAAAATAGTCTCCACTCAGCTTCACTACTGTACGGAATTCTCTCCTTCGTCAAACAAGAAAATAAGAATTTCAAATACTCTGGTTCCGAATTATCTTCAAAATTATATTCTTTCGATGTGAACCATATATCCTTTTGTTTCTTTCTATTATCAACATATCTAACAGGGTAGAACTTTAACTCCGAAGGCAATGACAAAAAAATATCATTCAAATTATACACCAAACAAATTCCTTCCGAATCCAGCGCATAGTTCTTCCACATAAACTCATCATATCTTTCACTAAAGCACGCTACAAGTGCTTGGTCTCTTATTTTATTTCTTAAATTTTCAAAACGAGCATTTTTATTTAATTGCTCTATTACGTCATTATAAAACTTATCATCAAAAGCTGTTCCCATCCTATTTAACAACTCAGTTCTTCGTTCAAGCATAAAATATTCGCATAAATCTCGAAGATCAAATAGTATTTCACAATCACCCGAATCCTCATAAACCGACGGTTTACAAAGAAAAATCTGTTCTGCTTCCAGTGTATCAATTTCATAGCCTTTGGGAGGTCTAAACCTAAATAACACTCCTTCATTGGCATTAATATTAATAATCTCTTTAACACATTCAAATGCCTTATCTCCGTCTCTTTCAATAAAACCCGCTTCTAACGCTTTTTCTCTCCTACGCAATTCTCCTCTAGTCAAATCCAACCATCCTTTACTCTAATATAATAAATTTTCAGGCTCTGTGTGTATGAAAAAAATCTGCTCCCACTATTTCACTCAGTTCCTGCAATTTTCCATAATATTCAATATCCGTATTCCGTGTATGGATAATGACTTTTCGATTATATACCTCAGCATACACAATATCCTTCAAAAAAACTTTCATATGGCTTCCTCCGGACTGTACCATCATGTATTTTTCATCATCACAGATTGCTATTTGCATCTTGTCACTTCCTTACTTACATACAATTATATTTATTATATCGGAAAAAGTCTTTTAATAGCCAGCCGCCATGTTGTGAACAGACCTTTTTTTGTTGTGAAATAGAATATCACATATAACGCGTTATTTGCTTCCTGTTAATTTGTTTTATCCGGCACACGCTCCTGGGGGTGACTG